>Ga0187784_10001706_pt1 | contig 17491 bp, 15 predicted proteins | sample 1015_SJ02_MP15_2_FD_132964 | JGI IMG/M metagenome (GOLD analysis project Ga0187784, IMG submission 132964) | Tropical peat soil microbial communities from peatlands in Department of Meta, Colombia - 1015_SJ02_MP15_20_MG | ecosystem: Environmental > Terrestrial > Soil > Wetlands > Peat | place...
ACAATTCCATTCCAAGATGCGCAAACCACAGCGGCGCCTAAGCGCCGCCGCCCGCGCATCCCTTCCTCTTCTCTACTATGTCAAAGAACCAACTCTCCCCCGAAGGGAGCGGCGCTTATAAGCTCGCCTTTGTGGCAAGTCAACAAGCATTCACCCGCTGTCGGGAGCTTCCTCGGCGGTCGACAACGCGCCCGCCGCAGAGTGCGGCGTTCGCAATCGACACGTGTCAGAAGAGCCGCCAGAGGCGGCTGAGGGGTAGATATAGAACGCCGTCACAGAATTGTCCAGAGCGCCGCGCCGATATTTTACGCTTTAAAGAAGCCCCAGCGCGCGCAGCTCCTCGGCCATGGCGTCGGGCAGCTTGTCCTCCGTGGCGGCCCGCGCCGGACGGTCGGCCGGCGCGTCCTTGGGCAGGAGATAGCGCCAGCCCTGAAACGCCCGCTTGGGCTGCCACATCGTCTCCACGGCCTTGGGATCATAGCGCACCAGACAATAGCGCTCGCCGTCATCCTCGACCACGGGAATGAAGCCGAGGATGCGCTGGCGCACCCGGATATAGCCCTTGATCACCCAATAGATCGAGCCGCCATCGAGGATCTCCTCGCGCCGGCGCGGCATATGGCGGGTATAGAACACCGAGCGCCCGCGCTCGCGCCGGCGCTCCTTCTGCACTTTGCGTAGCTGCGCCACATCCTCGATGCCGACGGCGAGCTTGATGAGATGAAGCGCCATGCCTCAAGCCGCCTTGGCGGCGAGCGCGCGCGCCACTTTGGACGCAGGCTCCCGGCCGAGCGCCTCGGAGATAAAACGCCCGGCCGCAGCCAGCCGCCCCAGATCGACGCCGGTGCGGATGCCGAGACCGTTCAACAGGTAGAGCACATCCTCGCTCGCGACATTGCCGGAGGCGCCCTTGGCGTAGGGACAGCCGCCAAGACCGGCGACGGAGCTGTCGACCGCGGCGATGCCCCGCTCGAGCGAGGCCAGGATATTGGCCAGCGCCTGGCCGTAAGTGTCGTGGAAATGCACGGCCAGCCGCTCCCGTGGCACCGCTTCGGCAACCCGTTCGATCATCGCCTGAACGCGCCCCGGCGTGCCGGTGCCGATGGTGTCGCCGAGCGAAATCTCGTAGCAGCCCATCGTCAGCAACCCGGCCGCGACGCCGGCCACCGACGCGGGCGCGACCGGCCCGTCATAGGGGCAGTCGACGACGCAGGAGATGTAGCCGCGCAGGCGCAGGCCGTGGCGGCGCGCCGCTTCGGCCACCGGCGCGAAGCGCTCCAGGCTCTCGGCGATCGAGCAATTGATGTTGCGCTGCGAGAAGCTCTCCGAGGCCGCGGCGAAGATGGCGATCTCCTCGACCCCAGCGGCAAGCGCGGCGGCAAATCCCTTCATGTTCGGCACCAGCACCGAATAGATCACCCCCGGCTTGCGCTTCAGCCCCGCCAGCACCTCGGCGGTATCTGCCATCTGCGGAATCCATTTCGGCGAGACGAAGCTGCCGGCCTCGATCATGGTATGGCCGGCATCGGCGAGTTGCTCGATCAACGCGATCTTGGTCGCCGCCGGCACGATCTGCGCCTCGTTCTGCAGCCCGTCGCGCGGGCCGACCTCGACCATGCGAACCTGCCTCGGCAGCTTCATCGCTCGGTCTCCTAATCCGGCGTCGCGAAGGCGATGAGCTCGGCGCCTTCCTCGACGAGATCGCCCGGCGCGTAATCGACGCGCTCCACCGTGCCGTCGGCCGGCGCGGTGATGGTGTGCTCCATCTTCATCGCCTCCAGCACCATCAGCGCCTGTCCCCGCTTCACCTTGGCGCCCGATGTCACCAGCACCTGCGCAATCTTGCCCGGCATCGGCGCGCTGAGCCGGCCGCCCCCGGCTTCCTCCTCCGCCCGATGCGCCAGGGGATCGATATAGAGAAGCCGCCAGCTCTCGTCATCCCCCGCCACCGTCACCTCGTCGCCCTGGCGCGAGACCGCAAGCTCGGCGCGCACGCCGTCGAGATCGAGCGCGAGGTCGCCGTCGGGCAGGCGCGTTGCGCCGGCATCGCTCGCCTTGCCGTCGATCTCCAGGCGATAGCGCTCGCCGCGGTAGTAGGCCCGCACCAAGTGCCGCGTCTCGCCCTCGCCCCAGCGCATATCCTGGTATGTATCGCCGTTGAGCCGCCAGAAGTCGCGGCGGTGCCAGGGCGAAGAGGGATCGTTGGAGCCGGCACCGGCAGCCGCCGCCTGATCGAGCAGCAGCGCCAAGCTGGCGGCGGCGAGCGCAAGAGGCGGCGCCGGAGAGGGCGGCGGCAGCAACTCGGCACGGTGACGCTCGATGAAGCCGGTATCGACCTCGCTGGCGGCAAAGGCGGGATGACGCAAGAGGCGCAGCAGAAAATCGCGATTGGTGGTGAGCCCGGCGATGCGGTAGTGAGCAAGGCCGGAGGCGAGACGGTGCCGCGCCGTGTCGCGATCCTCGCCCCAGGCGATCACCTTGGCGATCATCGGATCGTAGTAAACGCTGACCGTATCGCCTTCGCGCACGCCGGTGTCGATGCGCAACTCCGGCCCCGGCGCCGGCGCGCGCAAGCGGCGCAGGCTGCCCGTCACCGGCAGGAAATCGCGCGCGGGGTCTTCGGCATAAAGCCGCGCCTCGACCGCATGGCCGCGCGCCGCCACCTCTTCCTGGCGCAGCGGCAGCGCTTCGCCGGCGGCGATGCGGAGCTGCCATTCGACGAGGTCGAGCCCGGTGATCGCCTCGGTCACGGGATGCTCGACCTGAAGGCGCGTGTTCATCTCCATGAAGTAGAAGGCATCGCCTTCGGCGATGAACTCGACCGTGCCGGCGCCGACATACCCCACCGCGCGCGCCGCCGCCACCGCCGCTTCGCCCATGGCGCGCCGGCGCCCGACGCCCATCCCCGGCGCCGGCGCTTCCTCGACCACTTTCTGGTGCCGGCGCTGGATCGAGCAGTCGCGCTCGAAGAGATGCAGCGCGTTGCCGTGGCTATCGGCGAAGACCTGCATCTCGATGTGGCGCGGCCGCGTCAGGTACTTCTCGATCAGCACGCGGTCGTCGCCGAAGGCCGAAGCCGCCTCGCGCTTGGCCGAGGCGAGCGCGGCGGCAAATCTGTCGGGCGTCTCGACGACGCGCATGCCTTTGCCGCCGCCGCCGGCCGAGGCCTTGATCAGCACGGGATAGCCCACGCGCAACGCCGCCGCGGCAAGAGCGGCCTCGTCCTGCGCCTCGCCGTGATAGCCCGGCACCAGCGGCACGCCGGCGCGCTCCATCAGCGCCTTGGCCGCCGCCTTCGAGCCCATGGCGCGGATCGCGGCGGCCGGCGGACCGACGAAGACGATCCCGGCTTTGGCGCAGGCCTCAGCGAAATCGCCGTTCTCCGACAGAAAGCCATAGCCGGGGTGCACCGCCTCGGCGCCGGAGCGCCGCGCCGCGTCAATGAGGCGGTCGATGCGGAGATAGCTCTCGCGCGCCGGCGGTGGGCCGATGGGATAGGCCTCATCGGCCATCGCCACATGCAGCGCGCCGGCATCGGCCGCGGAATAGACCGCGACAGTGCGGATGCCCAGCGCGCGGGCCGTCCGGATCACCCGGCAGGCGATCTCGCCGCGATTGGCGATGAGGAGCTTGGCGAACATCGCTGGGCTCAGCGCTGCCAGAAGGGCTTGCGCTTGTCGAAGAAGGCGGCGAGCCCTTCGCGCGCCTCGCTCGAAGCCCGCGCTTCGGCAATGGCGCGGGCGGTGAGCGCCATGACGCTGTCGCTCAGCGGCCGGTCCCGCACCTCGGCGATGAGGCGCTTGGAGCGCGCCTGGGCATTGGCGCCGCCCTCCAGCATCGCGGCGACGACGGTCTCGACCGCCGCGTCGAGCCCGGCCGGCGGCGCCAGCTCATGGACGAGGCCGATGCGCCGCGCCTCGGCGGCGGAGAAGCGTTCGCCGGTGAGGAAATAGCGCCGCGCCGCGCGGGCGCCGATCGCCGCCACGACATAGGGGCTGATGGTCGCGGGCACCAGGCCGAGCCGCACCTCGGAGATCGAGAACACCGCCTCCGTCGCCGCGATCGCGACGTCGCAGCAGCAGACAAGGCCGAGACCGCCGGCGATGGCCGCGCCGTTGACCCGCGCCACCGTCGGCTTGGCGAATTCGTTCAAGCGGCGCAGCAGCTCCGCCAACGCCATGGCGTCGGCGAAATTTTCCGCGTCGCCATACCCCGCCATGCGCCGCATCCAGCCGAGATCGGCGCCGGCGGAAAAACTCTCGCCCTTGCCGGTCAGCACCACCACGCGCACCGCCGGGTCGCTTTCAAGCCGGCGCAGCGCCTCTGTGAGATCGGCGATCAGCCGGTCGTCGAAGGCGTTGCGCACCGCCGGGCGGTTGAGGCTGAGGCGCGCGACGCCGCGCGCGTCGGTGTCGATGAGAATGGTGGGCTCGCTCATTCCCCTACATCCGGAAGACGCCGAAATCGGTCTTCTCGATCGGCGCGTTGAGGCTCGCCGAGATTGCCAGCGCCAGCACGCGGCGCGTCTCGGCGGGATCGATGACGCCGTCGTCCCAGAGCCGCGCGCTGGCGTAATAGGGATGGCCCTGATGCTCGTACTGCTCAAGGATCGGCGCCTTGAAGGCGTCTTCCTCCTCCTTGCTCCAGGCGCCGCCGCGCGCTTCGATGTTGTCGCGCCGCACGGTGGCGAGCACCGACGCCGCCTGCTCGCCGCCCATGACCGAGATGCGCGCATTGGGCCACATCCACAGGAAGCGCGGACTGTAAGCGCGGCCGCACATGCCGTAATTGCCGGCGCCGAAGCTGCCGCCGATGATCAAGGTGAATTTCGGCACATTGGCGCAGGCGACCGCGGTCACCATCTTGGCGCCGTCCTTGGCGATGCCGCCGGATTCGTATTTGCGCCCGACCATGAAGCCGGTGATGTTCTGCAGGAAGACCAGCGGAATGCCGCGCCGGGCGCACAGCTCGATGAAATGCGCGCCTTTGAGTGCGCTCTCGGAGAACAGGATGCCGTTATTGGCGACGATGCCGACGGGGTAGCCCCAGATCCGCGCGAAGCCCGTCACCAGCGTCTGGCCGTAGAGCTGCTTGAACTCGTCGAGCTCGCTGCCGTCGACGATGCGCGCGATCACTTCGCGCACGTCATAGGGCTTGCGCGTGTCGGTCGGCACGACGCCGTAGATCTCCTCGGCGCCGTAGAGCGGCTCGACCGGCGCCGCGATGTCGAGCGTCGGCCGCTTCACCCGGTTGAGATGGCCGACGATGCGGCGCGCGATGCCCAGCGCATGGGCGTCGTCGAGCGCGTAATGGTCGGTGACGCCGGAGACGCGGCTGTGCACCTCGGCGCCGCCCAGCTCCTCGGCGGTCACCACCTCGCCGGTCGCGGCCTTCACCAGCGGCGGGCCGCCGAGAAAGATCGTGCCCTGGTTGCGCACGATAATGCTTTCATCCGACATCGCCGGCACATAGGCGCCGCCGGCGGTGCAGGAGCCCATCACCACCGCGATCTGCGGGATGCCGAGCCCCGACAGCGTCGCCTGGTTATAAAAGATGCGGCCGAAATGCTCGCGGTCGGGAAAGACATCGTCCTGGTTGGGCAGATTGGCGCCGCCGGAATCGACGAGATAGAGGCAGGGCAGATGATTCTGCCGCGCGATCTCCTGGGCGCGCAGATGCTTTTTCACCGTAATCGGATAATAGGTGCCGCCCTTCACCGTGACGTCGTTGGCGACGATGACGCATTCGCGTCCCATCACCGGGCCGACGCCGGTGATGATGCCGCCCGCCGGGATGTCCTCGCCATACATGCCGTAGCCGGCGAGCTGCGAGAATTCGAGGAAGGGCGCGCCGGGATCGATCAGCGTGCGCACCCGGTCGTGCGGCAGCAGCTTGCCGCGCGCAAGATGGCGCGAGCGCGCCTGCTCGCCGCCGCCCTCGCGGATCTTGGCCACCTTCGCCGCGAGATCCTCGACCTGCGCCCGCATCGCCGCCGCATTGGCGCGGAAGGTCTCGGAACGGGGATCGAGCAAGGTCCTGATGACCGGCATGGCAGTCCTTCAACCCAGGGGCGACGGGCCGCCCGCCACCATGCAAAACAGGGCGGCGGCCGGCAAGCAAAAAGCGCCGGCCTTAGCGGGGTTGATATCGAGCGGGACCCTTGCCCTCGGTCCCGGCCGGCTAGCTTGCCAACACTTGCCGGCTGATCACCAGGCGCTGGATGTCGCTGGTGCCTTCATAGATCTGGCAGACGCGCACGTCGCGCCAAATGCGCTCGACCGGAAAATCCTGGAGATAGCCGTAGCCGCCATGGATCTGGATGGCATCCGAGCAGACGCGCTCGGCCATCTCGGAAGCGAAGAGCTTGGCCATCGAGGCTTCCTTGATGCAGGGCAGGCCGGCGTCGCGCAGCATCGCGGCGTGCAGCAGGAGCTGCCGCGCCGCCTCGATGCGCGTCGCCATGTCGGCCAGCCGGAAGGCGACCGCCTGGTGGTTGGCAATGACGGTGCCGAAGCTCTTGCGCTCCTTGGCATAGACCGTAGCCGCCTCGAAGGCGGCACGCGCCATGCCGACCGCCTGCGCAGCGATGCCGATGCGCCCGCCCTCGAGATTGGCGAGCGCGATCTTGTAGCCTTCGCCTTCCTGGCCGAGCAGCAGATCGGGCGTAAGCTCGATCTCCTCGAAGACGATCTGCGCGGTGTCCGAAGCGCGCTGGCCGAGCTTGTGCTCGATCTTCGCCACGCGCCAGCCCGGACTTTCCGTCGGCACGAGGAAGGCGCTGATGCCTTTCTTGCCGGCACCGGGATCGGTGACGGCGAAGACCAGCGCCAGCTTGGCGTTGGCGCCCGAGGTGATGAACTGCTTGGTGCCGGTGAGGACGTATTTGTTGCCATCGCGCCGCGCGCGCGTGCGGATCGCCGCCGCATCGGAGCCGGCCCCGGGCTCGGTCAGGCAGAAGGCGCAGAGCAGCTCGCCGCGCGCCAGCGGCTTCAAGAAGCGCTCCTTCTGCTCCGCTGTGCCGAATTTGAGCAGCGGCATGCATCCGACCGAGTTCTGCACGCTCATGATGGTCGAGCAGGCGCCGTCGCCGGCGGCGATCTCTTCCAGCGCCAGCGCAAAAGAGACGTGGTCGGTGGCGGCGCCGTCATAGGCCTCGGGCACGAGCATGCCGAGCAGCCCGAGCTGCCCCATCTGGCCCACCGCCTCCGCCGGGAAGCGGGCCGCGCGATCCCATTCGGCGGCAAAAGGCTTCAAGCGCTCGTTGGCGAAGTTCCGCGCCGTGTCGCGGATGATCGCCTGCTCCTGCGTCAGGATCATGCACGTAACGCTAGCACGGAATAAGGCCGGCGTCGTCATCATAGAGCCGGCCGCTTCGGCCCATTTCCCTCGGCGCCCGTTCCGCGGGTAGAATGCCGCAGCGAGGAGATCGGCCATGAACGACGGCACAGCGACGACCGCGGAATTCGCCACCCACGAGGTCTTCAACCAGCCCCCGCCCCTCGTCGATTACAATGTCTTCACCAGCGACCGCGCGCTGCAAGAGGCGGTGGAGCGCGAAGGCGGCGGCTGGGCGGCAGAGCGGCTTGCCGGCTTCGGCCGAGCCCTCGGCAGCGCCCAGACGATCGACTGGGGCGTCCAGGCCAACCGCAACCCGCCGGTACTGCAAAGCTTCGACCGTTACGGCCGGCGCCGCGACACTATCGAATTCCATCCGGCCTGGCATTCGCTGATGGCGCTCGCGGTCGGCGAGGGCGTTCATACCGGGCCCTGGGCCGAGCCGCGGCCGGGCGCGCATGTCGCCCGCGCGGCGCAGGTCTATATGCAATGCCAGACCGAGGCCGGCGTCCAATGCCCGATCACCATGACCTACGGCGTGGTGCCGGCCTTGCGCCGGGAGAGCGCGCTGGCGCAGGAATGGCTGCCGCGCCTCTATAGCCGCCGCTATGACCCGCGCTTCCTGCCGCCCGGCGAGAAGACCGGCGCGCTCATGGGCATGGGCTTGACCGAGAAGCAGGGCGGCTCCGATCTGCGCAGCAACAGCACGCGCGCCGATCCGGTCGAAGGCGGCGGCCCGGGCAAGCCCTATCGCCTCACCGGCCACAAATGGTTCCTGTCGGCGCCGATGTGCGACGCCTTCCTGGTGCTGGCGCAGGCGCCCAAGGGTCCGTCCTGCTTCCTCCTGCCGCGCTGGACGCCCGAGGGCGAGGTGAACGGGTTGCGCCTGCAACGCCTCAAGGACAAACTCGGCAACCGCTCCAACGCCTCGAGCGAGGTCGAGTTCCAAGGCGCGCTCGGCTTTCTCGTCGGCGAGGAAGGCCGCGGCATTCCGGGCATCATCGAGATGGCGACCTATACGCGGCTCGATTGCGCGGTGGGCAGCGCCGGGCTGATGCGCCAGGCCTTGGCGCAGGCGGCGCATCATGCGCGCCACCGCACTGTCTTCCAACGCCATCTCGTCGACCAGCCCTTGATGGCCAACGTGCTCGCCGATCTCGCGCTCGAATGCGAGGCGGCGACGGCGTTGGGACTGCGCATGGCGCGCGCCTTCGATCGTCAGGACGATCCCGCCGAGACCGCCTTCCGGCGGCTGGTGACGCCGGCGGCGAAATATTGGGTGTGCAAGCGCGCCATTGCCGTCGCCGGCGAGGCGATGGAGGTGCTGGGCGGCAACGGCTATGTCGAGGAAAGCCTCATGCCGCGGATTTACCGCGAGATGCCGGTGAACTCGATCTGGGAAGGCTCGGGCAATGTCATGTGCCTCGACGTGCTCAGGGCGCTGACGCGCACGCCGGAGGCGAGGGACGCGCTCCAGGCCGAGCTGGCGCCGGCGCGCGGCGGCGATGCGCGGCTCGACCGCTTCCTGGCGACGCTCGAGGCGGCGCTCGCCGCGCGGCCCGATGAAGGGGCGGCGCGGCGCCTGTCGGAGCGCCTGGTATTGGCGCTGCAAGGCGCGCTGCTGGTGCGCTTCGCGCCGCCGCCGGTCGCCGACGCCTTCTGCGCCAGCCGGCTTGAGAGCGAGCGCGGCGGCATCTTCGGCACGCTGCCCGCCAGCATCGATTGCCGCGGCATCGTCGAGCGCGCGGCGCCGGCGCTCGATTAGAGGTTACGCCGTCTCGGTGAAGAGCTCGCGGCCGATCAGCATGCGGCGGATCTCGGAGGTGCCGGCGCCGATCTCGTAAAGCTTGGCGTCGCGCAGCAGCCGCCCGGTCGGGAACTCGTTGATGTAACCGTTGCCGCCCAGCGCCTGGATCGCCTCGAGCGCCATCCAGGTCGCCTTCTCCGCGGCGTAGAGAATGGCACCCGCCGCGTCCTTGCGGGTGGTCTGGCCGCGGTCGCAGGCGCGCGCCACGGCATAAACGTAGGCCCTGCAGGCGTTCATCGTCGTGTACATGTCGGCGAGCTTGCCCTGCATGAGCTGGAACTCGCCGATCGGCTGGCCGAACTGCTTGCGTTCGTGGACGTAAGGAATGACCGCCTCGAGGCAGGCTTGCATGATGCCGAGCGGCCCCGCGGCAAGGATGGCGCGCTCGTAATCGAGGCCGCTCATCAGCACCCGCACGCCCTCGTTCAACCTGCCCAGGACGTTCTCCTCCGGCACTTCGCACTCCTCGAAGACGAGCTCGGAGGTGGGCGAGCCGCGCATGCCGAGCTTGTCAAGCTTCTGCGCCGGGCGGAACCCTTTCATGCCCTTCTCGACCAGGAACGCCGTGATGCCGCGCGGGCCGGCGGCGGGCTCGGTCTTGGCATAGACCACCAGGGTATCGGCCTCGGGACCGTTGGTGATCCACATCTTGCTGCCGTTGAGGAGGAAGCGGTCGCCCTTCTTCTCGGCGCGGGTGCGCATGCTCACCACGTCGGAGCCCGCGCCCGGCTCGCTCATGGCGAGGCCGCCGACATGCTCGCCCGAGACCAGCTTCGGCAGATACCGGCGCTTTTGCTGCTCGCTGGCATTGCGGCGGATCTGGTTGACGCAGAGATTGGAATGGGCGCCATAGGAGAGCCCGATGGCGGCCGAGCCCCGGCTCACCTCCTCCATGGCGACGACATGGGCGAGATAGCCCATGCCGGTGCCGCCGTAATCCTCCTCGACGGTGATGCCGAGCAGCCCGAGCGCCCCCATCTTCGGCCAGAGCGCGCGCGGGAACTTGTCGGTGCGGTCGATCTCGGCGGCGAGCGGGGCGATCTCGTCATCGGCAAAAGCGCGCACCGTGTCGCGAAGCTGATCGATCTCGGCGCCGAGGTCGAAATCGAGCGATGGATAGCGGTTGGTCGCCATGATGCCTCCTCCGGCAGTCTACCCGCGAAGGGTGTCCTGGCAAGGAATAGTTCGACAGGGATGCCCCGCCGGTCTTTGCCCTAGAATGAAGCGGTTAAAGTCACCGCAGCCCAAACGAGGAGCACGCCCTGATGTTCATTCGCAAAGCCGCTTTTCCGGCTCTTGCCCTTGCCGTCGTCCTGGCCGGCGCCGGCGGATTGGCCACCGTCACCGCGCCCAACGCCGATGCCCAGGCTACCGCCGCGCCGCCTCCGGGCCAAGCGCGGCCCGAGCACCATTTCGATCCCGCCCGGCATATCGAGGGCCGGATCGCCTTCCTCAAGGCCGAGCTCAAGATCACCGACGCGCAGGCGGCGGCCTTCGCGCGGGTGGCCGACGCCATGCGCGAGAACGTCAAGGACATGGCGCAAATCCATGAGCAGTTCCGCGCCAACCGCGACAAGCCGAAGACGGCGGTCGAGCACCTGGAGGCGCGGGTGAAGATGGGCGAGATGCACACGCAACACGAGCAGCGCTTCCTCGCCGCCTTCAAGCCGCTCTATGACAGCCTGTCGGACGACCAGAAGAAAGCCGCCGACGAGCTGCTGGCCGGTCACCACCACCATCCTCACCGCTGAGCCGTGGCGCCGGCGGCGATGACGGGCCGAGGCGAGGCGCGGCGGGCGCGCCTTGCTCAGCCCGTGGCGGGGCGCGCCACCTGGGCGTGGCAGACCGCGACCGCGGTCATGTTGACGAGCCCGCGCACCGTCACCGAGGGCGTGACGATATGCGCCGCGGCGTTGAGGCCGAGCAGGATCGGCCCGACCGGCTGGCCGTCGGCCAACACCGTCAGCGCGTTGAAGGCGATGTTGGCGGCATCCAGGTTCGGCATGATCAGCAGATTGGCCGTGCCCTTGAGCAGCGAGTTCGGGAAGATGCGATGGCGGATCTCTTCCGACACCGCCGCATCCGCATGCATCTCGCCTTCCACCATGAGGTCGGGCGCGCGCTCGCGCAGCAGCGCGAAGGCTTGCCGCATCTTGCGCGCCGAGGGCGCATCGGCGCTGCCGAAATTGGAATGCGACAGCAACGCGACCTTGGGCTCGATGCCGAATTGCCGCAGCGCCTCGGCGGCGCGCATCGTCGTGGCCGCGATCTGCTCGGCCGAGGGATCGTCGACGACATAGGTGTCGCAGAGGAAATAGGTGCCCTTGGGCAGGATGAGCGCGTTCAGCGCCGCCGGCGCGCTCACCCCCGGCGCGAGGCCGAGAATGTCGACGAGATGCTTCAGATGGCGGTGGTACTGGCCGATGGCGCCGCACAGCATGGCATCGGCCTCGCCGCGCCGTACCATCAGCGCCGCGATCACCGAGTTGCGCGTGCGCACCAGCCCGCGGGCGAAGTCGGGCGAAACGCCCTTGCGCTCCATCAGGCGGTGATAGAGCGTCCAATAGTCGTGATAGCGCGGGTCGTCCTGCGGGTCGACCAGCTCTGCCGTGTCGCCGAGCTTGAGGCGGAGATTGAGCCGCTGGAGGCGGCGGGCGACCACCTCGCGCCGGCCGATGATGATCGGCCGGGCGAGCCCGTCATCGAGCACCTGCTGCGCCGCCCGCAGCACCCGCTCGTCCTCGCCCTCGGCGAAGGCGACGCGGCGGGGGTCCGTGCGCGCCCGGTCGAAAAGCGGCTTCATGACGAGGCCGGAGCGGAAGACGAACTGGGTGAGCCGTTGGCGATAGGCGGCGAAATCCGCGATCGGGCGGGTCGCCACGCCGGAGTCCATTGCCGCCTTCGCCACCGCCGGCGCCAGCTCCAGGATGAGCCGGGGGTCGAAGGGCTTGGGAATGAGATAGTCCGGACCGAAAGTGAGCGGTGTGTCGCCATAGGCGGCCGCCACCACGTCCGACGGCTCGGCCAGCGCCAAATCGGCCAGCGCCTCGACGCAGGCGAGCTTCATCGCCTCGTTGATGGCGGTGGCGCCGACGTCGAGCGCGCCGCGGAAGATGAAGGGAAAGCACAGGACGTTGTTCACCTGGTTCGGATAATCCGTGCGCCCGGTGGCGATGATCGCGTCCGGCCGCACCGTCCGCACCGCCTCGGGCGCGATTTCCGGGTCGGGATTGGCGAGCGCCAGGATGAGCGGCCGGCCGGCCATCTTCGCCACCATCTCCGGCTTCAGCACGTTGGGCGCGGACAGGCCGAGGAAGATGTCGGCGCCGGCGATGACCTCGCCCAGCGAGCGGGCGTTGGTGTCCTTGGCGTAGCGCTCCTTGCGCGGGTCCATCTCCTCCTTGCGGCCGCGCCAGACGACGCCGTATTTGTCGGTGACGATGATGTTGGCGACCGGCAAGCCCATATCGACCAGCAGATCGAGGCAGGCGATGGCGGCGGCGCCGGCGCCCGAGGCCACCAGCTTCACCTCGGCGAGCGTCTTGCCGATGATCTTGAGGCCGTTGCGGATGGCGGCGCCGACGATGATCGCGGTGCCGTGCTGATCGTCGTGGAACACCGGGATCTTGAGGCGTTTCCTGAGCGCCGCCTCGATCGCGAAGCATTCCGGCGCCTTGATGTCCTCGAGATTGATGCCGCCGAAGGTGGGCTCGAGCGCGGCGATGACCTCGACCAGCCGGTCGGGATCGCGCTCGTTGATCTCGACGTCGAAGACGTCGATGCCGGCGAATTTCTTGAACAGCACCGCCTTGCCTTCCATCACCGGCTTGGCGGCGAGCGGGCCGATCGCGCCCAGCCCCAGCACCGCCGTGCCGTTGGTGATGACCGCGACGAGATTGCCGCGCGCGGTGAGGCTCGACGCCTCGCCGGCCTCGGCGGCGATCGCCAGGCAAGCGGCGGCGACGCCGGGCGAATAGGCGAGCGCCAGGTCGCGCTGGTTGGCGAGCGGCTTGGTGGCGACGATGCCGATCTTTCCCGGCGTCGGAAGCCGGTGATATTCAAGCGCGCTTTCGCGCAAGTCCTCGGCCATGAAGGCCCCTCCCCGGTTTGCGCCTCTTCTATACCATCGCGATGCGCCAAGCCATCCTCGGCCATCGCCGCCGGGCGCGCGCCGGATCCGTCCTTCGGGGCTGCGGGGATGGTGCGGTCGAGAAGACTCGAACTTCCAAGCCCTTTCGGGCACTAGCACCTCAAGCTAGCGCGTCTACCAATTCCGCCACGACCGCATTGCAGCAACGGCGTCCGCGAAATGTCGCATTGCCGCTGGTGGGGCGGGTGATTACCAAATCCCCAAGGCCATATCAAGCGGGATGGCAGGCGGGATGGCGGCGGGAGAGCCGGCGATGGACGAGGTCGAATGGCAGGTCAGCGACGCGCCGGTGCCCTATGAGGCCGCCGTCGCGGCGATGGAGGCGCGCGTCGCCGCCATCCGCGGCGGCACCGCGCCGGAGCTGGTCTGGCTGCTGGAGCACCCGCCGCTCTACACCGCCGGCACCAGCGCCCACGACCGCGATCTCGTCGATCCCACGCTGCTCCCGGTCTACCGCAGCGGCCGCGGCGGGCAATACACCTATCACGGCCCCGGCCAGCGCGTCGGCTATGTCATGCTCGATCTCAACCGCCGCGGCGCCGATCTGCGCTTCTATGTGCGCGGGCTCGAGGAATGGCTCATCCGCACGCTCGCCCGGTTCGAGGTGAAGGGCGAGCGGCGGCCGGGCCGGGTCGGCATCTGGATCGACGAGGGCGGCGGGCGCGAGAGCAAGATCGCCGCCATCGGCGTGCGCGTGCGCCATTGGGTGAGCTTTCACGGCGTGGCGCTCAACGTCGACCCCGATCTCGGCCATTACCGCGGCATCGTGCCGTGCGGCATCAGCGAGCACGGCGTGACCTCGCTCGCCCGGCTGGGCCGGCCGGCGGCGATGCCGGAGGTGGACGCGGCCCTGCGCCGGGCCTTCGCCGAGGTCTTCGGCCGGACGCCGCGCCGCGGCTGATCGGCACCCCGGTTACTTCTCGATTTCTCTAAAAATCCAGGTAATAAATCAACAACGGAAGCATTTTACCTTCGGTTTTTAAGCAACACCGCCGAAAATATTCTCCGATACTTGCACCGATCTTCGGGGAAATATTGTACGATCCGGCCGCCAGTGAACGAAGATTGTTCAAGGCGAGGAATTCGCAAGCGCCGGCCGGCGGTTTGGAGAGACTACATGCACATTATCGCTGTCGCGTCCCAGAAGGGCGGGTCCGGCAAGACAACCATGGCCGGTCATCTCGCCGTCCAGGCCGACCGCTCCGGCTTCGGCCCCGTGGCGCTGGTGGACACGGACCCGCAAGGCAGCCTGTCGGAATGGTGGAACGCGCGCACGGCCGAGACGCCGCTCTTCGCGCGCACCAGCACGGGAAGGCTCGCCACCGACATCCAGCGCATGCGCGAGCTTGGCATCAAGCTGCTGGTGGTCGACACGCCGCCCGCCATCGAGGCGACGATCACCGAGGTCATCGGCCTTGCCGACCTCGTCATCATTCCGGCGCGCCCGAGCCCGCACGACCTGCGCGCCGCCGGCGCCACGGTCGAGCTGATCGAGCGCCTCAACAAGCCGCTGGTCTTCGTCATCAACGCCGCGACGCCGCGCGCCCGCATCACCGCCGAGGCGGTGATGGCGCTCTCCCAGCACGGCACGCTGGCGCCGGTCATCATCCACCACCGCACCGGCTACGCCGCCAGCATGATCGACGGGCGCACCGTCATGGAAGTGCCCGGCGAGGCGCGCTCGGCAGAGGAGATGACGCTGCTGTGGGAATACCTCGCCAACCGGCTCAACCGCGACTTCCGCACCATGCTGCCCTCGAGCCTGCTGTCGGCGCCGCCGAAACAGGAGATCGAGCCGATCATGGTCGGCCAGCAAGGGGCGCCATGAAGGCTGCATCGCTCACCGCATCGCTGCTCGCCCCCAAGGCCAACGCCGCGCCGGAGATGGCACAGGCGGCGGTCGACATGGGCGGCAATGTCCAGTTCCTGCCGAAGCCGCCCCGCGCGGGCAAGGGCGAGGGCATGGTGCGGGTGAGCCTGCGCATGAGCACGGAGCGCCATTTGCGCCTGCGCCTTGCCGCGGCCCATCTCGGTCGCAGCAACCACGCGCTGATGCTCGCCGCCGTCGACCATTACATCGACCACATCCTGCCGCCGCTGCTGGCCGGACATTGCGCCTGTCTCGAGCAAGGCCGCATGCCCGCCGGCGGCTGCAGCGCGCTCGGCTTCGGCCGCACCCGCCCCGACCGTCCGCAATGACCCCCGACGCCTCGCCCCGCGCGCCGCTCGAGCCTGCCGCCTCCCTCACCTCGGTGCGGGTCAAGCGGCGGAAGATGCCGGTGGCGCCCAGCGGCAAGCGCGGCGACCTGACCGCCGGCGGCGAGGCGCGGCCGGAGATCGGTTCGGCCGCGGCCTCCCTGCCGGTCATCGTCCTGCCGCCGCCGGCGCCGCTCGCCCCGGAGCAGCGCGAGGCGGCGCTGCCTTTGGCTGAGGTGCTGCTGCCGGAGCTGTTGCCGCCGCAGACGCCACCGCCGGAAGAGACAGTGCAACCGGCGGCAGCGGCGGCGCACGAGCCGGCCGAAGAGCCCGATGCGATCATGCTGCTGTCGGACCTGCTGCTGTCGAAGAAGAAGAAGAAGCCGTCGGAGGCGGCGCCGCAACCGGAGGCCGCCGCGGAAGACGAGCCGGACGACGAGCCCGACACGGTCATGCTGCTGTCGGAGCTGCTGCTGCCGGAGATGCTGCCGCCGCCGCCGCCGGAGGCGGCGCTGCAACTGGAAACGGCGGCGGAAGGCGAGTGGGGTGAAGAGCCCGATGCGATCATGCTGTTGCCGGACCTGCTGTTGCCGGAGATGCCGCTGCCCTCGGAGGCGACGACGATAGCGGAGCACGAGCCGGCCGAAGAGCTCCATGCGATCGAGCGGCTGCCCGAGATGCCGGCGGTGGAGCACGGCCCTGCGCCGGTCGCGGCGGAGGCGCCGCAATGGGAGCCGGCGACGGAGCAAGAGCCGGCCGACGCGGCTGACGCGATGGCGCTGCTGCCGGAGCTGGTGTTGCCCGAGACGCCGATGGCGGAGCATGCCTTCGCGCCGATCGAGCCGGAACTGCCGGAAGAGGCGCCATGGCTGGAGGAGGCGGCAGAGCGCGAGGAGGATGGGGCGCCCGAGGCGATCGAGCGGCTGCCGGAGCCGTGGCTGGCGGAGCATGCTCCCGCGGCGTTCGAGCCGGAGCCGTCGGAGGAAGCGCCGCCGCCGGTGCCGCTGTTGTCGGAGCAGGTGGCCGATGAGACGCCGCCCGCCTTGCCCGAGCCGCCGCCGGTGCCGCCCGAAGCGGAAGACGTGGAGGACATCGTCGATTATTGGGACGGCTTGCGCGATGCGCGCGCCTTCCCCGCGCTCGACGATCTCGACCGCGCGCGCGTCGCCGCCACCTGGCCCAACACGGTGCTGGTGGCGGTGGGGTCCTCCGAGCTGCCGCGGATCACGCCGCTCGGCGCGAATAACGGCGAGATCGAGTACACCGCCACGGTCATCGACTGGATCGTGGCGCGCAGCCGCAGCGCGGCCCGGCGCGGCGAGCCGACGCAGGCGGAGCAGCGCTTTGCCGTCTCCGACGGCGGCGCGCGCTATCGCCTGCTGCTGCTGCCGGTCGGCGGCGACGAGCGCAAGGCCGACCATGTGCTCTGCCAGCTTTCGCAGGTCGCAGAGGTGAGCGCCGTCGCCAGCTTCCGGCGCTGGCTCACCGGCTGATTGCCGGATACTAGCGGCCGAGGAGCTTGCGCTTCTCCTCGAACTCGGCCTTGTCGATCTCGCCCCGGGCGAAGCGCTCCTCGAGAATGTCGAGGGCGGCGCGGCCGCGGCCGGCGCCGCCGCAGCAGGGGCAGCCGCCATGGCCATGGTGGAAGCCGTGGCCATAAAACGGATAGCCACGGGTCGCCCAGCGCACCAGCCACACGAAGATGGTCATGATGCCGATGATGGCGAGCAGCACGAAGATCGGGCCGACGATCATGAAGGGATGCCAGCCCCACATCATGTGACCGTGCCCGTAAGCCACATCCGGCGCCGCCTGCTGAGCGAGTGCCGGCAGCGCCGCCAGCGCGAAGACGAGCGAGACGGCGAGTGCTACGAGCCGTTTGGCGTGGGTGCGGATCGTGTCCGTGGAGAGCGTTCTCAAGGCCATGGCAGAGCCTCCGGAAAAGTGGCCCGTTCATCATCACCCCATCCGGCGCCCCGTCCTTGACGTGGATCAACGGCGCG
>Ga0187784_10001707_pt1 | contig 17486 bp, 13 predicted proteins | sample 1015_SJ02_MP15_2_FD_132964 | JGI IMG/M metagenome (GOLD analysis project Ga0187784, IMG submission 132964) | Tropical peat soil microbial communities from peatlands in Department of Meta, Colombia - 1015_SJ02_MP15_20_MG | ecosystem: Environmental > Terrestrial > Soil > Wetlands > Peat | place...
CAACAAGAGGTATTGCTCGAGCTCATCGCGAAAGAACTTCGATCGCGGCGGGTAGTCGAACGCCAAGGTCGCGAGCGCATCGAGCACACGGTACGAGCCGGTCAGGCGCCCGTAGTAGGTTTCCACGCCCAGAATGGCGGTGAGATACTCGGGAGCGACCCCCGAGCGGACGCTCGCGCGGTCGAGCTCCTGACGGTGCGCGAGCCAGAATTCGGTGCCCTCGCGGATGCGCCGGTCGCTCACGAAGATCGGGCGATACTCGTACCACAACTTGGCCTTCTCGGCCGGGCGATCCATCGCCTCGATGATGGCCGGCTGAAGCTGCACGGCCGCGAGAAGCTTGCGGAGCTTGCGTTTCTTGAAGCCGTAGTGGTCGGCCATCTGCGCGATGAAGGTCTTGACCGCGTCGCGGTGCGTGTCGAGGGTCGCTGCGCGACTCGCCGGCACGCCGAGCATGATCATGGCGAGCAGCAGGACGTTGAGGCGTTGCGCGCGCACCTTAGGAACGGGCTCCTAGGACCCTATGAGTTTGCGGTGTGAGTGAAGCGACATCAGGATTCCGAAGCCGGCGAGCAGCGTCACCATGGAGGTGCCGCCATAACTGATCAGCGGCAACGGCACCCCGACGACGGGCAGGATGCCGCTCACCATGCCGGAGTTGACGAAGACGTACACGAAGAAGCTCATCGCGATCGCGCCCCCGGTAAGGCGCGCGAACGTGTCTTGCCCTTGCATCGCCAGGTAAAGGGCTCGGGCGATCACCACGCCGTAGAGCGACAGGATCAGCAGCTGACCGAGCAATCCGAACTCCTCCCCGATGACCGCGAAAATGAAGTCGGTCGAGCGCTCGGGCAGAAACTCCAATTGCGCCTGGCTGCCGTTCATGTAGCCCTTGCCGAAGACCCCACCGGAGCCGATGGCGATCTGCGATTGGATGATGTGATAGCCCGCCCCCAACCGATCGGTCTCTGGGTTCAGGAAGGTCAGAATTCGCTGCCGCTGGTAGTCGTGAATGAAATGCCACGCCCCCCAGGCCGCGGTGCCGAGCAGCGGTATCGATATCAGGATGATCCGAAACTGCATCCCGGCAAACAGCATGACGATGAGCCCCGAGGCGGCGATCAGGAGCGCGGTGCCGAGATCGGGCTGGGTGACGACCATCGCGGTCGGGATGACGATCAGTGTCCCCATGACCACGAGATCGAGGAAGGTCGGAGGCAGCGGGCGCTCGTGCATGTACCAAGCGCACATCATCGGTACCGCCAGCTTCATGATCTCCGAGGGCTGAAAGCGCAAGAATCCGACGTCCAGCCAGCGCTGAGCACCCTTGCCGATGTGGCCGGTGAGCGCCACCACCACCAGCAGCAAGATCCCGATGACGTAGGCGACGGGTGCGAACAGCCTCAAGTATTGCGGTGTCGATAGCCGCGCGAGGGCGAGGAAGGCCGTCACGGCGATCGCGATGTTACCCAGATGATGCTCGACCATCTTCAGGTTTTGCCCCGAGGCGCTGTAGACGACCAGAACTCCGATGCACACGATCAGCGCCAGCACGCCTGTCAAGGGCCCGTCCAAACCCAGCGCCCGCAAGGCGCGGCCCCCTGCGGTCAACGTGCGCCGCGTGCGCGAGGGCGAAAGCTCATCGAGTATCATTAGAAGATTGTGCTCGCTATCGGGGATGGGGTCGAGAGCGGGGAGAGTGTCTCGGCGAGGCCCCTAGCGCTCATGCAGGCGACTCAACATGCCAGTGAGCAGCGGCCACATCGCCGCCCCTATCACGGGCGCGAGCCAGCGCCCGAAGCTCGTCACGGGATTCCCCGTGGCGCCGTCAACCCAGAACAGAATGAACTGATATCCGGTCAACAATGCGAAAATCGTCAACGACTGCGACAGAACGGAGAACACGCGCAGTCGCAGCCGGAGGTGAGTCGCCCAGGCCGCCATCAGGGTGAGCGCGAGCGCATGCTGTCCGAGCACGACGCCGTTGATCACGTCGAGCGCAAGCCCGGATATGAAGGCCAAGGCAAGACCTCCGGCGCGCGGCGACTCGATCGACCAGTAAAAAACGACCAACACGAGGAAATCCGGTCGCAGCACGTCGAGGGCCGTCGGCAGGGGCAGCACCGCGAGCGCGAGCGCGACGAGCGCCGAGAGCGCCATCGGCATGCGGCGGATTCGCTCCTCGCGCATCATTGATTGGGACTCGCCGGTGCCGCCGGCCTTTCTGCGGCCGCTGCGCTCGAGGCGGGGGCTGCCTTGGCCGAGGGAGGCGGGTTTTTCGATAACGCGACCGGCGCAGCGCTCGGGCCGGACGCGGCGGTCAGTGCCGGCGCTGCGGTCGGGCCGGACGGCGAGGTGGGGCTCGCGTGCGGCGCCGCGGAGGGTTTCAGCCAGACGAACATGAGCTCGCGCGAGCGGTCGAGGGCAGCCGCGGGGCGCACGTCGACGTCAGCGAGCGACTGCGCCGGGTCGCGTTTGACCGCCGAGACCGTGCCGACGGGGTAGCCTTGAGGAAAGCCGCCGCCCAGTCCCGACGTGACCAACAGATCGCCCGGGATCACATCGGCGCTGGTGGGCAGGTACGGTAGCTTGAGTCGGCTCATGTCGCCCGTTCCAACCGCCACCGTGCGCAAGCCGTTGCGGTTGATCTGCACGGGGATCGCATGCGCCGGGTCGCTCACGAGGATGACCTCACTGGTGAGCTCTTCCACTCGGGCGACCTGACCGAAGACACCCCCGGCATCGAGCACGGCCTGCCCGACGAACACTCCGTCGTGGGCGCCCTTGTCGACCAGAACTCGCTCGCGAAACGCGTCGAGATCGACGTCCATGATGTCACCGATCAGGAACCGACTGGATACCCCGGCGGTGCTGTCGCGCAGGGCCCGCAGGCGCTGGCTCTCGGCCTCGAGCGCCTCATAGCGCTGCAGCTTGAACTGCGCCACCCGGAGCTCCGCCCGAAGCTCGGCATTATCGGCGCGCAGCGCATCGCGCGTGGTGACACTCTCTCGAAACCAATGCCAGCCCTCGAACGGGCTCTCGACGGCGACCTGCACCGGATAGGCCACCACCGACAGGGCGCGCCGGATCTTGCCGAGGTGATCATAGCGCTTGTCGACGATGATCAAGGCGAGTGAGAGCAGAGAATACAGAACACAGCGAAGCAGCAGCCCAGTCGTACGGGCCGACGAGTCGGTATTACGAAATGCGACCATGAACAGGCGAACGAGTCGCTTGCATCACTCCAGTCCGAAGATGCCGGGCCCGTGTTCCTCGGTGAGCTCGAGGATCCGGCCGCCGCCGCGGGCGACGCAGGTGAGCGGATCATCCGCCACCACGACGGGAAGACCCGTCTCCTCCATGAGCAGCTTATCGACGTCGCGCAGCAACGCTCCGCCGCCGGTGAGCACGATACCGCGCTCGGCGACGTCGGCTCCGAGCTCGGGAGGGGTCTGTTCGAGGGCCTGCTTGACGGCGCCCACGATGCCCTGCAGGGGCTCCTGCAGCGCCTCGAGTATCTCGTTCGAATTGAGCGTGAAGCTGCGCGGCACCCCTTCGGAAAGATTGCGTCCCTTGACGGAGATCTCCCGCACCTGCTGGCCGGGATAGGCGGAGCCGATCTCGAGCTTGATCCGCTCGGCCGTGGCCTCGCCGATCAAGATGCCGTAATTGCGCCGCACGTAGTTGGTGATCGCCTCATCGAACTTGTCGCCGCCGATGCGCACGCTCGCCGCGTAAACGATGCCGTTCAGCGAGATGACTGCCACCTCGGAAGTGCCACCGCCGATATCGAGCACCATCGAGCCGCGTGCCTCTTGGACCGGCAAGCCGGCCCCGACGGCTGCCGCCATGGGCTCGGGGACGATATCGACGCTGCGTGCGCCGGCGCCTTCGGCCGATTCCTTGATGGCTCGGCGCTCGACCTGAGTGGAGCCGAATGGCACGCAGACCAGCACCCGGGGGCTCGGGCTCAAGAAGCGGTTGCCGTGCACCTTCTTGATGAAATACTGCAGCATTTTCTCCGTGTAGGTAAAGTCGGCGATCACCCCGTCCTTCATGGGGCGCACGGCGGTGATGTGACCCGGCGTCCTCCCCAGCATGTTCTTTGCTTCGACGCCCACCGCCACGATGATCTTGCCTCCGCGCGTGGGCTCGTCTTGCACTGCGACGACCGAGGGCTCGTTGAGCACGATGCCCCGCTCGCGCACGTAAATCAGTGTATTCGCGGTTCCAAGATCGATGGAGAGGTCATTGGAGAAATAACCTCTGAGGCGTTTGAACATGGGCAATTAATTTCGTGCGAAAGGGGGTGAAAAAAGTTGCGCTAATTTAGCAACCGACACGACTTTCAGCAAGGCAACGTGTATCATGATTTATGCCTATTTTTGCGCACTCGCGCGCACTTTGAACACTTCGCATGAGCCTGACCCGTCAAGACGTCGAAAAGATCGCGCACCTCGCGCGCCTCTCCATCACCGAGCAAGAGATGCCGGTCTACGTCACCAGCTTGTCGAGCATCGTCGACTTCGTCGCCGAGTTGTCTCGCGTCCAGACCGGGAGCGTCGAGCCGATGGCGCACCCCCTCGACGACCAGCGCCAACGCCTGCGCCCCGACGTGGTATCGGAAACGGACCACCACGAGAAGTATCAAGCCAATGCGCCCAGGGTCCAAGCGGGCTTGTACGTCGTCCCGCGAGTGATCGAGTAAACGTCTGAGTCCATGATGCTGCACCACCTTTCCATCGGCGAACTCGCCGAGCGCTTGGCGAGCCGGCAAATTTCGAGCGTCGAGCTCACGCGGCACTTCCTCGAGCGGGTCGAGCGGTTCAATCCGAGCTTGAACGCCCTCATCACGGTAACGGCCGATGAGGCGCTTGCCGGCGCCGCGGCCGCGGACCGGCGCTTCGCCGCCGGGGAGCGGGGCCGGTTACTCGGCATCCCGCTCATTCATAAGGACATTTTTTGCACCGACGGGGTTCGTACCAGCTGCGGCTCGCGCATGCTCGACAACTTCATCGCGCCCTACGATGCCACGATCGTCGCGCGCTTGAAATCGGCCGGCGCCGTCATGCTGGGCAAGGCCAACATGGACGAGTTCGCGATGGGCTCTTCCAACGAGACGAGCTACTACGGACCGGCCAGGAATCCCTGGGACAGGACCAAGGTGCCGGGCGGCTCCTCCGGCGGCTCCGCGGCCGCCTCGGCCGCGAGGCTTGCGCCTTATACGACCGGAACCGACACGGGCGGCTCGATCCGCCAGCCTGCGGCGCTCACCGGCATCACGGGAGTGAAGCCCACCTATGGGCGAGTCTCCCGCTACGGGATGATCGCATTCGCCTCGAGCCTCGACCAGGCGGGGGTCCTGGCTCGAACGGCGGCCGACGCCGCCGCGGTGCTGGCCGTCATGGCCGGCTTCGACCCGAGAGACTCGACCAGCGTCGATGTGCCGGTGCCCGACTATCCGGCGCTGCTCGACGCTCCGCTCAAGGGGCTCAAGATCGGCTTGTTGCGCGAATTCTTCGACGGCTTGGAGAGTCGTAATGCGGCGCTCATCCAGGATGCGTTGAAGGTCTACATGTCGCTCGGGGCAGACACGGTCGAGGTCAGCCTGCCGCACCTGCCGATGTCGGTGCCCACCTATTACGTGGTCGCACCGGCGGAGTGCTCCTCGAACCTGTCGCGCTTCGACGGGGTACGCTACGGATATCGATGCTCGCAGCCGAGGGACCTCACCGACCTGTACGAGCGGTCGCGCGGCGAAGGGTTCGGCGCGGAGGTCAAACGGCGCATCATGACGGGCACCTACGTGTTGTCGGCCGGGTATTTCGACGCCTACTATTTGAAGGCGCAAAAGGTGCGCCGCTTGATCACGGATGATTTTCGCGCGGCCTTCGCCAAGGTGGACGTCGTGGTCGGGCCTGCCACGCCCACCCCCGCGTTCCCCATCGGCGCCAAGATCGACGATCCGGTTACCATGTACCTCAACGACATCTACACCATCGGCGCAAATCTCTCGGGCCTGCCCGGTATCTCCGTGCCCTGCGGGTTCATCGACGCTCTGCCGGTGGGGCTGCAGTTGATCGGGCCGCATTTTTCGGAAGCGAAGCTGCTCTCGGCCGCGCATCACTTTCAGAGCGCCACGACGTGGCACACGCACACGCCGGCGGGGTACGAGTGATGAGCGACTGGGAAGCAGTCATCGGGCTGGAAATCCACGCGCAGCTCGCCACGAAGTCGAAGATCTTCTCGGGGTCGGCGACTGCGTACGGCGCCCTGCCCAACACGCAGGCCGATCTGGTCGACCTGGCGTATCCCGGCGTTCTGCCGGTGCTGAATGCCGAAGCCCTGCGCATGGCGGTCAAGTTCGGCCTCGCCATCGGCGCCAGGATCGCCCCGCGCTCGATCTTTGCGCGCAAGAACTACTTCTACCCCGACCTGCCGAAGGGCTATCAGATCAGCCAGTACGAGAGGCCGGTGGTCGGCAAGGGCGCGATCAGCATCATGCTGGATGATGGCGCCGCGAAGACCATCGGCGTGACGCGCGCGCACCTCGAGGAGGATGCGGGCAAGTCGCTGCACGAGGGGCTCGCCAACGCGAGCGGCATCGACTTGAATCGCGCCGGTACGCCGCTCCTGGAGATCGTGTCCGAGCCCGACATGCGCTCGGCGAAAGAGGCCGTCGCGTACATGAAGAAGATCCATACGCTCGTCCGCTATCTCGAGATCTGCGACGGCAATATGCAGGAGGGATCGTTCCGCTGCGACGCCAACGTGTCGGTGCGGCCGCGCGGCTCGGCAAAATTCGGGACGCGTGCGGAAATCAAGAATTTGAATTCCTTCCGATTCGTCGAGAAGGCCATTCAACACGAGATCGCCCGGCAGATCGAGCTGATCGAGAGCGGCGGCAAGGTCGTGCAGGAGACCCGTCTGTACGATTCGGACAAGAACGAGACGCGCTCGATGCGCTCCAAAGAGGAAGCGAACGACTACCGCTACTTCCCGGATCCCGACCTCTTGCCCGTGGAGGTCGACGAGGCCTTCATCGCCTCGGTTCGCGCGGGGCTCCCCGAGCTTCCCGACGAGAAGGCAGCGCGATTCATGCGCGATTTCGGCCTATCGGCCTACGATGCGGGCGTCCTCACCTCGAGCCGCGAAATCGGCGACTACTTCGAGGCCGTGGCTGCGACCCTCGGTGCTCGAGAGGCCAAGCTCGCCGCCAACTGGGTCATGGGCGAATTGTCGAGCGCCCTCAATCGCGACAATCTCGACATCACCGGCTCGCGGGTACCCCCTGCGGGACTCGCGGCGCTGCTCGCTCGGATCGTCGATGAGACGATCTCGGGTAAGATCGCCAAGGAGGTGTTCGAGACCATGTGGTCCGAGGGTCAGTCGGCGGATGCGATCATCGAGGCGCAGGGCCTCAAGCAGATCACCGACACGAGAGCGATCGAAGGAGTGATCGATGAGGTCATCCGAGCGAATCCCAAGCAGCTGGCGGAGTATCGGGGCGGTAAGGACAAGCTCTTCGGATTCTTCGTCGGACAGGTCATGAAGATGACCGGCGGAAAGGCGAACCCGGCACAACTCAACGAGCTCCTCAAAGCCAAGCTGGCCGGCGGCACGAAGAGCTCCAAGGAGCCTGTCTGAGCACATCGAGCGCACGCAAGGCGGTCCCTCATGCATGACCGCGACTGCCTGCATCGCTTCGTCTTCGAGCACTATCCTATTCGAGGACACCTGGTGCATCTCGATGCCGCCTGGCGAGCTCTGACCGAGCACCGCAAATACCCCGAGGCGATCCGCGGCATGCTGGGCGAAGCGGTCGCCGCGTCGTTGCTGTTGGCGGGAACGATCAAATTCGACGGGGTCCTGTCCCTGCAATTACAAGGCGACGGAATCGTGCATCTGGTACTCGCCCAGTGCACGAGCGGGCTCGGTGTGCGTGGACTGGCGCGTTACCAGGGCGGCGAGCAGGCCGCCTCGCCGACCCCGGCGCCCGCCGAGTCAGCCGCGACGGCTGCCGGGTTGATCGGCGCCGGTAACCTCACGGTCACACTGCAGAGCGGAACGCAGCGTTACCAGGGAATCGTGCCGATCAGCGGCGAACGGCTGGCCGATTCACTGCAGGTGTATTTCGAGAATTCCGAGCAGTTGCCGACGCGCTTGTGGCTGCACGCCGATGCGCTCGGAGCGTCGGGCATGCTGTTGCAGCGGCTGCCGTGGGAAAGCCGAGAGTCGGCGCATGCGGTGGCTGCGCTCGACGATGCCTGGCGCCGCGTGCAACTGATCGGCGATACGCTGACCGCCGAGGAGATGCGCACGCTCGCGGACGTCGAGATCGTGCACCGGCTCTTCAACGAAGACGACGTGCGACTATTCGAGCCGTCACCGGTGTATTTTCGCTGCCGCTGCTCGCGCGAGCGCGTCGCCGGCATGCTGCAGGGCCTGGGAGAGATGGAGACGCGTGCGATTCTCAAGGAACGGGGCGAGGTCGAGGTCCGCTGCGACTTCTGCAACCGTGCCTATGTATTCGATGCGGTCGATGTGGGCCAACTGTTCAACCACGCAGTCGCGGCAGATCGCGGCGGCACGATTCACTGAGCGGGGCACGGGGACGATGCGGCGCAGGCGGAGCTGGGAGGCGGCGGCGCTCGTGGCGGCGCTCGCCTGCGGCACGGCGCTCGGCAACCGCACGGCGCTCGGCAACGGTACGGCGCTCGGCAACCGCACGGCCCCGGGCAGCGACACGGCCCCGGGCAGCGACACGCCGTTCTATTCGCGCGACCAGGCTCCCTCGGCCGCGGCAATGACCGCCCTCGGCCGCACGCTTTTTTTCGATGCGAGCTTGTCAGCCTCGGGGAGGATCGCGTGCGCCAGCTGCCACGTCCCCGCTTTCGCATTCGGCTCGGCCAACGATTCGGCCGTTCAGCGCGGAGGACGCGATAATGCCCGTTCGGGCATCCGCGCGGTTCCCTCGCTCAAATACACGCAGAACATACCGCCGTTCACCGAGCATTTCTTCGACTCGGACGAGGACGACAGCATCGATCAGGGACCTGCGGGCGGGCGCGCCTGGGACGGTCGCTCGCAGTCGGCGCACGAGCAGTCGCGCCTCGCGCTCCTATCGCCCTTCGAAATGGCGAACCCGAGTCCCGAGGCCGTCGTCTCCAAGGTGCAAAGCGCACCCTACGCGATCGAGTTTCGCCATACTTTCGGCGAGGCGGTGTTCGAGGATCGCGAGCAGGCATTCAAGGACGTGGTTCTCGCGCTCGAGACGTTTCAACAGGCACCTTCCGAGTTCTATCCGTATTCGAGCAAGTACGATGCGTACCTTCGACAGGAGGCCGTGCTCAGCCCGGCAGAAATGCGCGGGCTGGCCGCGTTCAACGATCCGGCCAAAGGAAATTGCGCTCGCTGTCATCCGAGTGCCCCTCGTGAGGGCGCCTTTCCGCAATTCACGGATTTCGGCTACGCCGGGATCGGGGCGCCTCGCAATGCCGCCATTCCCGCGAACGCCGATCCCACCTACTACGATCTCGGACTGTGCGGGCCGCTGCGCACGGATCTCAAAGACAAGAAGGAGTATTGCGGCCTGTTTCGCACGCCGTCGCTGCGCAACGTGGCGCTCAAGCGGGTGTTCTTCCATAACGGTGTGTTCCGGCGGCTCGAGGATGTGGTGCGCTTCTACGCCGAGCGCGACACCGCCCCGCAGAAGTGGTATCCGCGCGCAGCCGACGGCAGCATCCTGAAATTCGACGACCTGCCCGCCGCCTACCGGGCGAACCTCGACCAGCAGTCCCCGCTCGATCGACACCCGGGCGACAAGCCCGCGATCGCGGAGGCCGACATCCGCGACATCGTCGCCTTCTTGCGTACGCTCACGGACGGCTACGAGCCGAACAGGCCGAAAGGTGCCGCCGCTCTCGGAGGAAGCGAGTAGCGCGATCTCAAAGAGCCGAAACCCCGGAGAGCTCGGTGAGGCTCTGGGTGCGCGTGAGCGCGATGAACTCCTTGATGTACGCGGCTTCGGCGCCGGCGCGCGTGGTGGCGGCATAGAGCTCGCAGTACAGCCCCCCTTCACCGATGGGGCGCGAGACGACGTAGCCCCGCTCGATGTAGTTGCCGACGCTCCACGAGGGCAGGGCGGCGATGCCACGGCCGCTCGCGACGAGCTGCAGAATGGCCACCGTAAGCTCCGCGGTGCGGCGCTTGGGATTGATCCCCGCGGGCGTGAGGCAGTGCTTCATCACATCGAGCATCTCGTCGGACACGGGGTAAGTGATCAGCGTCTCCTGCGCAAAGTCCCCGGGCTCGATCCAGCGCTTCGCGGCCAAGCGATGCCGAGGGCTCATCAGAGCGACACTCTCATAGCGAAAGAGCGGGCTGAAGACGATGTGCGGATGCGGCGGTTGGCGGTCATGGATCACCGCGAACTCGGCATCCCCTCGCTCGAGCAGAGGTAGCGGGTCCGCCACGAAGCCCGAGATGATATCGAGCTCGACCTCGGGCCAGAGCGTGCGATAGGCATCCATGGCCGGCATGAGCCAATCGAAGCAATTGTGGCACTGCACCACGACCCTGAGAGGTCCGGCGTGGCCCTGCGCCAGACGTGCGATGTCACGGCCGGCTTCGCCGACCAAGGGCAGCACCGCCCGCGCGAGCAGCACGAGACGCTGGCCGATGGCCGTGAAGCGCAGGGGGCGAACGCTCTTTTCGACGACGGCGGCCCCGTAGTGGCTCTCGAGCGCCTTCAGCTGGTGCGACAGCGCCGATTGAGTCAAGCAGAGCCGAGCAGCGGCCTTCGATAGGCTGCCACATTCGGCGAGGGCCAACAGGGTTTCCAGGTGCCGGAATTCCAAAGCGGTGCTTGGCATGAGCCGTTCTCATCCTCTCTATGAAGATAATGAGATTGAATCATAGCTTAGGCCCTTGCATGCTCCCGGGTCGAGAGGGGCCTCCATCAGGAGCACCATGTCGAGCGCGGTAACAGTTTCCTTCGAGTTCTTTCCCCCGAACGATGAGGCGGCGGCCACCCATCTGTGGGCGGCCATCGAGCGCCTGGCGCCGCTACGACCCCGATTCGTGTCGGTGACCTACGGCGCCGACGGCTCGACGCGCTCGAGAACCCACGAGTGCGTCTCGCGCCTGCTCCGCGACACGGAGCTGCTGGTCGCACCGCACCTCACCTGCGTGGGCGCGCCGTGCGAAGAGGTCGTCGCGATCGCGCGCGACTATTGGCGCCAGGGAGTACGCCATATGGTAGCGCTGCGGGGAGATCCTGCCGCCACCGCCGCGGCGAGCGCTTCTCGGCGATATCAGCCTCATCCGGGCGGCTATGCCTACGCCTCGGACCTCGTGCGGGGACTCAAGCAGACCGCCCCCTTCGAGCTCTCGGTCGCGGCCTATCCGGAGGGACACCCGGAGACCGGTACGGTGGAGGCCGATCTCGAGAACCTCAAGCGCAAGATCGATGCCGGGGCGAACCGCGCCATCACCCAATTTTTCTTCGACACGGACGTGTTCTTGCGCTACCGCGATCGCTGCGCCGCGAGTGGTATCCGGGCGAGCATCGTGCCTGGAATCCTGCCGATCACTCGATTTCCGCAATTGCTGCGCTTTGCCGAGCGCTGCGGCGCCTCGGTGCCGGAATGGCTGTGCCGGCGCTTCGACGGATTGGACGACGATGCGGAGACCCGCCGCATGATCGCAGCGCACGTCGCCATCGATCAGGTGCAGCGCCTGCGCCAGCATGGGGTCGAGGAGTTTCATTTCTATACGCTGAACCGCGCCGAGCTCACCTATGCGATTTGTCACGCCCTGGGCCTGCGGCCGGGGACGGCCGCTGCGGGCGGTGTCGGAGCGGGCGCCGGCGAGGCGTCGGGCGCGCGAGCAGCGCGCGTCGCGTGAGATCGTGAGGCTGAGCCAATCGCAACGAGCCGCGGCGCTGCTCGTGCTGCTCGAGCAGCGGCTGGTCATTCTCGACGGCGCGATGGGCACGATGATCCAGAGCCACCGCCTGGGTGAGGCGGAATTTCGCGGCGATCGGTTTCGAGACTGGCCGGTCGATCTTCGCGGCAACAACGATTTGCTCACTCTCACCCAGCCCAAGGTCATCGCCGGCATTCACCGCGCCTATCTCGACGCCGGCGCGGACCTGGTCTCGACCAACACGTTCAATTCGAGCGCCGCCTCGCAGTCCGATTACCGCCTGCAGTCGCTCGTCGGCGAGCTCAATCTCGCCGCAGCGCTCCTCGCACGGAGCGTTGCGGACGAGGTGACGGCCGAGAGCGGGCGGCAGCGCTTCGTCGTCGGCGCGCTCGGACCGACGAGCCGCACCGCCTCGATTTCGCCGGACGTGAGCGATCCTGCCTTTCGCAACATTGATTTCGACGAGCTGGCGCAGAGCTATGGCGAAGCCGCACGGGCGCTCATCGCGGGCGGAGTCGATGCCCTCCTGATCGAGACGATCTTCGATACGCTGAACGCCAAGGCGGCGCTCTTCGCGGTGCGCGAGGCGCTCGAGGAGGCGGGGGTGGAGCTCCCGGTCATGGTATCCGGGACGATCACCGACGCCTCGGGGCGGACGTTGTCGGGGCAGACGACGGAGGCTTTTTGGAACTCCATCCGGCACGCCAAGCCCGCCGTCGTGGGACTCAACTGCGCCCTCGGCGGGAAGCAGCTCCGGCCGCACATCGAAGAGCTCGCGCGGCTCGCCGACACCTACGTGTGCGCCTATCCGAATGCGGGACTCCCAAATGCATTCGGCGAGTACGAGGAGACCGCGCTCGAGACGGCGAGCATCCTGCGCGAGTTTGCGCTCGCCGGTTGGGTCAACATGGTGGGCGGTTGCTGTGGCACGACCCCCGAGCACATCCGTGCGGTCGCCCGGGCGGTGTCCGGCATTGCGCCGCGCCGCGTCCCCGAGCTCCCTCACGCCTGCCGCTTGAGCGGACTCGAGCCGCTCACGATCCAAGCCGACAGCCTGTTCGTCAACGTCGGCGAGCGCACCAATGTCACAGGCTCGGCGAAGTTTCGCAAGTTGATCGAGGCGGGCGACTACGCCTCGGCCGTCGACATCGCCCGCCAGCAAGTCGCGAATGGCGCGCAGATGATCGATGTCAACATGGATGAGGGCATGCTCGATTCTCAGGCTGCCATGGTGCGGTTCCTGCGCCTGATCGCGGGTGAGCCGGACATCGCGCGCGTGCCGGTAATGATCGATTCCTCGAAATGGTCGGTGATCGAGGCGGGCTTGAAGTGCGTGCAGGGCAAGTGCGTCGTCAACTCGATCAGCCTGAAGGAGGGCGAAGAGGCCTTCCTCGCTCACGCGCGCCTGTGTATGCGCTACGGCGCCGCGGTCGTCGTCATGGCCTTCGACGAGCAGGGACAGGCCGATACCGTCGAGCGCAAGGTCGCGATATGCGAGCGGGCGTACCGATTGCTCACTGAGAAGATCGGATTTGCTCCCGAGGACATCATCTTCGATCCGAACATCTTCGCGGTCGCGACCGGGATCGAGGAGCACAATCGCTACGGACTCAACTTCATCGAGGCCACAGCCGCGATCAAGCGGCGCATGCCTGCGGTGCACGTGAGCGGTGGCGTGAGCAACGTATCATTTTCCTTTCGCGGCAACGACCCGGTGCGCGAGGCGATGCACTCGGTGTTCCTGTATCACGCGATTCGCGCCGGCCTCACCATGGGGATCGTCAACGCAGGCCAGCTCGCGATCTACGAGGACATCGCGCCGGATCTGCGTGAGCGCGTGGAGGATGTCATCCTGGCGCGGCGTGCGGATGCGACAGAGCGGCTGCTCGAGATCGCCGAGCGCTTCAGGAGCGGGGGCGGTGCGAAACGCGGCGACGATCTCGAGTGGCGAAAGCTTCCCGTCGAGGAGCGCTTGAAGCATGCCCTCGTGAAGGGACTCGATGAGTTCGTGATCGAGGACACCGAGGAGGCGCGGCTCAAGGCGGCGCGGCCGCTCGACGTGATCGAGGGGCCGCTCATGGACGGGATGAACGTGGTGGGCGATCTGTTCGGCTCGGGAAAGATGTTCCTGCCGCAGGTGGTGAAATCGGCGCGCGTGATGAAAAAGTCGGTGTCGGTCCTGGTTCCGTACATCGAGCGCGAGAAGGTCGGCGCCGCGCGCTCGAACGGCAAGGTGGTGATGGCCACGGTGAAAGGGGACGTTCACGACATCGGTAAGAACATCGTCGGGGTAGTCCTGCAATGTAACAACTTCGAGGTGATCGACCTGGGCGTGATGACTCCCTGCGAGAGGATTCTGGAGACGGCCACCCGCGAGGGCGCAAGTCTCATCGGCCTCTCGGGCCTGATCACGCCCTCACTCGATGAGATGGTGCATGTGGCGAAGGAGATGCAGCGCCTCGGCTACCGACAGCCGCTGCTCATCGGCGGGGCAACGACCTCGCCCACGCATACGGCGGTGAAGATCGATCCGCAATATGCGGGGGGCGTCATTTACGTGAAAGATGCCTCACGATCGGTAGGAATTTGCCAGCAGCTCATCGCCCCGACGATGCGCGATGCCTACCTGGCGAGCACCAAGGCCGAGCACGAGCGGCGGCGCGAGCAGCATCGCAACAAGGGAGCCAAGGCTCCGCGGGTCTCGCTCGAGGAGGCGCGCTCGAGAAAGCTCCAGATCGACTGGTCCGAGTACGTGCCGCCCGTTCCCCGGTTCCTGGGCGTGCGGGTGTTCGACGAGTACTCGCTCGAGGAGCTCGTGCCCTATATCGACTGGATGCCGTTCTTCAACACATGGGAATTCACCGGAAAGTTTCCGAACATCCTGGAAGATTCGGTCGTCGGCGAGGCTGCCCGCAGCTTGTACGCCGACGCGCGGCGCATGCTCGAGAGGATCGTGAAGGAGGAGTGGCTCGAGGCGCGCGGCGTCGTCGGCTTCTTTCCGGCGGCGAGCGTCGACGACGACATTCTGGTGTATACGGACAATGAGCGCCGAGCGATTCGGCTGCGCCTGCATCACCTGCGGCAGCAGAAAGCGAAGCCGCCGGCTCAAGCGCAGCTCTGTCTCGCCGACTTCCTAGCGCCCGCCGAGAGCAGCCGTGCCGACTATATCGGCGCGTTTGCCGTGACCGCCGGAATCGGGATCGACGCGCACGTGGCGCGGTTCGAGGCGGCGCATGACGACTACGGCAGTATCATGCTCAAGGCCCTCGCCGATCGGCTCGCCGAGGCTTTCGCCGAGCGCATGCACGAGCGGGTGCGGCGCGAGCTCTGGGGCTATGCGCCCGAAGAGGCGCTCGACTCGGCGGCGTTGATTCGCGAGCAGTATCGGGGCATTCGCCCCGCTCCGGGCTACCCCGCCTGCCCCGATCACACCGAGAAGGGGGCGCTGTGGCAGCTCCTCGACGCCGAGCGCGCAGCGGGCATCCGCCTGACCGAATCTTTCGCCATGTTTCCGACGGCTGCGGTGAGCGGCTGGTATTTCTCCCATCCCGAGTCGCATTACTTCGGGGTCGGCCAGATCGACCGCGATCAAGCGGCGAGCTATGCCGGGCGCAAAGGCCTCGCCCTCGCCGACGCAGAGCGCTGGCTCGCGCCGAACTTGGGTTACGAGCCCGAGGCTCGCGAGGGCGTCGCGGGCACTGCGGCCGGCCCGGTCAGCTCAGCGGCGGCGTGAATCCCGGGTCGGCCTTTGCCATGGCCCGCCGGTAGGCGGGCCGTGCGCCGACGCGCTGCAGATAGGCGCGGATCTTGGGGTAGGGCGAGAGGTCGCGCGGCACGAATGCGCGCATCGTCGTCAACGGAAAGAACATGATGAGGTCGGCCGCGGTGAACTCACCGCCCGCGAAGTAGTCGACCGTCCCGAGGCGGCTCTCGATCATTGCATAGGCGCGATCGCCGCGCGCGCGCAAGATGGCCAACGTGCTCGCCTGCGCGTTCGCACCGAGCATTTGCGCGACTAGATCCACCATCGCGCTCGGCATGAAGGATCCGTTCGCGAAATGGAACCAATACAGGTAGTCGGGAAATTCCGCTCGATCGGCGCTCACCGCCAACCGTCCGCCGCCGTGCTTCGCGATGATGTATTCGATGATCGCGCCCGACTCGGCGAGAACGAGATCGCCGTCCGTGATGGTGGGCGCCGTGCCGAAGGGATGGAGCGCGCGGTATTCGGGGGGTGCGGCTTTCGTGACGGGATCGCGCTCGTAGCGGATCAGCCGATAGGGGACGGCGAGCTCTTCGCACAGCCAGACGATGCGGTCGGACTGGGAGATCCCGAGATGATGAACGGTGAGCATGCGGCAACTCCCTTCGAAGTCAGACGGGCTCTTCGAGCGACTTCGCCAGCATCGTGAACGGAGTGGGTCCCGATGCGCTCATGTACCAACAGTCCTCGAGCCTAACCCCGAATTCGCCGGGAATATAGATGCCGGGCTCATCCGAGAAGCACATGCCCGGCTCGAGCGGCGTCGTATCCCCGTGCACGAGGTACGCAGGCTCGTGTCCGTCGAGGCCGATCCCATGACCGGTGCGATGCGAGAGGCCCGGCAGCTTGTAGCCGGGACCCCAGCCCTCGCTCGCATAGTAATTGCGCACCGCATCGTCGAGGTCGCCTGCGGCAACACCTACCTTTGCGGTCTGTAAAGCGATCTCCTGACCGCGTTTGACGGTGTTCCACACCTTGCGCTGCCGGGCGCTCGCCTCGCCGAGCACCCAGGTGCGCGAAATGTCGGATTGATAACCCTGCACGCTGCAGCCGCAATCCATCAGAATGATCGAGCCTTCTGCCACCGTCTGAGGCTTTACCGAGCCGTGGGGATAGGCGGAGGCCTCGTTGAGCAGCATCAGGGCGAACTCCGGCGAGCCGCCGAGCGCGATGGTCGCATCGTTCATGAGCGAGCCCAGGTCTGTCGCGCTCATCCCGCGCTCGGTGTGCCGGTGGACGTAGCGCAGCGCCGCGATCGTCACATTGTTCGCGATCTGCATGAGCGCGAGCTCGGCGGGTGATTTGATCATGCGGCACGCGCGGATCAGGGGATCGCCGGAAACGATCTCGTAGCTTCCCGAGGCGCGACGGATGCCATCCACGATGAAGAACCGCACCGTCGGTTCCACCGCGACGGGATCTTGGCGGACACCGCGATCCTTGAGACCCTGGACGATGAGCGCGAACGGGCTCTCGGACTCGTTCCAGGGCCGCACCTCGCCTTCCACTCGAAGCGTCTCACGCACCGACGGCTCCTCGAAAGCAGGCGTCACGACGATGAGCTCGCCGCGCGCCGGGATGAGCGCGGCGGTGGTGCGCTCGGATCGGCGCCAGCGGATTCCGGTGAAGTACTCGAGCGAGGCGCCCGACTCGACGAGGAGCGCCCCGAGCTTGCGCTCCGTCATGAGCCTCTGAACCTTTGCGATGCGCGCGCGCCGCTCCGTATCCGAGATGGGCTGCGCATCGCCGGTGATGGACTTCAGCTCCGCGACCGGTGAGGCCGCGGCCTCGGGCG
>Ga0187784_10001708_pt1 | contig 17479 bp, 11 predicted proteins | sample 1015_SJ02_MP15_2_FD_132964 | JGI IMG/M metagenome (GOLD analysis project Ga0187784, IMG submission 132964) | Tropical peat soil microbial communities from peatlands in Department of Meta, Colombia - 1015_SJ02_MP15_20_MG | ecosystem: Environmental > Terrestrial > Soil > Wetlands > Peat | place...
CGGCTTGCGCTCGACCTGTTCTGACGCGGCGGTGTATTTCTTACCTGGTTTGCGGCTCATGTTTTGACTGGTCCAAACGGCGGGAACTCCGAACAGGCAGCCCCACGCCTCCCAAGGTGACTATAAAAACTTAAATTAGCAGATCCGTTACAGCTGCGCAACCACCGGTCGTGTCCTTAAGACGCGACCCAGCTATCGAGCCCGGCGCATAAAAGCGGCCAGAAGCGGCCATCGTAGGGATAGCAGTTGTGAGCGTCTACCGTCGGGCGATTGTGGTTGAGGAAGTCGAGATCCTGGGCCTGGAGCGGCAGCAGAGCAACCATCAGGCACAAATAAACACGAATGGGCACGAATCTATGGTTCCATTCTCGTGCTAAGGGTTTATGACGATTGTTCGACAAGCTGCGGCTCGGCGGCGTGGGCGCGGCCGCGGAAGGCCTGCCAGCGCAGGTGCAGACGATCCAAATACAGATAAACGACCGGAGTCGTGTACAGCGTCAGGGCCTGGCTGAACAGCAATCCGCCGACGATCGCCATGCCGAGCGGGCGGCGCATCTCGGCGCCTTCGCCGTGGCCGAGCGCGATCGGCAATCCGCCGAGCATGGCGGCCGTAGTGGTCATGGTGATGGGACGGAAGCGCAGCACGGCCGCTTTGAAGATCGCCTGTTCGGGCCGAAGTCCTTCGGCGCGCGTGGCGGAGATGGCGAAATCGATCATCATGATCGCGTTCTTCTGGACGATGCCGATCAGCAGAATGATTCCGATGAGGGAGACGACGTTCAGCTCATTATGCGTGACCATCAGGGCGACCAAGGCTCCGACGCCGGCCGACGGGATGGTGGAAAGAATGGTGAGCGGATGGATCAGGCTTTCATACAGCACGCCGAGCACAATGTAGACCGTAACGATGGCGGCGGCGATGAGGATCGGCTCGCTGGCGAGCGCGTCCTGATAGGCTTGCGCGGTTCCGGCGAAGCTGCCGTGAATACTGAGCGGCATGCCGATTTCGCGCTCCGCCCGTTCGATGACGGGAACCGCCTGGCTCAGCGAAGTGCCCACAGGCAGGTTGAACGAAATGGTCACCGAGGGAAATTGGCCCTGGTGATTCACCTGAAGCGCGGTGTTGCTGGGCATGTATTGGGTGAACGCACTGAGCGGAACCTGGCCTTTGGTGCCGCGCACGTACAGGAATTTCAAGGCTTCCGGATTCTGCCAGAACTGCGGCGCCACTTCCATGACCACGTGATATTGATTCAACTGCGTATACATGACCGACACCTGGCGCTGGCCGTAAGCGTCGTAAAGCGTGTTGTCGATGGCCGCCGCGGAAATTCCCATGCGGCCGGCGGTGACGCGGTCGATTTGGAGCGAAGCCGCGAGACCGCGATCCTGCTGATCGCTATTTACGTCGGCGAGTTCGGGGAGCGAGCGCAGCTTGCTGTAGAGCAGCGGCGCCCATTCGTTCAGCTCGGCAACGCTGTCGCTTTGCAAGGTGTATTGATACTGCGCGCCGCTCATGCGGCCGCCGATGCGGAGATCCTGCACGGCCTGAAGATAGAGTGTGGCTCCGGCGACGCGCGAGAGTTTGGGACGCAGGCGGGCGATCACCTCGTCGGTCGAGACTTTCCGTTCCGCGAGCGGTTTGAGGGTCACATTCATGCGTCCTGCGTTGATGGAGCCGCCGCCGCCGCCGCCGCTGCCACCGACATAGGCGTTCAAATTATCGACCGCGGGGTCCGACAGCACGATGCGGTTGATTTCGGCGACGCGCTCGCGCATGGCCTGAAAGGAAGTCGCCTGATCGGCGAGAATACTGCCGGACATGCGACCGACATCCTGCTGCGGGAAGAAGCCCTTGGGCACGATGATGTAGAGATACACCGTGAGCCCCACAGTGACGATGGTCACCGCCAGCACCAGCGGCTGGTGGCGCAGCACCCAGCCGAGCGATCGCGAATAACCGGCCCGGAGCGCTTCCACGAACCCGCCGCTCAGGCGATAAAAAATGTTGTGTTTCTGATTCGGGTCGTGCCCCGACAGGCGGGCGCACATCATGGGCGTCATCGTGAGCGAGATCGTCAGGGATAACACAATGGCTACCGAAAGCGTTATCGCGAATTCACGGAACAAGCGGCCGACGATGCCCGGCATCAGCAGAATCGGGATGAACACGGCGATCAGCGAGATGCTGATGGACATCACCGTGAAGCCGATTTCCTGCGCGCCGCGCAAGGCAGCCTGCATCGGCGATAAACCCGACTCGGCGTGGCGCGTGATGTTCTCGATGACCACGATGGCGTCGTCGACCACGAAGCCGGTGGCGATGGTCAGCGCCAACAGCGAAAGATTGTCGACGCTGTATCCGAACAGATAGAGCACCCCGAAAGTGCCGACCAGGGAAACGGGAACCGAGATGCTCGGAATCAACGTGGTGCGGACGCTGCGCAGAAAAATGAACACCACCATAATGACCAGCCCGATGGAGATGGCCATGGTCTGTTGCACGGAGCGGACCGAGGCGCGGATGGTGGTGCTGCGATCGCTCAAAATCAGCAGGTTGATGGAGGCGGGAATGGACGCCTTCAATTGCGGCAAAACCGCGCGCACGGCATCCACGGTTGCGACGATGTTCGCGCCAGGCTGGCGGTTGATGTACACGATCACCGCCGATTTATCGTTCACGAATCCAACGTTGCGCAGATCCTCCACCGAATCCACCACCTCCGCAATGTCCCCGAGGCGGACTGCGGCGCCGTTGTGGTAGGTGACCACGAGTTGGGCATAATCCTTAGCTTTCCGAAGCTGATCGTTGGTGTCGATGGTCCAGGCCTGGGAGTTATCGGCGATGACGCCTTTGGGCGAATTCGCATTGGCGGCTATGAGCACCGCGCCGACATCTTCGAGCCCCAGGCCGAGATTGTTGAGCTGCGACGGATTTACCTCGACGCGAACGCCGGGGAGAGCGCTGCCGCCCGCAAACACCTGTCCGACGCCGTGCACCTGCGAAATTTTCTGTTGCAGGATGGTGGATGCGGCGTCGTAGAGCGCGCCCTGGGTCATGGTGTCCGAAGTCAGGCCGAGCTGCAGGATGGGCGCGTCGGCGGGATTCACTTTTCGCCAGCCCGGATTGCGCGGAAGATTGGCGGGCAATTGTCCGCGAGCCGCGTTGATGGCGGCCTGCACGTCGCGCGCGGCGGCGTCGATGTTGCGGGCGAGATCGAATTGCAGCGTGATGTTGGTGGTGCCGAGCGAGCTCGACGAGGTCATCTCATTGACGCCGGCGATGCGTCCGAACTGGCGCTCGAGCGGGGTGGCGACCGAGGACGCCATGGTTTCCGGGCTCGCGCCGGGCAATCCGGCGTTGACCTGAACGGAGGGGAAATCGACTTGCGGGAGCGGAGCCTGGGGAAGAAAATTATACCCGACCGCGCCCGAAATCCCGACTGCAATGGTCAGCAGCGTGGTGGCGACGGGCCGGTGAATGAAGGGCGTCGAAATGCTCATCTGCTCCCCAACTTAAGCGCGGAATGCTTGTAATCAAGTTAGCACGATTGACGTTCCAGGGCCTATGCCAGAAGGCACAGTTACCGTACGGATGAACCCCGGCCTTGGTGCTTTATGCGCCGGCAAGCCGGGGGGAGGAGACGCGCTAGAATCCGCCACGCGGACGATAGCCGGGACGGCACTGGATGCGATACTTGCGGCCCGGGTCGGTGATGAGCTCCACAGCGATCTTGCGGAATCCTTCGTTCGGATTGGGCTGCGGATAATACGTCACCGTATACGAATTGCCGAGGTCCTCGCGGATATTCTCGAAGGCCTCCACCTGTTTCTGCCAGGTCTTGGCGAAATACGATTTTCCGCCGGTGCGCGTGGAGATGCGTTTGAACACGCTCGACGAAATGGGGTCCTTGTTCACTTCGCTGGTGGAGATGACATAAATCGGGATGCCTTCATCCTCGGCAACGGCGCGGACATCGTCGGGCGCGACCATGCTCGCGTTGTCGGGACCGTTGGAGAACACGATCACGACTTTACGTCCGGGAACCTTGGCGGCATCGCGCAAGGTCAGCAGCAGCGAATTGTATAAGGCCGAATCGTCACCGGCGACAGCCGAACGCAATCCGAAGATCGCTTCGTTGCGCTCATGGCCGAGCGCCGCGGCGCGCGACAGGTTGCGGCTATAGGTGTAAACGGCGATCGAGTCGGCCCGATCGAGGCCGCGAATGAAATCCGCGATCGCGTCGGAGGCGTAGACGAACCCGCGATACATATAATTGCTGGTGTCGAACAGCACGAAGACGTTGGTGCCGATGAAGGAATCGACGCGCTCCTCGGCCTGGCCCTCGGGCAGGGGCGCAATCGGCCTGATCGTGCCGTCAGCGGCCAGTTGTACCGGCGGTTTGCTGCCTTCCCCGAAGGTCGAAATTTTCTGCGCGATGCCGTCCTCGGAAATGCGGAAATCCTTGGGCTTCAGCCCGTTGATGTAATGCCCTTTGTTGTCGGTGACCTGGAAGCTCAGGACCACCATATCCACCTTGACGCGGAACGTCGGCCGGTCCTGCGCGAGGAGGGCGGCGGCCAACACCAGAATAAGAGCCAGTCTGCGAGTCAACGTGATTTCCTCCGATCCATTAATTATCCGCCGCGGCCGTCTGGCGGCGCGCTTTGGCGACCACATCGTCGCCGACCAGGCGCAAGCTGCGCAACAGCGCCGGCCAGTCCTCCAGGTGTGTGGCGAAAATACGTTCCACGGTTTCCGCGGTCCACTCCGGAATCAGAACGTTCAATTCCGCGGGCCGGATGTGCGCCTGGTCGGCCAGGGCGCCGTAATACAGCAGGTTCGATTCCCAGGTTTCGGCGAGAATGCGGCTGGAATATCCCATCAGCGTCGGGAAGGTGCGCAAATTGAGAAGCTCGGGCTGATAGGAATTGGCCAGCACCGGTTTGGGCGTGCCGAAGGCACGCGAGATGACGCGCGCGTTCAGCTCGGCCGGCGCCTCGGCGGCCATGCGGCGCAGATCGCCCGCCAGCGGCGAATCGCGATCCTGATCCTTCATCTCCTCGGCGAGCAGATACATCTCCGAGGGGACGATGTTGTCTTTGGCGTCGCGCACATCACCGGAAACGAGAAACTGGTTGAGCTTGCTGACCCGCACCGGCGGGGCATAATGATCGAGAACCGCAATCACCTGCGCGCGGCGCTTCGCGTCGAGCGCGCCTTCCGCCAGCAGCGTATCGGCGTAGGCCATGTGTACGCCCACCCAATGCAACTGGATGGGCGCGACGTTCCACCAACGCGGGATCACCGCGGTGAGGATCATCTGCGGAACCAGATCGCCCCAGATGAGCGCCTGTTCGCGGCTCGGAATCAGGAAATTCTGTTCGGCCTCGGCGAGTGCGTAGGGCAGCGATGCGAGCGACCCCACCAGCCGTCCGCCCGCGTTGGCGGGCCATCCGGTGCCGAACACATCGGTCCCCTTCCAGGTGGAATTGGTGCCCGGAATGCCGATAAAATCGTGGCTCCGGACGAACAGCGCGTTGGTGCGCAGTACCTGGGCGCCGGGTGGCGCGTAATGGATATAGTTGAAGCCGACCAGGGTGTCGCGCAGGGACGGCGCGAGCGTGCCGCGCAGCTCGTTGAGCTTGGAGGCGTCGCGCGCGGACTTTTCGATCGTCGCGCGCAGGTTCAGCTTGCGCTGCGCATCGATGTGACGATCGGTCCAGTAGCCGAACGACATGGAATTTTTTTCGACAGTGGTCAGCGAGTTGCGCGGCAGCTGAATCTCGGAAATGCGCGTGGCGAGCTTGGCGGCGAGCGCGGTATTCAACTTTTCCCCGCGCGTGACGCTTTCGAGATTGTCGGCCAGCTCGAACAGCGTGGAGAGCGAAATCAGCTTCTGGGCCTCGAAGATGCGAATCATGTCTTCGATCACCTGCTGATGCGCGCCGGAGCCGTCATCCGCGTTGGTGCCGGCCAGAAGGTCGATCATACGATCCTGGGGAGAGACGTCGGCGGGTGAACGGGTCGAGGCGAGCAGGAGCTTCACGCCCGCGCGCCCGCCATCGAACACGTCGCGTTCGCTTTCAACTTTTCCGAAGGGCGCAAGCAGCGCGGCGAGCGTGGAATCCGCATCGGATGGCCCAATGCTGCCCTGCCGGACGAAGATCTGCCACAAGCCGGCCAGAGCCTGCATGATGCCGGCGTCGTCGGCGCGCAGAAGGGGATCGCGAATCAGGCTGATGGCGCGCGCCGTGTCCATGTATTCGAGGATGGTGCGGTCGGAAAGGGTGGGAGCTTCGGAAAACAGCGGATATTGGGCGCTCATGATCCGGAAATCTTGCGCCAGCCGGGCCACGGTGTCGGGCTGCAGCGGCGTGGTCCGATTGCGCTCCACATCGCTCAGCGCCATGAAGATCTTGAGCGGCTCGTTATCCACGGCCTTGCGGGAGAGCCCGAACAGCGCTTCCAAAACGTCGTCGGCATCCCTCCAGTTGGGCGCAGCGCGCGTCAGCTTCGCATCGTATTTGCCCACGGGATGATTGGCGAACAGGCCTTTCCAGACATCCAGATCGCCCGGCAGGTGCGGCTTGCCGTTGGGATCGAGACGCAGCCGCGTGGTCAGCAGCAGCATGTCGGTGTTCGAGCGGAAGACCGGACGCGCCGGGCCGGGGCTGGTGACGCGGCCTCGAATAGCCGCGTAAAAGCGCTTGAGACGCTCCGGATCGGTGAGGTAATCCTTCAGCGGACCGTTGATGCGCGCCAGCGCGTCGTAATAGCTGGCGAGCCATCCATCGTCGCGCATCAGCAATTTTTCGAAGAACTCCGGGCCTTTATCGGGAGAAGCCCCGGCCATCTCGCCCCACGCCTTTTCCGAGCGCGCGCCGCCGGGCACCAGCGCCCTTCCGTCACGAATCTCGAACATGCTCCCGAAAAAATCGAGGACGTGCGCATAGACCTTCAGCCGCGTGGCGGGAATCTGGCGGCGCATGGCCGCGGCGGTATCGGGATCGAGTTTGGAAAGGCCCAGATAGAGCCGGCACAGCGCCGGGTCGGAGATGAAATAATCGATGAACTCGCCGGGGATTTTGTCCTTGGCCGATTGCCAATAATCCACCTTATATAAGACCGGGATGTGGGCGGGATGGTAATCGAGCGTGAAGGGATGATTGGTTTGCAGGGCCCGTTCGAGGTCGGCCAGCGGAAATCCCGAATCGATGGTCAGAAACGCGCGGGTGGCGTTGACGGTTTCAAGCACCACCTCGGATCCGCATCCTCCCCGCATCCGGTAGCCGAGAATGCGGAGCAGGTCGCCGGTCACGGTGGAATCGCAGGTGTCGATCTGGACGATTTTCTTTTCTCCGCCCAGCTTCTCAAGCTCGCGCGCCTGGGAAAGATAGCGGACCACCAGCTTCATGTACTCGGTGGGCTCCAGCCCCTCATTGGACGCGCCCGCCTGGTAGCCGTTGGTGACGACGTTGCGCGCCAGCGCGGAGAGAATCTCGTCCGGACCGAGATCCGGGGAAAGCGCGGCCATTCGGGCGAAGGAGCGAAGCGGACCGGGGATGGTGATATAACTTTGCTCGATCTTGTCCGGGGCCGGCATGGGCAGGGCCAATCCGGCGCCGCCGGCCTGGCGATAGGCTTCCAGGTGCTTGGCGGCCGAATCACGGTCGCCGGCGATCAGGTCGAGGATCGCCTCGCGGCGAAGGACCAGGGCGCGATCGGAGGCGGGAGCGCCCGCGCGGACCAGCACCGCCTCCAGTTTTGAATAGACTTCGCGCGCAGCGGGGTTCCCGTGCCGATCGAGAAATTCTGCGTACACACGCAAAGCGGCGGCGTTGTCAGGGGTCGATTCCGCCGCCTTTTGCAGCAAATCGCGGGCCTGAAGGGCATCGCCCTTCAACTCCATAGCCCATGCTTCCCCGCCCAAGTCCTGCGCGGCACATCCGAATGCCGTGAAACAGAGTGTGCAGTACACTCCCCAGAGTCGCATCGCCTGACTCCTCCACTTGGCTTTATACTCTACCACTGTTTGCGGGACGCGGTCGATTCAACCCATATTCATGTTAATCTCGGAAAATCGTAGCGTAAGGCAAATTCAACGACGAAAGAGGACCACGATGAAAAGAAATTTACTGAGATTCGCGCCTTGGATGATGTTGCTGGTCGTGGGGACAATCGCGACACCCCGTTACGCCAATACGGCGCCGCCGCCGGAATATCCGCATATGCGCGCCGCGGCGCAGGAGCTTCGCGAAGCTCGCAACGAGCTGCAGCACGCCGCGCACGATTTTTGCGGCCATCGCGAAGAGGCGGTTCGCGCCACCGACGCGGCTCTCCGCCAAATAGAGGCCGCGATCGCCTGCCGGCGATAGCGGGCCGCGGGAGCCTCCCCGCCCAAAAAACATTTATATAGGCTAACGTTTTAGTCCTAATCCGTGGTAAATTAGTACTATGATCCTTCGGATCAGGCTTCAGCGGGGTCGTCCGATTCAGCGGAAGCAGGGGAAGAATCGCCATGTGGCGTTGGCCCTCGGCGCCCTTTTAATTCCCGCTTCTTTAATGGCGTACGTCATGGGATTCTGGCGCCTGGCGTCGGATATGGGTATGGCGGGCGAATTCGTCGTCACGGGCTTGTTTTCGCACTGGCAGGTGTGGCTCGCGCTGGCGGTGTTTCTGCATCTGGGCGGGTCGATCCTGAACAAATACGGACGCGGTGGCGATTTCGAGGTGCCGCGGGTGCTCGCGTTCGCCATTTTCCCGGTGCGATCTCGCAAGGACGATCCGGTGGCGCGGAGCGCCAGACCCAGAATCTGATGAGCGGCGCGGCGGCGCGCGCTAAGGCTGATCGAAGCACCGCGATCCGTGTTGCGCAGTAGTGCCTGCGGGCACGACCTGTTGCGCACTTCCGCGCATCCCTAGTAACCTAAGCCCATGAAGCGGCTTCCCGCCATTTTTCTGGCCTTGGCCGGACTTGTGGGCGCGCAATCCATCCCGACGCCGGAACAATTTTTCGGCTTCCGCATCGGCGCCGACAAACGGCTGGCGCGCTATGACAAGATCGTCGAGTACTTCAACCAGGTCGCCGGCCGGTCGGATCGCGTGCGGGTTCGCAATCTGGGGCCGACGACCAACGGCAATCCGTTCGTGATCGTCGAGATCAGCGCGCCGGAGACGATCAAAAATCTGGATCATTATAAGGCGCTCGAACGCAAACTGTATTTCCAGAGCGGCGCGCCGACGCAAGCCGAGCGCGACGAGATTTTCAAAGACGGCAAGGCCGTCGTCTTCATTTCGAACAATATTCATTCGACCGAGATCGGCTCTTCGCAAATGGCGATCGAGATGGTGTATCGCTTGGCGACCGAAGATTCGCCGTACATCAATAAAATCCTGAACAACGTGATCCTGGTGATGGCGCCGTCGGCCAATCCGGACGGCCAGATCCTGGTGACCAACTGGTATGACGAGCACCTGAATACGCCGTACGAAGGCACCAATCCGCCGGTGCTTTATCAGGCTTACGCCGGCCATGACGACAATCGCGATCTGTTTCTGCTGTCGCAAAAAGAGAGCAGGATGACGGCGCAGCTGCTATGGCACGACTGGTTCCCGGCGATCTGGCTGGACGAACATCAGCAGGGCAACAACGGCCCGCGGATTTTCACGATGCCGGCCACCGATCCGATCAACCCCAACGTGCATCCCCTGATTTACCGGTTGAATACGATTTTCGGTCAGGCGCAGGCGGCGGCGCTCGAAGCCGAGAACAAAGAGGGCATCATTTATAACGCGACCTATACAAATTTCTGGGAAGGCGCAAACGCGTGGAGCGGATGGTGGCATAACGAAGTTGGATTATTGACCGAGGTGGCGAGCGCCCGCATCGCGACGCCGGTGGTCCAGCGGCATGCCGCAGCGGGTGGAGGTTCCCCGCCGGAGCAAGGCCGGCCGGGTGATGCCGAATCTCGCAGGCCCCCGGAACCGCTCGACGAGCCGCTTCCGCCGCCGCGCGACGTGACGCCGCGCACCGAATATCCGCGGCCATGGCTGGGCGGAATGTGGCGGCTGCGCGATATTGTCGATTACGAGCTGATCTCGACGTTCGCCCTGCTCGATGCCGCGGCCGACCGGCGCGAGACGCTGCTGCGCGACATTTACAGCATCAACGCGAACACGATCGAGCGCGGGAAAAACGGCGAGCTCGGTTATGAGGATAAGCAGAATGCGTATGCGGCGCTGATTCCGACCACGACGCAGCACGACGAAAATGAAGCGCTCGACCTGGTGAACCGGCTGATGCTCGGCGGCGTGGAAGTGTCGCGCGCGCGGAAGGACTTCGTCGAAGATGGCGAGCATTATGCGGCCGGGACGTACGTGATCCCGTTCACGCAGGTGTTTGCGCGTTATGCGAAGGACCTGCTCGAAAAACAGACCTATCCGGAGGTGCATCGCGCTCCGAATGCGCCGGCCGAGGCGCCCTATGATGTGACGGCGTGGTCGCTGGGCATGCAGTTCGGCGTGAAAACGGTTTTCGCGAAGACCGCGCTGCCGGTGGATCTGCCGCTGGAGCCGGTCGGGAGCGCGCCGAAATTCGTTCTGAGCGTCGAGAAGAGTCCCGGCGTGTGGAGATTTCCTTACACCGGAGCCCAGAGCGCGGTGGTGGTGAACCGGTTGTTGAAAGAGGGCGCAAAGGTGAGCATTTCTAAGGCTCACGGGAGCGATCTGGCGATGGCCGAGGTCAGCGCGAAGCCGGATGTGTGGGCTAGGGCCGTAGCGGGATTCGAAGTGACGGCACGCAATGCGCCGGGCGCGCCGCGCGAGCTGGGAACCGTGTTGCGGGCGCCGAGAGTCGGCCTGTATCAATCGTACATGGCCAACATGGATGAGGGATGGACGCGCTGGATCCTCGAGTGCTACGAGTTTCCCTACACCACGCTGCACAACAAAGATATTCAGGACGGCAACCTGCACGCGCATTTCGACGCGATTATCCTGCCCGATGCGCGCACGCGCGACATGATCGACGGGCAGAATTTTGCCAGCACGGTGCCGGAATACAAAGGCGGGATCGAAGAAAAAGGTGTCGCGGCGCTGAAGGAATTCGTGGCCCAGGGCGGCACTCTGATCGCGCTGGGCGAGGCTTCGAACCTCCTGGTGGACCGCTGGCCGCTGCCCGTGAAAGAGTTGAAGCGCACGCTGTCGCGCGAGCAGCATTACGCGCCCGGGACCATCGTGAATTTGCAGGTGGACACCAGCCATCCGATGGGCTGGGGCTCGGCCGCGGACACTTACGGGTTTTATATCAACTCGCCGTTCTTCCAGTTGACCGAGGGATTTTCGTCGCAGAAGATCAGCGTGGTGGCGCGCTATCCGAATAACGATGTGAACGCGTCGGGCTGGCTGCGCGGCGAGGAGTACATGCGCGGCCGCGCGGCGGTGGTGGCGATCGAGATGAATCCGGGCAAGATGGTGTTGTTCGGAATCCGCCCGCAGCATCGGGCGCAGACGCACGCGACGCTGCCGCTGCTGTTCAACGCGCTGTACTGGTCGGCGGAAGGGGACCTGGCGCCCATGGGTTCACCGGCGTCGGTGCAGCAGCAATGAGACGGGCGAGCTGCGCGGCGCGATCCGAGAATTTTTCCTGAAGTGCGAAGCGGCGAGCCGCGGCTCCCATCTGTCTCCTGCGGTCGTCGTCAACGAGAAGACGCGCGATCGCGGGACGAAGTTCCCTCGGGGTTACGAGCGCGCCGAATTCGTCGCGCATCACCGTTCGCGCGCCGTGATGATCCAGGCAGACGGCGGGCAATCCGGCGGCGAGCGCTTCGACCAGCGTCAAACCGTAGCTTTCATGACGCGACGGGAAGACGTAGAGATCGGCGAGCGAGAAAAAGGCTCGCTTCCGTTCCCCCGACACGGAACCGGGGAAAATCACGCGCGTACGGCGAAAACGCGCGGCGAGGCGCCGCAACTTTTTCAAGAATCGCAGGCCCTGCATGAACGCGGCATCGCCGCAGATGAACACCCAGAGCGGATATTCCGGATAATCGCCGCGGCGCTCCCAATCGAGCAACGCTTCGAGCAGCAGATCCTGGCCCTTTTCGGGCGAAATGCGGCTGAGCGTCAACAGTACGCGAGCGTTTTGAGGCACGCCGAACTCGGCGCGCAACGAATCCGGCGGCACAGGATCGCCCGAGTGCCAAGTTCCCCAGGGCAGGACGTGAATTTTGTCGGGTGAACACGCGGGGTAACAGCGCAGCAGTACATCGCGCATGCCTTCCGACGGCACGATCAGGCCGCGGGAATGAAGGACGCTCGCTTCCTGTTTGGCCCACACCAGTTTCGCCATATCCGGAAGAATCGCGCCGATGCGGCGATACCAGCGCGCGGTGGTTTCGGGCCGGATCAGGCCGCGGAAATAGATCGACGCGACGTAGGCGACGACGTCGACGTGATAGATCGTGAAGATGGGAAATCCGCGCGCGGCGAGGCGGGCGAAATCCGGGCCTTCGGAAACATCGTTGACCAGAACGCGGGTGGTGGCGGGATCGTGGCGAAGAATTTCTGCGGTCGAGGCGCGCTCGAAATCGCGGCAGAAGCGGGCGTAATCGCGCTCGCCGAAGCGAACCAGATCGCGGCCCGTGGGTGCGGCGCGGCCGAGGATCGAGGGAGTGATGACGCGAAATTCAAAGGGCCGGGTGCGAGTCCACTCGGCGATCAAATGTTCGCAGACCGCGGCGCCTCCACCGAGCGGAACCGATTCGCTGGAGAAGCCGCCGTGGGCTGCGGTGTAGAGAATCACGCGGGCGAATATTCGAGCACCAGCGTGGTGATGTCGTCGCGAACGACGCCGCCTTCCGAGAATCGGTCAACGGATTCGAGCAGCGACTGATGCAATCCCAGCGCATCGCGCCAGCAGTTCTCGCGCAGCGTCACGCGCAGACGGTCAGAATCGAAAAACGCGCCTTCCGAGTTTTCCGCCTCGGTGAGGCCGTCGCTGAAAATCACGATTTTGTCGCCGGGAGCGAGCTGGGTCTGAATCATTTGAAACGGCGCGTTCTCGATCATGCCCACGGGCATCCCGGTGGTGTGGAGCTTGCGCACGCGGCCGTCGCGGCTCATCAGATACGGCGCCGGATGGCCCGCGTTCGAATAACTCAGCATGCCGGAAGAATCGAGCGTGCAATAAAAAACGGTCGCGTATTTTTCGCCGCGCGTCCGTTCGAGCAGAAACGCGTTGAGCCGCTCCATGATCGATTCGATGTGGCCCGATTCGGCCGAAGCCATCAGGAACGAGCCTTGCAGCAGACTGGCGAGCAGCGCCGAGCTGACGCCCTTGCCGGAAACATCGGCGACGACGGCGGCCCAAATATCCGGCGTGATCTGGCGAACGTCGAAATAATCGCCGCCGACCTGCGTCGAAGGAATGCTCGATCCGGCGGCGCGAAACCATCCTTCGGCCGGCAAGGTGGCCGGCAACAGGCCTTGCTGGATTCCGCGCGCGATCTTCAATTCGTCCTCGATGCGCAGCTTGACGCGTTCCTCTTCAAGCAGACGGGCGTTTTCGAGAATGGTCGAGGCCTCGATGGCGAGCGTTTGCAGAAGCTCGCGGCTGCCGGCCGACAGATCGGCGGGAGCCTCGCGCGAATCCATATAAATAAGGCCGCGCGTCGCTTCGGCCGTGGACGTGATGCGGGTCTCCTCGGGCGTTCCGCTGCGGATCTGGACCAGCGGCACGCACACGACGCTGCGCAGCTCGAGTGCGGCGACGGTCATCTCGGGACGAATGGCCTGCTCGGCGACCGGGTCGAAGGACATGGAGAGCAGATCGCGGCGGGAATGCAGCGCGCGCTGAATCACGGATCGCGGCACACGCAGATCGTGTTCCTCGAGGGCGTGGCCCGTGCTGTCGCGGGCGACGGAAATTTCCAGCTCGCCGTCCTTGCGCAGCATCAGGAATCCGCGCTCGCAACCGGTAACGGCCAGCGCCGCGTCCACCACCGCGGTGAGCACTTCGTTGGTCGAGAGCGAATTCTGCAAGGCGCGCGCGACTTCGACCAGCGATCGAAGTTTCAGGAGGTCATTCGAGCTGGAGTTTTCCGAACGGGGCGTGGAGGAAAGGTGATCGATGATGCGATGAATTTCGCCGTGCCCCAGCGCGAAGGTCAGTTGATAGGATTCGCGAACCCCGAAATCGATGCGATCGGAATTGCGCAGCACGTGGCGCGCGACCTGCTCCCCGTTGACCCACGTGCCGTGGCGGCTGTTCAGATCCTCGATGACGTAGGCGCCGTTTTCGGCGACGATGCGCGCGTGGCTGCGCGAAGCGCGACTGTCGCGCAGCACCAGATGATTATCGGCGTGCCGCCCGATCAGAAACGGCAGCGGCTGAAGCTCGACCTTGGTGCGCTGGCCGGAGGGATGCAAGACTAATAATGATGCGGGGGGCGGCGGTGCGGGCGCCGAGCCCGCCTGCGTCTCCGCCATCAGGATCGTTCCCCGCCATGCGCCGCCGAAAGAGCGGCATCCTTCATTTCCTGCGCGCGCACGGCGTCCTTCAGGTCCTGGGCGCGGAGGGCTTCTTTCAGTTCCTGTGCGCGCAGCGCCTGGCAGTGAGGGCAATAGCCGCCGATCTCGGTGCGCGCGATCAGAATTTCAAATCCCAGGTGCGCTTCCACCTGGCGGCGCAGCTTCTGCAATGGCTCGCCGAAAAATTCCTCGACCTTTCCGCAGCGCAGGCAGATGATGTGCGCATGCTCCTGTTTGAGCCGCGTTTCGTAGTAGTGTTGATCGCCGTCGTAATGCATCAGGTCGAGCTCGTCCACCAGGCCCCCCTTCTTGAGCAGCTTCAACGTGCGATAGACCGTGACGCGGTTGAGCTTGGGGTCTTTCTCCTTGGCCATCTTGTAAAGGCTTTCGGCGTCGAGATGGCGGCCGGAATGGTCGATCAGATCGAGCAGAATGCGGCGCTGGCGCGTGAGCCGAACGCCCTGCTCACGCAGCGAATCCGTGATTCCGGCGCCCGACTTGTCCTTCCGGATGGGCATATTTCTAACCAAAGGTTACCAGAACCGGCGGGAAAACCACCAGACCAGAAACACCACCAGGAGCGACGCGCCGGTAAGAAATCCGCCGGTATAAACGCTGGTGGGACGATAGCGCATGTCGATCTGATGATGACCGCGATCGACCACCACGCCGCGAATCATCGCGTAAGCCGCATACAGCGGCGTGCGCCGGCCGTCGATGGCCGCAACCCAATCCTTCGAATAACCGTCGCCGACGATGACCATGCCGCGGCAGGACATGGAAACGTCGATGGTCACCCGCTGCATGTCGTGACGGATCAGGCGCACCGAATCGCCGGTGCAGGTTTCAAGCGGCGGCGGCGCACTCACCGGAGGATCGCTCAACAGAAGTGTGGTCTGCTTAAAATCGATGGAGTTGATGCGCGGCATGAGCTCGTCGAGATCGTGAATCGCTTCGGTTTGGTGAACGCTCCACGCTCGCGGCATGGCCGTGGCGGTCTCAAACACTTTGACTCCGCTTGAGCCCGAAAAGATTTCGGTCAGCCCGCCGCGCGAGGGCTGCTTTGAAACGTAATAACGGACGCCGAACAGATCGTGCGTGCGCGGCTCGCCCTGCACTTTCATGAAAGCCTGCGGCGCGGAGGCGACATAGCCCATGTAGCTCTCGACGCCATACCAGTCGCCGAAATTGTAGGGGATGTCGTCGCCGTTGAAATCGGCGCGATACGGCGGGCCGGGCCGGCTTTTCAAGAAGGCTGCGATGTCGGGATCACGCGAAAGAAGGCTCCAATACTTCAGGCCCTGGTCGCGATTGGCGAGATCCATCTGAGTGAGCGAACCGACCTCGATCATCACCAGCGTGATCAGCAGCGCGGGAATGGCGCGCGGCTGGATCGATCCGGTGCGCAACGCGTTCAGCAGAACGACGAGCAGCACGGCGACCAATCCGGTGATCGCGAGCGGCGAGGCGCGGGCCGTGACCGGAGTATGAAACGACCAGACCACGGCCTCGAACACCCAGATGACGATCGAAACCGCGCCGCATCCGATCATCACGCGTTTCACCCAGACCGATTCCGCGTTTTCGATCAGCCCGTCGACTCCGAACGCAGCGAGCGCGCAGACGCCGAGATGAAAGATGAACACCGCCATCGCCGGATTGCGCGCTTTTTCGACAAAGGGCACCAACGAATAGATGATGCCGTCGAAAATCGCCGGGCTGGAGAACGCAAAAAGGATTGCAGCGAAAGCGACGGCCGCCCATAATCGCACCGCGAATTCGCTCCACCCCAGCGCGACCGCCAGAATCGCCAACGCCAGCACCGCAATGCCGACAAACGGATTCGAGTTGGTGAATAATCCATCGAGAAACACGCCCAACACGGAAATCGGATTGAGGCCGAATTGGTCGTGAACCGAATAGGGCACGGGTTCCTCCCAGGTCAGCTCGTGACTGGCGTTGACCCATCGCACGGAATTCTGCGCGTAGGAATAGGCGGGAAACGTTTGCAGAGCGCTCACCAAAATCATGGTGATGACGAGCGCTACGAAATACAACGATCGCCGCACACGCTGCTTGGTAATGATGTGATACAGCCAGACGCCGGAGATCGCGAGCGTCGTGTAGATCGGAATCTGATGATGACCGCTGAGCCAGGCGACGCCCAGAAACGCGCCGGAGATCAGCGAGTTGACCAGCGGTTTTTCTCCGCGTAGAGCGCGCAACGAGAACAGAAAGACCAGCGGCGCCCAGACCGCTCCGTTGAGCATTTGCGGCCACGCCGTGGTGGCGATGAATCCGCCGAAGGCGAACGCGGACGCGGCTAAAATGGAAGCCGCGCGCGATCGTCCCAAATCGCGGCACAGGGCGTAGCAGGCCAGCGCGGCCATGAACCGGATCAACGCGACATACCAGTTCAGGCTGACATCCTGAATGAATCCGTGGTTGAGCGGCGCAAGGAACAGGAGCCAGTTGAACGGATATGCCGCGCCGGGTTGCGCCTGCCCGATCAGCGATTGTCCGCCGGTCTGATACGGATCCCACAACAAAGGATGGCGATGGTGCCATTGCGCGGCCTGCGCCTGAAGCCACGGCACCACCTGATAGGCGGAATCCGGCGAATCGAAGCTTTCATATTGCCTGGTGAGGAGCGTTTTCCAGTGCACGCCGATGGTGAGCGCAAGCAGCACCAACGGCGCGAGGATTCGTCGCATCGTCTGCTCAGGATAATTGATTTAAGAAGCTCTCGCCGGTGACGATCTTCGCGCCGAAATTCCCGGCGACGGTCTGGCCGATGTCGGAAAGCGTGGCGCGCACGCCCAGATTCACGTTGTGCCGCGCGTTTTTTCCGTACACGAGCAGCGGCACATATTCGCGGCTGTGATCGGTTGATGGCGTGGTGGGATCGCAGCCGTGATCCGCCGTCAGGATCGCCAGGTCGTCGTC
>Ga0187784_10001709_pt1 | contig 17473 bp, 17 predicted proteins | sample 1015_SJ02_MP15_2_FD_132964 | JGI IMG/M metagenome (GOLD analysis project Ga0187784, IMG submission 132964) | Tropical peat soil microbial communities from peatlands in Department of Meta, Colombia - 1015_SJ02_MP15_20_MG | ecosystem: Environmental > Terrestrial > Soil > Wetlands > Peat | place...
TACCAGCCGCGCATAGCGCGGGGCTGGTAGCCCGGCTCGGGCATAAGCGGCATCGGCGCTGGCCCTCGCGGTGAGATCGGCCGGCTTCTTCGCATAGACGGCGAGGGCGGCGCTCATACGATCGGCGGCGGCGATCGAAACGCCGTAACCGCGAAGCAGCACCCGCATCGAGTCTCGCGAAAATCGGCTGAGATCGTAGAGGCCGCCCTCATCCTGCAGCCGCAGCGTCACGCCGCCAAAACTGTAGGGCCTCCCATCGAGCGCGAGCGCGGGCGTGTTTCGCGGCAAGTTCGGCGCGGCGGCCTGCGGATTGGCGGGGCGCGTCGTGGCGGCGGTGACCAGCTCGACCCCGCGCGGGCTCGCCTCGCCATTCGCCAACAAAAAGATTGTCCGATCGGTCGCGCCGATAGACGCGGCGCCGGCCGCGACGCGCTGCTGCAGCGCGGCCGCCCGATCGAGCGCGGCCGAAATCCAGCTTTCGATGATCACCGCGACGAGACCCAGCAGCGCCAGGAACCATAGCGCGCTGACCAAGGCAAAGCCGGAATCCGATCGCCGGGTCATGGCTCTTCCGCATTCAGGAGCAACGGCGTGCGGTCGCTCAGCGGTGCCGCGAGGATGGGCCACGGCTCACTGCCCCTGACCATCTGAAGCTCGACGAGAAGCGGCAGCTGCGGCGCGCGATTGTCCGGCGGCCATGTGCCTCCGCAGTGAAACTCCTGGTCGCAATAACGCAGCCCTCCGACATCGCCCGGCCACGAGGCGAGGGTCAATTCGGCCTCCGCACCGTTGCGGTAGCGAAGGCTGCTGCGCCCGGTTTGCTCGTCAAAGACAATGTCCCAGGTGATGCGCGTCGGCACGCCGGCGGCGCCGTTCAACGGGGCGAGCGACATTCCGATCATTTCGCGCGGTCGACCGACAAAGCGATCGGCTCCGTTCGGGATATCGGCGACCAACCCGGCGATCGTCCCGCGAAACCAGTCGGCGACGAGAACCGGGGCTTCGACCTCGTCGAGGAACGTGACCAGCCGCAGACGGATATCGAGAACGTGTTCGAAACCGGTCAGCAACACCAGGGAGACCAATCCGATAAGCACAAGGACGGTCAGCAGCTCGATTACGGTAAATCCGGCTTGCCGTAAGGCCGGCCGCCGCGGCTTCTTGTCTCGGCGTTTAGTCGGCCGCGCCGAGACCGGTGACACGAACGACCTCGTCGACACTGGTGATCGCGCTGGCGGCCTTGATCAACCCGTCCTGACGCAGCGAGCGGAAGCCGCTCGCCCGCGCGATTTGGGCAAGCGCATGATCCGGCTGCCGCTGCAAGACCGCCTGGCGCAACGGCGCGATCATCTCGACAACCTCGTAAATGGCGAGTCGTCCCTTGTAGCCCGTGCCCAGGCAAGCGTCGCAGCCCGTCGCCCGCAGCCATCTCGCGGTCTCGCGCAATCGCGGCGGGGCGCATGACGCGAACTCCTCGGCGATTTCACCCTCCGGCGCCGCGGCCGGCGCGCTGCAGCGTGGGCAAAGCCGCCGCACCAATCGCTGCGCCAAGACCCCGCGCAAGCCCGACGTCACCAGAAACGGCTCGAGCCCCATATCCACCAGCCGGGTAAAGGCCGAAGTCGCGTCATTGGTGTGCAGGGTCGAAAAGACAAGATGCCCCGTCATCGACGCCTGGATCGCGATCTGTGCGGTTTCCAGGTCGCGGATCTCGCCGATCATCACGATGTCCGGATCCTGGCGCAGCAGCGAACGCAAGGCCCGTGCGAAGGTATAGTCGATCTCGGGGTGGACCTGCACCTGAGTGACACCGTGAATGTCGTACTCCACCGGGTCCTCGACAGTGATGATCTTCTTGGTCCCGTCGATGATCGCCTCGAGCGCGGCATAAAGGGTCGTCGACTTGCCCGAGCCGGTCGGCCCGGTCACCAGCACGATGCCGTTGGGTTCCCTGATCGTCGCGGAAAACGCCGCGTGATGGTCAGCCTCCATGCCCAGGTTCTTCAGGCTGAAATGCTCGCGCTCCTTGGGCAGCAAGCGTAAGACCAGCGACTCGCCGCGCGACCCCGGCAGTGCGGATACGCGAATGTCGACTTCCTGGCCGTTGATCCGTTGGCCGATGCGGCCGTCTTGCGGCAACCGGCGCTCGGCGATGTCCATTCCCGACAACAGCTTCACCCGCGACGCCACAGCATCGAAGCGGTCGCGCGCCAGGGTTAGGCGGTTATGCAGTACTCCATCGATACGATAGCGAATACTGAAATGTCGTTCCTCGGGCTCGATATGGATGTCGGACGCGCGTTCGCCGAGCGCCTGCGACAAGGTGTTGCTGACCAGCTCGACGACCGGCGCCTCTTCCGCGAGCTCGCGCAAGTTCAACACCTCGTCCAGAACGTCGTGCTGTTCTTGGCTCAACGCCCGTTCAACCAGGTCGAGCGCGCGATCGAGAAACTGGTTCGCGATAAGCCACCACTGGACCGGGTGCTCGGCGGCGAATGCCCGAGCGACAGCTTCGTCGAGCGAGGGGTTCAGCGGGTCCCGCGCGATACAGTGGATGACGCCTTCGGCGCCTTCCCAGACCAGCGCCTCTTGATCGAGCCACCACTCCGGCGGACATCCCGAGCGTCTGAGGGCAGTCAGGAATTCGGCGGGATCGCTCGGCAGATCATTTGCCCCGAGGACCGGCAGGCCAAGCTTCTCGGACAGCACCGACAGCAAGTTGCTTTCGGACAGCGCGCCGATGCGGACCAGCACACCCCCGAGCCGGCCGCCAAAACGCGCCTGAAACGCCAGTCCTCGCTCGAGGTCGCCTTCACTGATCAACCCGCGCGCCACCAGCATGCCGCCAAGTGGCAATGGCGCCTGAGACGCCTCGCTCTGGCCCGGCCTTCCCTTAACGGCATCCTCGCTCATCGCATCGCTCGGCGACCTGGCGTGCCTCGACAAGGCGATTTCGCATGCGATAATTTCCCCATCAATGGGGTGTTCCACGACAAATCAGCCGGCAGTCTTGAACTGGTCCCATCGACCCCGGTCCGGTGTTTATCTCGGCAAAGCAGAGAGCGGATTTACGCTGCTCGAGCTGCTCATCGTGCTGGCCATTATCGCCATCTTGGCGGCACTCGTCGCGCCACAGTATCTCGACCGCCTGGAAAGCTCAAAGATCACGGCGACCAACGCCCAGATAAAGATGCTGAAGGCTTCGCTCGACACGATGCGTCTGGACATCGGCCGCTATCCGACGACGCAGGAAGGCTTGGCGATGCTGGTCGATCCGCCGGCGGATCCAGTCTTGCGCGGGCGCTGGCACGGCCCCTACCTGGATGGAGCGGTGCCCGACGACCCCTGGGGCAACCCTTACAACTACGCGTACACGGGCACGGGCAATCCGCCCCTTATGCTATACAGCCATGGTGACACGACCGACACCAGCAAGCAGCACAAGGATATCGGCATCAAACCGACGGAATGATCCCGCCTCTTCGCTGCGCCGCCTCGGGCAGGCGGGGTTCACTTTGGTCGAAATCCTTGTCGTTCTCGCGATCGTCGCGGTGCTTAGCGCCCTTGCCTACAACTATGTCACGCCCCTCTACGCGAGTGCGCGGCTCGCCTACGAGCGGGACGATCTCGAGCGCCAGATACGCGAACTGCCCAATCGCGTCATGCTCAACGGTCATGGCGGCGTCCTGACCAGCCGGTCGGGCGAGCATCTGCCTGACGGCACGATCATCGCCGTCGAGGGTGCCCCAAACGCGGGAAACTCCTTGGAAAGATGGGAGGTCTTGCGGCTCGACGTGCCGCAGACGTGGCGTCTGCGCGTCGTCCGGCCGATCTTCTACCACTTCTCGGGCACCTGCGAGGGCGGCGAGGTGGAGTTTTCGTCGGGATCGACAACCCTGTATTACGTGCTCGCCGCACCGTTGTGCCGACCGATAAGGGCCGATGCAAAGCTCGCCCCGTAAGGCGCGGCACGACGGCGGCTTCACTCTTCTCGAAGCGCTCGTTGCCCTCGTCATTCTTTCGGTCGGGCTTTTGGTATTTTACGAGTTTCTCTCGGGTTCGCTCCGCGCCGCGGACCGTGTCCGGAACGCTTCGGACGCGTACGATCGCGATCGCAATGCGCTTGCCTTGGCGTCGACGATAAATCCGATGATGAGTCCCGAGGGCGTCTTGGATTTGGGCCGTTATCGCATTCGCTGGCGCAGCGAACGCATTACTGCGATGTTCCGGAACACGAACTTCCCGGCTGCCGATCCAGGGCAGTTCACCATTGCTTTGTACCGCATGGTTCTGGACTTTCCCGACGACCTCGCCTTTGCTCCGGTAGTTGTGACAAAACTCGGCTATAATCGCCAAACTAGTTCGCCAACCCCCTCTCGTGAACCGTGAATTGAGTGACATCCCCCAGATAGGTCAAGGCATCGTCTCCCGCCTCGCGATGCTAGCCGCGCGCGCGACACCGACGAGCCGGGTCTATCTGGAAAGTGTTGATGGCGTTCAATTTCCACCGCCGGGCCGGGGACGGCGCTATTGGGTCGTGTCTCGCGCGCTCTGCCGGTTTTTTCGGGTTGCCCTGCTCCACGACACGCCCGCGGCAAGCCAGCGCGACGCCCTTGCCCTTGAAATCAAGCGCCTCTCGCCGTTCAAGGAAACCGGTTCGTGGTTCCACCTATCGGCCGGGTTCGCCAGTGTCTGGCTTTGGGATCAGGAAGCGACGCGGGCAGCCGGGGCGCTCGCCGGTATCGATGTCGCCCGTCTTCGCGTGCTGCCCGAACCCGCGCTGCTGCCTCCTCTCGAGGCCGGCACGCGATTGATCGAAGTTCTCGATGGTTATGAGGGCCAGCACTGGGTCAATGGCGGCCTGAGCGCCAGCCGCTGGTGGCCGGAACTCCCGGACGAACGCGCCTGGCTGCTCTTTCAGCGAGGTGCGTCGGTAAGCCCGGACGCTCTCAGCCCGATCGTGCCGGAGCCGCTGCGTTTGGCCCGGACGGAGCGGCCGTGGACCAAGGCTCGAACCTCCGGCGCGTTCGATTTGTCGCGGCTCGACATGCGCCTCGTGATGGCGGGCGGCGCTTTGGTCATTTTGGCGCTCTACGGCTATCAAGGCGCCCGTTACGCGCACGCGCGAATGGCCGTCGCGGCGCAGGAGCAAGAAATCGAAAAACGCGCGAGCACGATCGAACCGATCCTGACCGCGCGTGCCCAAGCCCTCGACAATCTGGCGGCGATCGAGGCTTTTCGCGCGCTCGATCCCTATCCTGGGCAGCTCACGCTGATGGCGCGGGTCGCCGAGGCCCTGCCCAGCGATGGGGCCCATCTTGATGACTGGCTCTTCGACAAGGGCCGCCTCGAGCTGTCGATCGCCAGCGATAAGCCGATCGACGTCGTCAAGCTCGTGCGGTCGTTGGAGGCAAGCGGGGTCCTCGCCGATGTCGCCGCCGAGCGCGCCGGCAACAACAACACGTTGCGGCTCCACGCAAGCGTCGTCGCGCAATGACGATCCAGACAATCCTGCCGAAGCAGCCGGATTCCGGTCATTCCGCGCGCCGCCTGTTGGACGAGATGCGCACGAACCGGCGCGCTCAGCTGGGGTTGACTCTTATCGCCATCCTGGTGGCTGTCTACGGCTTTGGCCTGTTGCGCGGTGCGACCGGTCAGCTCGAAGCCCGGTACCGGCAAGAGTCGCAGAAGCTGGCGCGCATCGCCGCCGCCGAAGCGGAGCGGGATTGGCCGCAACGCGCCAGCGGCAGCGCGGCCGCGCTCAGCGATTTCAACCAGCGTTTCTGGCCCGCCGAGAGCGAGGGCATCGCGCAAGCCGATTTGCAAGCATGGATCGGCAATCTCGGCCGCGAGCTCGGCCTCAAGATGCTCGATATTCGGGTCGAAGCGACCAAGCTCAAGGATTTCCCGCCCGAGCTGCGCCAGATCACGGCGACGATAACCGCGCAGCCATCCGAGGCCGCGGTCGTCGCGCTGCTCGAGCGCCTCGAACAATCGCCGCATTTTGCGGTGGTTACCCGCTTTCATGTCCGGCAGCAGCCGAGCCCGGTTCTCGAATTGGTGCTCGCGGGCTATGCGCGGATCGCGCCCCATTCCGAGCGGAGCGACGAGAAATGATCGGCGCTGCGTCGCTGCGGGGCCGCAAGACATTGCTGTTCGGCGCAACTGGCGCGGCCGTTTTTCTGGCTTCGGTCGCGCTGGGGTGGAACGACCGCGGGTCCCTTCCGGCGCGCGCAGCTCCCGTCGCGACCGACCCGTGGGTTCTGCCAAAAGCGAAACACGCCGACGCCGAAGCCGATGCGGCGATCTTGCGGACTCGCCGGCCATGGGGCGGCAACACCGCGTTTCGTGATACCGATGGAGCCCCTTTGGCAACAGCCGCGTCAGCCGCCAGCGCGCAGTGGCGCTTTGTTGGGACGGTGATGCGCGACAACGAAAATTTCGCGCTGATCGAGGTCGCGGGGCAACTCAAATACGTCGCCGCCGGCAATGCACTGCCCGACAACAGCACCGTCACCCAGATCGAGCAGGACAGCATCGTCGTCCAGCGCCCGGCGGGTTCGTCCGCCGACTCGGCCACCTACCGCTTGTTCCACAAGAATCCCTGAGTCGATGAGGTATTCCGTCTTTTTCGGTGCGGCCCTCGTCTTCGCGGCGCTTGTCGCGGGGTGCGAGCAGGTCAAAAACGCTTTGCCCGATAGCGTCCAAAACATCCCGAGCTTCCAACCGACGCCAAAGGTCGCGCCCGCCGGCAGCGCCACCACAATCGGTCCGGCGCGACGCCAGGAGGCCCTCACCGCCGGCCCCGTCCCACCGGCAGCATCTGCCACCTCGCCCGCCCCCGCATCGACCATGCGCATTCCGATGAAGCCGACCGTCGAGGCCCTCAGCCTCGAGCAGGTCTCGCTGCCGAACTTTGTCAACGAGGTGTTCTCGCGGGCGTTGAGCTTGACGGTGCAGATCGACCAACGCGTGCTCTCGCGCACCGACATCGTCACCCTGCGCACCGGCAGACCGTTGCCGTCGGAAGAACTCTTCAGGATGGCGGAGAATGTCCTCGCCGGTTACGGGGTTGGCGTGGCGTGGGACGGCAGCGTCCTCCACATCGCCCCCGAAGACGCGCTGATGACGCAGATGCCCGACGTCATCCGCAGCCGGGCCCTACCCGAAATGCCGATTGCGCTGCGGCCGGTCTTCCAGATCGTCGACCTTCATCAGGTTTCCGCCGCCGACATGGCCGCGTGGCTGACCAACGCCTATGGGTCAAAGGTCAAGGTGTTTCCGGCCGCCAAGATCGCCGCGGTGATGATCTTCGGCCTGCCCGACAATGTCCGCGAGGCGGTCGAGGCGATCGGCGCGTTGGATCAGGCGCGTCTTGCCGGCCGTCAGAGCCTGCGGGTCGGCTTGGTCTATTGGACCGCCAACGCGCTCGCGGGCAAACTCAGCGAAGTGCTGAAAGCCGAGGGCTACGATGTCGGCATCTCCAGCACCAATGCGCAAAATCAGACCTCGACAATCATGCTGATCCCGGTCGAGAGCACGAATACGCTCGTCGCATTCGCCGCCGATCCGAAGGTTCTCGCGCATATCGGGCAATGGATCTCCGACCTCGATCAGGCCGGACAGGCGGATCCGCTGCGCAGCATCTACATCTACATGGTGAAAAACACCACGGCGGCCAGCCTCGGGAAAGTGGTGCAGGCGGCGCTCGGAGGGCAACAGATCGGCGGCCCAACGACGGAAGTGCCGCTCGAGAAGGCCGGCACCCGGTCGCAGCAATCGGGCAACGGGGAAACCGCGGGCGCTGCGCCGGCTCCGGCCGCTCCGCCCCCCGCACCAGCCACCGCCGGCGCCGCACTGGCGCCTTCCGATGCCGCCAGCGCGGCGGCAGGAGGACAGAGCCTCGACCTCGGCGCCGGAAATGGCCCCGAGCCGCCCCCGCGTCTCGTCATCGATCAGGCGCGCAATGCGCTTGTCTTTATCGGCACGGCGAAGGCCTACCAGCGCGTCCGGCCACTTCTCGAAACGCTCGACCGCGCGCCGCGAGAGGCGCTGATCGAAGTCACCGTCGCAGAATTGACGCTCGACGACACCAATGATCTGGGTTTCGTCTGGACGCAGTTGAACCATGTCGGCAGCGGCCTGACCCAGGTCGTCGGCACCGGCCCCAACGTTTCGCCGTCGGGCGGCGGCATCGCGCTCGGCTCATCGGGATTCAACTACGTCCTGCTCAACAATGTCGGGGACGTTCGCGCCATCCTCAACGCCTACGCCGAGAACAATCACCTCAACGTCATCTCGACGCCCCGGGTCCTGGCGAAAAGCGGCAGCGAAGCGAAGATCGAGGTCGGCACCGAAGTTCCAATCATCACCAGCCAGGGAACAACCAACACCATCCAGAACAACGGCACCACCGGCATCCTGCAGTCGATCGATTATCGCAAGACCGGGGTGCTCCTCTCGGTCAATCCGGTCATCCACTCCGACAATCGCATCGAACTGAATGTCAGCCAGGAAGTCAGCGCCGCCTTGCCGAATTCGACCCCTGGGATCTCCAGCCCGCTGATCCAGAACCGTGACGTCACGACCGATCTGACGCTCACCGACGGGCAGACCGTGATGATCGGCGGTATGATTTCGGAGAACCGTAGCTCCGACGACGCCGGCGTCCCCTATTTGAAGGACATCCCGGGGCTAGGCTTCTTCTTCCGCAATCAGGCGCTGAGCCGCACCCGGACCGAGCTGCTCGTCTTCATCACCCCCTATGTGATTTCGAGCGACGCAGATTCTGCCGCGATAACCGAGCAATTCCGAACCCAGATGAAGGCCTGGCCAATCCCGAGCACCGAATTGCATTGGTAATCGGCCGCCGTTCCCTACAGGCCCGGCACATTGTTGATGCTGGTGATCGCCTGAAAGATCGCGATCGCCACCAGCCCGACAAAGGCGCCGATGAAAATGATCGCCGCGGGCTCGACGAGGAGAAGCACGGTCTTTGTGCGATCGCGGACCATTCCGTCATAAGCCGAAGCAAGGCTTCGCATCATCTCCGCCAGCCGGCCCGAACGCTCGCCGACCCTGATCATCGCCAGGGCCGTCGGGGTGAGAAAGACGGCGTCATGCAGCGCCGCCGACAACGCAGTCCCCGTCCGGACATCGCGCTCCACGCGGCCGAGCACGACTTGTATGTCCCGGCGGTGCAGCGAGCTTCGCGCCAATTCCAGGCTCTGCACCAGCGGCAAGCGGTTCTCCAGGAGCCGCGCCAGGATGGCGGCCCAGTGGGCAATCTCGGCATCGGCCGACCAGTCGCGCAACACGGGCACGTGAGCGGCAAACTCCGCGAGAAAAGCACCCGCCCGCGGTTGGGAAAGGCTCCAGCCGACCGCGAGCCCGATCCCCACAAGGAGTGAAAGCAAGATCACGACGTGTTCGTGTGCCCACATCCCCGTGCTGATGACGACCGAGGATAGAAACGGAAGCTGACTGAGGCGGCCCTTGAACGCGGCGGCAAACCGCGGCACCACAACCAGAAAAATGAAAAAAACCGCCAGAATGCCAAAGCCGATAAGGATCGCCGGGTACATCAAGGCGTGGCGCAGCTCCGTGCGCACCTTGGCTTCGCGCTCCAATTCCTCGGCCGCATCGCCAATCGCCTCGATGAGGCTGCCCGACAAATCGCCCGCTTCGATCAACCGCTGGATATAGGGCGGGAGGTTCGGCAAACAGCGCGCGAAGGCGCTCGGCACCGCATCGCCACGTCGCAGCGCAGTCGTCAAATCCTGGTACACCTTGGCGAGCGCGGGATGATCGGGCATCTCGCCCAGCGTCGAGGTGGCTTCGGCGATCGGCACCCCGGCCGCGATCAGCGTGTGGAGTTGCCGCAATGCCGCCGCGTATTGGGCGCGGCCGACGCGCCGGACGCGGGCCCTGCGTCCGCTGCGCGGCGCGGCCGCTAGGGCGATTTCGATCGGTTGCACCCCGCGATGCAGCAGGTCGCGATGGGCGCCGCGCTCCGAGGCCGCCTCGATTAGACCGCCGACCAGCTTCCCGTCGCGCTGTAGACCCTTGTAGTGAAAATGCATCGCGAGGCGTCGTGCGCATTGGTGGCCGTCCGCGACGACCCGAAATTGTTTACGCCCTGCGCGCGATCCGCACCAGCATCGTGAGCAGCCACCCACCTTCGCGGCGCCGTTGGCAACGTAGGTGCTGATCTCTTTCTTGCCCGTCCGCGGGTCCCAGAATTTGACGAGAGGGTCGGCGATTAGCGGCACGGCCTTGCCCCCACCCTGGCCAGCGTCGGCGGAATGGTTCAAACGCCGAAAGGGGTCATCGCCATAGTCCCAGCGGAGGAACTGCTTGTCGCGTCGGTTCGGCGGGGGGATGATTAGCGATACCACAAACGGCGTCACGCAATGCACATCGGTTTTGTTGGCACCGGCACGATGGGGACGCCGATCGCGGCATGCCTGATCGCCGCCGGGCACCAGCTCCTCGTTTACGACCAGCGGCCGGAGGCGACCGCGGCGCTCGTCGCCGAGGGCGCGGAGCGCGTCAGTTGCGGTTTCTTCGCGGCGCGCGACAGCGAGGTGATGTTTACCTCCCTGCCTGGCCCCGCCGAGTTCGAGGCGGCGATGCTGGAGCCGCAGACCGGCATCCTCGCCGGGCTTCAGCCGGGAACCGTGCATGTCGATCTCACCACCAACGCGCCGACGACCGTCGCCCGAATTGCCGAGGCGCTGCGCGCCCGCGATGTCGAGCTGATTGACGCGCCGGTCAGTGGCCGGCCGCCCAACATGACCGTGATGGTCGGCGCGAGCGAGGCCGGTTTCGCGCGCTGCAAGCCGCTCTTCGAGGCGATAGCCGCCAATGTCTTTCATGTCGGGCCGTCGGGCGCTGGCGCCGCCGCCAAGCTGGTGACGCAGTATCTCGGCTATACCGGGCTCATCGCCGCGATCGAGGGGATGCTGATCGCCGCCAAGGCCGGGATTGACCTCGACATTCTCGCGCGTATCGTGCCGGTGAGCGCGGGGCAGAGCCGCGCGTTCGAGCGCGCTATCCCCGGCATTCTCAACCGCAGCTTCACTGCCGGCGGCACCCTGGATGTCGTCGCCAAGGACATCGCGCTTGCCTGCGACCTAGCGCGCGATGTCGGTGCGCCGGCGACGCTGGGCGCGCTGGCCTCCGATGCCTACAGACGCGCCCAGGCGCAGGGCTGGGGCCAAGAGGGGACGCCCGTCGTTGCCCGCGTGCTCGAGGCGATGGCCGGCGCCGAGCTGCGGAGCACGTCATGAGCGACGCCGTGGCAGATGCACGTCTCGCGCGGCTGCTGCTGGTCGAGGAGGTCGCTCAGTTCCTCTACGGCGAGGCCGAGCTCCTCGACGAACGCCGCTATGACGATTGGCTGGAGTTGCTCGCCGACGACGTGCGCTATTGGATGCCGATGCGGCGCAACGTCAAATTCGGTGACGATGGCGGCCGCGAATTCACCCGAGAGGGCGAGGAAATCGCCTGGTTCGACGAGGGCAAGGAGACGTTGACGCGCCGGGCGCGGCAAATCCAGACCGGCATCCACTGGGCCGAGGAGCCGCAATCGCGCATCGCCCACCTCGTGTCGAACGTGCAGCTCCTGGAAGCGACCCCCGATGCGCCGTCGGCGCGCGAGATCACGACCAAATGCCGGTTTCTCATCTACCGCAACCGGGTCGAGACCGAGACCGACCTTCTCGTCGGCAAGCGCGAGGACACGCTGCGGCGGAACGGCAATGGCTGGCTTATTGCGCGGCGCAAGATCATTCTCGACCAGAACGTGCTGATGTCGAAAAACCTAACGTTTTTCTTTTGAGCGGAGGACGGCGGTGGCGACCAACGGAATGAGCGGATACCGTTCCGGTCTCGTCGATCTCGCGACCGGGCAGATCAGCCGCGAAATCTTCGTCAACGACGAGATTTACGCGCAGGAGCAGGAGCGCGTCTTCGCCCGCTCCTGGCTCTTTGTCGGCCATGAAAGCCAGATCGCGAACCCCGGCGATTTCTTTGTCTCGCGCATGGGCGAGGAGTCGGTGATCCTGTGCCGCGACCGCGCTGGCGAGGTACACGTCTTCCTCAATTCCTGCCGCCACCGCGGGATGAAGGTCTGCCGCTACGATGACGGCAACACGACGGTCTTCACCTGTCCCTATCACGGCTGGAGCTTTGGCACGGATGGCGCACTGGTCGGCGTGCCGTATTTCCGCGAGGCCTATCATTCCGAGCTCGACAAGACGAAATGGGGCCTCGTCGAGGTCGCGCAGCTCGCGCGCTACAAGGGCACGGTCTGGGCCAACTGGGACTCGAGCGCGCCGCCGTTTCTCGAATATCTCGGCGAATTCCGCCGCTTTCTCGACCTGATCCTCGACGGCTGGGACGGCCGCGAGGGCCAGGCCGAGCTTTTGGGCGGCGTGCAGAAATGGCTCATCCCGTGCAACTGGAAATTCCCGGCCGAGAATTTCAGCGGCGACAGCTATCACAACATCTCACATCGCTCCGTCGATCTCGTCGGCGTCGGTCCTTCCGGCAAGAGCCGGCGCGATTACGGCGAGCTCAATGTCGCACGCAAGCTGCATGTCGCGATCCCCGACCGCGGCCACCAGACGATCACCTATCTGCTGCCTAAGGATCACCTGCCGCAGCCGTCCTACCAGAACAATCCCGAGGTCGCGGCGTATTTCCGCCATTGCGAGGAGGAGCGCCGCAAGCGTCCCGGTCCCAACACGCGGCTGATCGGCGCGCCAGGTGAAATCTTCCCCAATGTCGCGCTCTTGCCGCGCCAGCCGCGGACGCTCGCGGTGTGGCATCCCAAGAACGCGCACCAGACCGAGGTATGGCGCTTCTTCTTTGTCGATCGCGATGCGCCGCAGACGGTCAAGAACTTTCTGCGCGACTACTACATCCGCTATTCCGGCCCGGCCGGGATGACCGAGCAGGACGACATGGAGAACTGGAACTATGCCCACGCGGCGAGCCGCGGGGTGATCGCGCGCCGCCACCCCTACACCTACGAGATGGGGCTGGGGCACGCCGTCGAGGACTACGAATACGAGGGCTACCGCGTACCCGGCCGGGTGATCGACATCACCCAGATCCAGTCGAGCGAGGAGCCGATGCGCAACCTCTACGGCCGCTGGGCTCAATTCATGGAGGCCGATAGCTGGGACGAGTTGATGACCTGGCGGCGCAATACGCCGCACGCAGGTATCGCGGCAAAATGAGCGACGGCCCCATCAACATTCGTGCCCTAACCGCAGGCACGCGAGTGGTGCTCGTTAGCGGCGCCGAGGCCGAGATCGTCTCCAACCCGAATGACGGCGTCTGGATTTTCGCGCGCTATGTCTCGGCACCCGATGCTCCCGCTCTTGTCGGCCAGGAAGAGATGATCTTCGCGCAGGACGTGGCCGACGTGCGCCAGTAGCCGCCGATTTGGGCGGTCGTTTGATCGTGCTGGCGGCGAGAGACCGAGCCGACCCGTATCGGTCGCCTCGGTCAGGGCAGCATCAGGCTACAGACTCACGGCGCGGCTCGACCTCCGCATCCCAGGGGCCGGCGAATAGTCCGCGCCCGACCATATCGGCGGCAAAAATCCGCGTCTGGCGCGGCCACTCGGCGCGCGGCAACTCATAATAGACCTCGATGCCATTGCCGTCGGGGTCACGAAAGTAAATGCCGAGAGAAATCCCATGATCGACGATCCGAGAGATCGGGACGCTCCTGTCCTTGAGCCGCCGATAGAACTCCTTCAGATCGTCCAGGCTCTCGACCCGCCAGGCCATATGGTTGAGGCCGACCTGCTGTGCCGCTCGCGGTGGTGCGTCGGGACCCACCTGCATTAGCGCGAGTTCGTGCGATTCGTCCTTGTTGGCGGACATGAAAGCCGCCGCGCCGGGGCGGTAATCGTAAGTGTGCAGGCCCAGAATATCCGCATACCAACGATGCGACCGCTCGACGTCGCGCACTTGGACATTCACATGAGCAAGATATTTGGGACGGAAGCTCATTTTTCTCCCTTTCGCGCAGCCAAATCGCAGCGAGCAGGTGCGCCCTGCCGTCGCTAGTTTCATTGATCCAAATCAAAGCCACACTAATCGCAGGGGTTTTCGATCGGGCTCTTAGACGCCGAGGAGACAGGCCAATGCCCGCACATTCCACCAGCGCTCATAAACTCAATGGATCGACACCGACCTATGCCGCGCTTGAGGAGCGGATATTGGCGCGCGATCAAGTCGGGGCGAGCCTGGCGTTTTACGCGCTCGCGCAGGCGGGAAGGCCGCTCGATGAAATGGCCGCCGAGGCGGTGCGCATCCACGCGCCGTACACGCATGTGCCCTATCACCAGCGCATCGACGACGGCTATCCGAACTTCGTCAATAACGACCACTGCTTGTTGAGCGCACGGGCGACATTGCACCTGGCGAAATTGATGCCGGAAGGCTTGGAGATGCTGCCGCTGGCGCAGACCATCTGGTACATCCCCACCGGCCTCGATATGTGGAACCAGAAGATCAACAAGGCGCCCGGTCATTACACGCGGGGCTTTTCCGGCAAGATCGAGAACCCGCCGGCACCCGTGGTCTATTGGCCCGACCAGGAACCGCTGCGCGAGAACGCGCCGCTCGCCGAGCGCCTCCAGAATTGGTTGACCTTAGTGGAGCGAGGCGAGGTCATCCCCGCCTACCGGACCTTTCTCGGGCTGATGGAAAACCCGTACCAACGGAACGAGGTGCTGGCCGAATTGATGTTTGCCGGGTTGATCGATGTGCAGGATCGAATGCTTTACAACCGATCCTACACGACTGGTCACAAATCCTACCGCGCCCGCGCGACGATCGAACTCGGCAATGCACTGGGTTGGGAGAACGCCCATGACGTCATCTATGCCGGCGCGCTCGACATGGCGGTCGGGCCGCGCTGGTACTCGACCTATGAGATGGCGTGCAACATCATCAAGACCTTTATCGAAGGCGAGGCGCTGCACGCCGTGCCGTATGGCGGCGTCTCCGAGGCCGAACAGGCCGTGCTGCGCAACAACTTGCCGCTAAACCCGGACGACGAAGGAACCCTAATCGACGCGCTTCTGCACAAGCCGGAAACCGAATACATCAGGTGCATCAATGGCTTGCTGCTCGCCGGAAAAAACCCGCGTCGGATCGTCGACACCATCCAGATCGCAGCGGCGGAGATCGAGCTGGCAACGCAAGGCGCCAATAATTTCTCAATGCCGATGCATTGTTACGAGTATTGCAACACCGTTGGCTGGTTCTTCGACAATTTCGATCATCCGCGCCGCCTTCGTTTTCTTTACGTCGCCGGCGCATTTGTGAACTGCACGGCTTGGCATCAAAAGAACACCGGGGAACTAAACCGGCAGGTGCTTCACGCGCCAAGCGGCGCCGACGCGCTCAGCCCGCAACAACTTGCGGACCACGTGGAACGGACGGTCTGTTCCCTGAACGGTCCGGAAGCGGTCGGCTGGACAGAAGCCTATCTCGAGCGCTTCACCGACACCGCGCCGTTGGTGCAGGCCTTGGCAGTGGCTGCGACGCGGCTGGGTAACGATCCCCATAACCAGGAGATCGCCCAGTGCATGCTTGAGGACTTCGCCAAGAACCGCAGCCATCGTCGCGGCCGTCTCTTGCTCGCTTGCGCGCAACAGACGGCGATGCACCGCAAATACGGCGATCCGCTCGAAGCGAGCCGTCGATTTGGCGAGGCGATGGGCATTGCCCGCCTCCAATAGGCGACCTGTACGACGACACGAGAAGGATGCACCCAATGGAATTCGGGATGTTCCACGAGTTTCCCTGCACGACCGGGATTAGCCACGCGCAGGCCTTTGACCAATCGTTTGAACAGGTTGACGCCGCGGAGCGCTGGGGTCTCGACGTCATGTGGCTCGCCGAGTTGCACGCCGCGCCAACCCGCTCCGTGCTCGCGGCACCGCTGACCATCGCTGCCGCGATCGCGGCGCGCACCCGGCGTATGAAGATCGGCACCGCAGTCCAGGTACTGCCGCTTTGCCATCCGCTGCGGCTCGCCGAGGAGGCGGCGACCGTCGACCAGATCAGCCGCGGCCGGCTGATCTTTGGCGTCGGACGCAGCGGCTTTCCACGCACCTATGAGGCGTACGGCATCCCCTACGCGGAGAGCCAGGAGCGCTTCGCTGAAACGCTCGATATCATCAAAGAGGCATGGCGACAGCCGTCCTTGTCCTACAAGGGGAAGTACTACAGCTTTGACAATGTGCCGCTGACGCCAAAGCCGTACACGTCGGAAGGGCCGGAAATCCGCATCGCCATCAACAGTCCCGACAGCTTCCCGGCGGCAGGAGGTCAGGGTTACCCGATCTTTGCTGCGGTCCGGCTCGGAACGCTTTCCGAACTCGGCCCGAACCTTCGGGCGTATCGTGAGGCATGGCGCGCCGCGGGACATCCCGGAGAGGGCAAGGTTTTTCTCCGCCTGCCGCTCTACCTCGCTGAAACCCGAGAACAAGCTCGCGCCGAACCGGAGCAAAGCATCATGCATTTCTATCGCTGGCTCGGCGACCAGCTGGAGGCGTCGGCTGCGAAATCCGGCGCGCGCGCCATCGAGGACCGCGCCGTCCGCGGCCAGCGGCTGCAGAACATCACTTACGACGAGGCGCTGCGCGACAAGGTCGTGGTTGGCACGCCAGACATGGTGATCGACCGACTGTACGGGCTGCGCGACGAGCTCGGCCTCGACGGCATCCTCGCAGAGATGAATTGCGGCAGCCTGGTGCCGCACGAGCGGGTGATGAACTCGCTGAGATTGCTGTGCGACAAGGTCATGCCGCGGTTTGCGACATGACCCCAGCCCTGGAGACCCTTCGAGATGACGCAGCAGTTCTGCGAAGCAAGTTGAAGACATCCGTGCTCAAAATATGAGTATTGCGACGATCTATCGCACTCATTCCGCTGCTCATACGTAGTTCTACGTAGAGACAGCTAACGGCAAGCGCGTCCAAGCTTCAGCCATTGCAGCGTGAGCCCCGGAAGAGGGCCTGAAAGCACCTTGGAGGAATGGAATGAGCCAGTCCTTCGCCGCCGATGACTTTGATGCGATCCGTCGCCGCTTGGAGGAGTTGCGAGCGGCTAGGACTCGGGAATTGACGGCTCAGCCTCGCGAAAGTCCTCCGCGCGGCCCGCGGCCGTACCACACGAGGACCGACGGCGGCAATCAGTCGGCCCGACACCGGGATTTTCCTGGTTCCGATCGCGGACGCGATGGCCCTTCGCCCCCGATGACCCTTCGGGCGGCGTGCAAGCTTGCGGGGTATGACCGCGCGGGGTCACGCTGTGCCAAATGCCGCCTGGTGATGCATTGCCGCGATGATTCTCGGTGGTTGGTCGGAGAGCGCAGCCGATCGGTCTAAGAGGGGGCGCTGGGCCGGAAGTATGGTCTGGATTATTCGCATCCTCAAAAA
>Ga0187784_10001710_pt1 | contig 17469 bp, 11 predicted proteins | sample 1015_SJ02_MP15_2_FD_132964 | JGI IMG/M metagenome (GOLD analysis project Ga0187784, IMG submission 132964) | Tropical peat soil microbial communities from peatlands in Department of Meta, Colombia - 1015_SJ02_MP15_20_MG | ecosystem: Environmental > Terrestrial > Soil > Wetlands > Peat | place...
GCGAACGTCCGGGTCGCTCTGCAGCAACGTGTTGTAGGCGCAGGCGGAACTCGAGAAGAAATAGCGCTGTGCGCCTGCCCGGTATGCGGCTTCGGCCATGTGCGTGTTAATCAGCACAGAGCGCAGACATTCGATCCGGAAGTGTTCGATGAAGCCCATCCCGCCCATATCCGCCGCCAGGTTATAAACCTCTTTCGCACCCTCGCAGACGCGCCGGCAATTGTCCTCGGCGCTCACATCGAGACAAAGATTTTCCACTCCGGGAACATGTAAGTACCAGTCGTATAAGGGCTTCTTATCCACTGCGCGAATATTGAGAAATCCCTTTTTCTTGAAAGAGAGGACGAGATTACCGGCGATGAAACCGCCAGCGCCCGTGACGACGATCAGGTCATTCTTCTTCATTGGCAAATCCTTCTCCAACAACCGCTCCTTGTCTTGCTTTGGCTGCAGTTATACGCATTCTGCCTTAGCTAAGCCCTCTTCAGGCAGCAGAAAATATCATACGATATCGTTAAAGTTAACGTTGTCAGTTTTCTTACCTCCCGGAGTATACTGCCGTTTATGAGCACGCGGATGAAGGATATTGCGCGAGAGCTTGGAGTATCGGTGGTTACGGTCTCCAAAGTCCTGCGCAATCATCCCGATGTCGGAGAACGGACCCGCGAACGAGTTCTGGCACGCGTCAAGGAACTGGATTACCGTCCGAACCTTGCTGCACGCGGTCTCGTGACCGGACGAACCTACTTGATCGGGTTGATTGTTCCCGGCCTTCTCCATCCTTTTTTTGCCGACATCGCAAAATCCATCTCTGACATCCTTCGGGAACAGGGCTATTACTTAATCATTTCTTCCTCCGAAGAAGATCCCGATCTGGAAGAGCAGGAGATTAATCAGCTTCTGGCTCGCCGTCTCGACACCCTGATCATAGCCTCATGTCGGTCGACGGTTGAGATCTTTTTCCGGATTGAGAGGCAAAATACGCCCTATGTGTTGGTCGATAGGAGTTTCCAGGGACTTTCCGCCAACTTCGTGGGTGTTGACGATGTAGCGGTGGGAATGCTTGCAACCCAGCACCTAATCGACATGGGATGCAAAACGATTGCTCACATTCGCGGGCCGGAAACCAGCCCCGGTGTCGGCCGGTTGGAAGGATACCAGCGAAAACTAGCCCAAGTCGGGCTAAAGATCGTTGATGATTACATCATTGCGGAGCGTAAGGGAGACGTCGAAGCGAGACAGCACGGTGCAGAAGCCATGAAGCGACTATTAAGCCTTAGGCCGAGGCCCGATGGGGTCTTTTGCTTCAACGATCCGCTGGCCATGGGCGCTATGAATTACGCGCTGGATAGGGGATTACGGATACCAGAGGACATAGCGGTCATTGGTTGCGGGAATCTCCACTACGACGATGCGCTGCGCGTTCCGCTTTCCAGCATCGATCAGCACAGCCGGCGCATTGGGGAGGAAGCAGCGCGTGTTGCGCTCGAAATCCTCAACTCGAAGGTCGCGCCCAAGCCCGAGACCGTCGTGCTGCAGCCAGAGTTAATCATGCGCGCATCCACCATGCGACGTGAAGGTCGACACGCGCCTCCGGGAGTGAAGGTCCGACCCTAGCAGGGGAATCAATTTGGGGGCGGTGCCCCTGTGCAAGGCTTCGCCGTTCACTTTCATTGGTCCGCTAATTGCTTCCTTCACTCGACCTAGGCTTCCATCAGCTTCTTGCGCCTTCCTCAGCCGTGGCGAAATCGCCGTTGTCTCTCGTATCACCAATTGCGGCTCAAACAGGATTTGGCTCCTGGCATTCTCCCCGTGGCCTTCACCTCTTGGAGAGATGATGCGGCGCAAAACCGTCTGTGCAGCGGCTTTGCCCATTTCGTGAAGTGGTTGTTTCACCGTGCTGAGGCCACGCACTTGATAGCTGGCGCTCTCAATGTCGTCAAAGCCCAGGACTGAGACATCTTCGGGTACGCGCAGGCCGAACTCGTGCAGGGCTCGAATCGCTCCCATGGCGGAAATATCGTTAAACGCAAACAATGCCGTAAAGGTCTCGCCGGAAACCAACAGCTCCTGCGTGGCCTTATAACCGAGATGATGCGAGGGCGAGTTCTCCCTAATCTGGGCAACCAGTTTCGGCGAGATCGCCAAACCGATCTTCTCCGCGAATCTCACGATTGCGTTCCAGCGGACCCCCGCATCCGGCACGAAGTCCTGTCCCCGGATAAAGGCGATTCTCTCGTGCCCCAGATCAGTGAGGTGCTTTAAGGCAAGTTCCGCAGCCCGCTCATGATCGAGCACGATGCGCGTGACACCCTTCACGTTATTGTGGCTGGAAACGGTCGCGACCGGAACCGGAAGACTGCGGCGCCAGTCCGTGCACACCACGATCAGGCCGTCCACCGACCGGTTGAGCAGGAGCTGGGAGCACTCCTCCACCAGATCAGGCCGGAATCTGTGGCTGGCGACAAAGTAGAGGTAGCCGTCCTGCAACAGCTCGTCCTCAATTCCGCGCAGTACGGCGGCGTTGTAACCTTCGCTGATCTCCGAAACCATCACGCCGATGGTGAAACTGCGCCGCGCGCGCAGACAGCGCGCGAAAAAGTTGGGCCGGTAGTCAAACTTGCGTGCGGCTTCCAGAATCTGTTCTCTGGTTTCGGGCGCAATCGTATCCGCTACGGACGACCCGTTCATGACCAGGGAAACCGTAGCCGGCGCCAGTCCTAGATGATCAGCTAGCTCCTTTAAACCCAGAGGTTGCCCGGTCTTCTTTGTCCTTCTGCTGCCGTTCCTTGCAGCTTTGCGTCTTGCCATCCCAGCGCAGTGTCGCACAAAAACAAGGCGCGGGCAACAACGAGAGTGCGTGTCTCATGTTGAGAATTACGCTTCTAAATCGTTATAGATTCGATTTAGCAATTTTTTTTCTTCTTGACAACGGTCTAAGACTCCCAATAAAAGCAATTCTCGTAAGGCTTGCGATCCGTACATTCTTGGTAAGCGGTGTATTTTGACCAAACAGCGAGCCGCACGCATAGCTATTACGGTCGTAAAGAGCCCGACCCATGCGGGCGGCTGGCTCGGATCCGGCGGGCGCATCAATCGCCCTGTCGAGATGCAATCAGAATACCCCTGTACCGATTTTTCAACGTAGACACACGTCGCTCGTGAGTCGTAGCCATCTCGGAGGATGCAATGAAAAATCTCTCGCCCCAGTATGCCGGGAGGTCTGTCGGAAGAGGCCGTAGCCAACGGCATCTTGCGATCGGCTATCTCCTTACCTTTTTCTTCATAGCATTGTTCGCCACGTCCGCGTTTGCTCAAGAAGCGACCATTGTGGGCACCGTAACCGACCCTACGGGTCTCTTGGTAGCCAATGCGGCCGTTAAGATCACCAACACTGACACCGGAATCGTCACCAACCTCGCCACAAACACCGACGGCCAATTCGTAGCTCCCGACCTGCACATCGGCCACTACATCGTGCGCGCGGAAGCAAAAGGCTTCAAATCCGGTGAGCGCAAGGACATTGTGCTGCAGGTCGGCGATCGTCAACGCGTAGATTTCAAGCTAGAAGTTGGAAGCCAGAGCGAGACGGTCACGGTGGAAGCCAACGCCGTTACGGTGCAGACCGAGACCGGCGAAGTCAGCGGCGTCGTTACTGGCCAGCAAATCACAGAGCTGGCTACCAACGGCCGCGGCATTTACAACCTTGAGGCGCTCCAGCCTGGCGCTTCCAGCATTCAGGGGGATTTCACTGTTCCGACCTCATCGACCGGCGATTTCAACGTAAGTTTCAATGGCCAGCGCGAGGTCCACAATCTATGGCTCATCGATGGCGGCGAGGCCGCGGATCGCGGAGGTGGCGGCGGCTCGATTGTTCTGCCCTCAGAGGATGCCATCGCCGAATTCCGCACCATGACCTCCAACTACAGCGCGGAGTACGGCCTTTCCTCGGCCGGCACCGTCAGCATGGTCATCAAGTCGGGCACCAGCAAGTTTCATGGGACGGCCTTTTATTTTGGCCGCAACGATGATTTTGATGCCCGCTATTATTTCTTCCCCGCGCCCGCTCCAGTTGTCGAATTGCGCCTCCATGACTTTGGCTTCAACATCGGCGGACCGGTAGCGTTCCATGAGAGCGGGAACCACAAGACATTCTTCTTCTACAACATGGAATGGCGCCGCTACGTCGCGGGCGGGACGTTTAACCAAACGATGCCACTAACCAGCTTGTATCCCGATGCTAATGGCGCCGGAACCGGAGTTGAGCTGCCGGCCACGATTGCCGACGGCAGCGCGCTTAATGTGGTAGCTCCGGCCAACATCGCAAGCCTGGATACCGGCTGCTCAGCAGCGGTCCAAGCCAACCTTGTTGCAGGCAAGCCGTTCCCCGACAATACGATTCCCGACTGTGCGATTAATCCCAACGCCACGGCTCTGCTAGGCGCGGGAATCTTCCTCAAGCCGAACAACGGCTGGCAGTTTCAAGGCGGCGCTAATCAACACGTCTGGGCTAAGGAAGAGATCGCCCGAATCGACCATCAGTTTTCGGACAAGTTCTCCATCTTCGGCCACTGGATTTCCGACCAATCCATCCAGTCTTATGGCACCGTGTTGTGGAGCGGCGACAATGACCCAGCCGTGGGCAACACCTACGGCAATCCCTCGTACAGCATGGTGGTGCATGCAACCAACCAGATCCACCCCAACCTGCTCAACGAAATTGCCTTCGCCTACGACGGTAATCGCATTCACATCCTGCCCACAGGGGTCTTTACGGCGCCCTCGGGTTTCACCTTCAACAAGATCTTCAGCGGAACCAATGTTGACAACCGCATCCCTGATATCCAGTTGGGTGGGAGCACGGGCACCCACTACCAAGTGAATTGGCTGCCTTGGAACAACAGCGCGGATGATTATCAGGTCCGCGATGATCTCTCCTGGGTAAGGGGAACGCATCAACTGAAGATGGGATTCGCCTGGGCGATCTACAAGAAGGTGCAAGACTACTTCGCCGAAACCCAGGGTGGGTACAACTTTAACGGCTCAGCCACGACTCCTGCGGGATGTGTGGCCGTGGCGAAGACAACGGCTTGCGGATTCGACTTCGCCGACTTCGTCCTCGGCGACGCATCCAACTACAACGAGAACGCCTACAAGGGCTCGGGCCACTGGAACGCCATTTCTCCGGATGCCTACTTCCAGGACAACTGGCGCGCCACTCATCGGCTCACCTTGAACCTGGGAATCCGCTGGGACGGCATTCCGCACACCTACGAGGCCAACAGCCAGCAGGCGAACTTCTATCCCAACCAATATAACTTCAGCGAACTGCCTACGTGGGCAGCTGGCTCAGGTGACGGCCAGATTGCCTCCACTAGCGCGGGTCTGGGTCCCGGCCCAGCCTCGATCCCGGCACTGGCGACCTCTACCTTCTACCTGAACGGAATGGGCACGGGAGGCCAGAGTGGCAATCCCAAAGGCCTTGCTAATGCTGCCTGGTGGAACTTCGGGCCGCGCGTCGGTTTTTCCTATGACCTGACCGGCAGTGGCAAAACCGTGATTCGCGGTGGCTATGGCCTCATGTACGAGCGCATTCAGGGCAACGACATGTACGACGGCGCCACCAATCCCCCGTATGGGTACGCGTTGGGAACAACCAACGTTCTCTTGTCCAATCCTGGCACCTTCCAGAACGGTGCAAAGGTCACTGCTCCAATCGTGCCAGCCGGCGTGACGGGCATTAGCTTGTACTATCCCCCGCCACGGGTTTCGCAGTTCAGCGGCGGTGTCCAGCAAGCCATCGGAAGCAGGGCGGTGCTGTCTATGTCCTATGTCGGTACTCTGGACAGGCACTTGAGCTACTTCCAGGAGGTCGACCTGCCTCCGCAAGGGGACTTGGCCGGATTCCAGAACGGGACAAACCCCGTTCCGTACAACGGAGATATTCTCTACCAAGGCTACAACTCCATCAGGCTGGCTTATGACGGCGCCAACTCTCACTACAATTCGCTGCAAGCGGAACTGCATGGGCAAGTCACTCGCGACTTGACTTTGCAGGCGGCGTACACCTTGTCCAAGTCTGTCGACCCCAGCCAAGGCGGTGCCAACGGTTGGGATCTGGACAACGTAGAAAATCCCTACCTGGGTTGGAAGAATGACGTCGGGCCGTCGAACTTTGACCGCCGAAACATCGCCTTCTTCAACTTTGTGTACAACATCCCGTTCCTCAAGAATAATTCCAACCATCTCTTGAAGACGGTCGTTGGAGGTTGGGAGCTGTCGGGCATCGTTACGATGGAGTCCGGGGCGCCTTACAATCTGGGCGTGTCCGGAGGAAACGTTTCCAGCGTTTTCCCGGGCGGCGACGCCGGCAACCGGCCGGATCTGACCGGGTCTGTCTCCTACCCTAAGACCAAAGTAGGCACTAGCGGCCTGCAGTGGATCGACCCAACGGTATTCTCGGCTCCGGCAGCGGGGCAATGGGGAAATCTTGGATTCGACGCCGTAAACGGACCTGGCCGCGATGTCTGGAACCTGTCGCTGTTCAAGAAGTTTGTCATTAGCTCAGAACGCGGCTCCGAGTTCCAGTTCCGGGCCGAGAGCTTCAACACCTGGAACCACACCCAGTTCGGAGGGTCGGGCCAGAACGGCAACTTTAGCACCGGCGTTACGTCCAGCAATTTCGGGCAAATCACCGGAACGTTTGATCCACGAGTCTTCCAGCTTGGCGCGAAGCTGATCTTCTAGATTTTTCTAGAGGTCAGTTTCTGCCAACAACTTTCCCCGCTCGCATCCAACCGGATGCGGCGGGGATTTTCGTCTTCGCCCTCCCTCATTCTTTTCGCAGACTGTCCTTTTCCTGAGGGCGAACCTGGCGAAAACTCAGCCGGTTCTGGTTCTTCAAAAAGACGCTGTTTTCAAAGGTCACGACCAACGAAAATAATGGCTTTGCCTATTCTCGTCGCCTGGAACTCCGGCGATTGGAGCGCTCGTTCACTTCGGCCCCGTGGTAGATTTTGGATATGCGCGCCGAGATTGAAGAGGCTGTAGAGCTGCTGCAACGTGGAGACGATGCCAGCATCGAACAGGCGCTGAAATTACTGCAAAATGCCGTCTTTTCGTTCAGCATGCGCGTTTGCGGACAGCGCGAGGACGCCGAAGACACGATGCAGGAAGTTCTGCTGAAATCGGTTCCCCAATTGCCCAAATTCAACAGTGCTAGGGCACTCCTGGTGTGGCTATACAAGGTAGCGAAGAATCGCTGCTTGATGAGTCGCCGCAGGAGTAAGTTCGCTCCCGCGCATGAGCTATCGCTGGAAGAGCTGATGCCAGATCGCAGCGAACTGGAGCAACTCGCCGGCGATGGCAGAGTCAATCCGGAAGCATTCGCCATTCGCAGTGAACAGGCATCTCGCCTGCGCGAGGCCGTGCAAAAGCTGCCTCCGCAGTATCGCATTGTTCTCGTGCTTCGCGACATGGAAGGACTCGGGGACGATGAGGTGGCAGAAATCACCGGTGTTCGCGCGGGAACCGTGCGCGTGCGGCTGCACCGAGCCCGCTTGTTCGTCAGAAAAGAGTTGATGCAGACATGGATGGCAGGAAGCGGGAAGAGAGTTCGCACACAGAGACATGCGGTTGAGGAAAGCCGGCCCGCACGTTGCAAGGCCATTTTCGCAGAGCTGTCGGATTACCTCGACGAACAACTGGACGATTCTCTTTGCGAAGAATTAGAGCATCATATGACTGGCTGCAGACCTTGCCAGGCTTTTGTGGCAACTCTGGAAGCCACTATCGAGCAATGTCGAAGGTCGGCGGGGGACTGCCCGCCGCCCGAGGCCATCAAGCTGCGGGAGGAATTAATGCAGAAATATCAGCAAGTTAACGCGGTGCTCCGCCCGAATTCCTAGAAGTGCAGTCGCCTCGAAACGACCCCAGAAGATTTCTTGTAACAAATTCCGACTTTCTGCATTTATTCGTGTTCCTCGTCGATGAATTTTGCAGGAGGCACTCATGATTGCAGCGCAAGTCGAGCTTACGCAGGCTCTTAGGCAGCAACGTCAGTTTGTGGCCCGCACTGGAAGTGGCCACAATCTGATCCTAGATGATGCGGCTGGCGGAACCGGCCCCAAACCCATTGAGCTGGTTGCCGTCGGTTTGGCCGGATGTACTGCCTTCGACGTCATCACGGTACTACGTCAGAAGTACCATCAGAAAGTCACTGGGTATCAGGTGCGCGTTGAGGCCGATCAGGCCGAGCGGCCGCCGCAAGTCTTCACCACGGTTCGAATCCATCACCTCGTCACCGGTATTGCGATCGACGAAGCAGCACTCGTGGAAGCCATCCTGTCGGAAGACAAATACTGCTCGGTGGGTGCGATGGTGCAAAAGACGGCCACATTTCAGAGGACGCACGAAATCATTGAAGACGCTACTTCTTGGCTACATGCGGAGTCGGCGGGAGTCGAGCGTTGAGCCTTACTCGCCCCCTCGCCTTTGCAGCCGGCGGCACGATGCTTGTTGCCACAGCCTTGGCGCAGAATTCCCCTGCTCCTCTGAGCCTGCACGATGCAGCAAGCATCGCCGTAGGAAAAAACCCTCTCCGCAAGGCGGCTCTTGCGGATACGAAAGCAGCCTCGGCTGGAGTGAGTGAAGCACAGTCATTCCTTATGCCGCATGTGACTTTTTCGGAGCAAGCGACGCGCGGCAATGATCCTGTGTATGTGTTTGGAAGCAAGCTTCGCCAGCAGCGCTTCACAACCGATGACTTCGCACTCAACAAGCTGAACACTCCTTTGCCATATGGCAATTTTGCTACGCACTTTGGAGGAACGTGGAATCTGTTCGACTCATTTGCTTCGTGGCACGGAATCAATCGCGCCAAGGAAATGAACATCGCTGCCAATCGTCAACTGGAACGCACCGATCAGGAGATCCTCTTTCGGGTCGTGCAGTCTTACTACGGAGTTCTTCTGGCCACGAAACAGTTGGAGGTAGCCGAGCAATCCCAGAAAACGGCGAAATCGATCATGGACCGCAGCCAGGTTCGTTTCGACGCTGGATTCGTGGTCGAATCCGACCTGCTCAGCTCCAAGGTTCGTCTGGCCAGTCGCGAGCAAGAACTGATTCGCGCGCGAAACAACCTGCAGTTGGCCCGAGCCCAACTCAACACCGCGATGGGGGTATTGGTCGACACGCCTTATCAGCCTGCAGATGCACTCACGGAGCGAAATCTGACAGTGAATTCGCTGCCGGACTCGGAGCAAAAGGCTCTTACGACTCGTCCCGATCTCAAGCGAATCGAAGCGCAGCAATCAGCCCAGGAACTCAGTGTTGCGATTGCCAAGTCATCGTTCGGTCCACGACTGAACGGCTTTGCTGGTTGGGAAATGGACAATCCCACCTTCCTTGCCGGAGGCGGTGGCAACAACTGGCTGGGAGGAATTGAACTACAGATCGATCTCTTCCAAGGTGGAGCGAAACGAGCTGCATTGTCGCGCGAACGCGCCAATGCGGAAAAGATCGCGGCTTTAAAGCAGGCCGCGAACGATGCAGTGCGCCTGGAGGTCCGTCAGGCTTACTACGATCAGGACGCGAGCCGGCAACAAGTGGAAGTAGCACGGACGGCAATAGCGCAAGCGCGAGAAAGCCTGCGGATAGATCAGGATCGTTACGACGGCGGCCTGCTCACCATCACCGATCTTCTAGGCGCGGAGGAAGCTGCGCGACGTGCGCAGGCCGATTACTGGCAAGCGGTCTACCAGTTTCACATCAGCTACGCCAACCTGGAGTTGGCCTGCGGAACTTTGAGTCTACAGTCCCCGGGGATTATGCCATGAATCTCACTCTTCCAGGAAAACCGAAAAGGTCACCCTTCGCCTTGGGAAGCGCAACATTGGCTTCGATCGGGCTGAGTCTTATGTCTGCTGGCTGCTCCGGCGAACAGCAACGCGTCAGCGCGGCGCCGGAGACGATGAGCAATCTCTCAGTCGTGTCAGCCAGGACGGCGAACATTCCTGATGTGTTCGAGGCGGTAGGGACGCTCCGGGCAGCCGAGACAACTCAGCTCGCCGCACAGATGATGGGCACTATCGTTGAGGTCCATGTGCGCGAAGGCGACCACGTGCAGCGCGGGCAGGTGCTGGCCGTCATCGACGATGCACAACCGCACGCTGCGCTCGACCGCGCCACGGCTGCCGATCTCGCTGCTCAACAAGAAATTTCCACTTCTGAGTCCGACTTCACACTCGCCGAAGCGACCTTCAAACGCTATCAGACCCTGTATGACAGAAAAGTCCGTTAGCCCGCAGGAGTTCGATGAGATCAAAGCCCGCTATCAAGCTGCTCAAGCTCGTCGAGAAATGGCCCGCGCAGGACAGGCTCAGGCCAAAGCTACACTGCAGCAAGCTCGTACGACTCTCGGCTACACGCATATTGTGGCGCCATTCGATGGTCTGGTGACTGAAAAGAAAGTTGACGTAGGAACGCTAGCCAGTCCCGGAATGCCGCTCTTTACCGTCGAAAATCTGCGCCACTACCGGTTGGAGGCTACGGTGAACGAGACCGACCTGCGGTACGTGCGCCAGGGAGAGCAGGTGCCAGTCCCGATCGATGCCTTAGGGGATCCAGAACTCAAGGGAAAAGTCATCGAAATCGTTCCTGCGGCGGACCCTGCAAGTCGCAGTTTCCTTGTGAAAGTCGAGCTGCCCTCTGATCCAGCGCTGCGATCCGGTCTGTTCGGTCGAGCCCAATTCACGCGGGGAGAACGGACGGCACTGCTTATCCCGCTCCGAGCGATCGTCGACCGGGGTCAACTACAAGGCATTTACGTGCTGGATCAAAACCGAATCGCCGGGTTGCGGTACATCACTCTGGGCAAACTGTCGGCGCAGCAGGTGGAGGTACTGGCAGGCCTGCAGGCGGGGGAGATGCTGATCGATGATCCGGGCAGCCGCGAACTAAGCGGCAAGAAGATCGAGTTTCGTTAGGAGCGAGGAATGAGCGCTGACAATAACAGGTCAGAATTGGAAAGCGGCGCGTACTCCGGTCTTCGTCTGGCGGGACAAGTCGCCCATGCTTTCATTGACTCGAAACTGACACCCCTCGTGATTGTGGCCGCTCTGCTGCTCGGGGCTTTCGCCATTCTGCAGACGCCGCGCGAAGAGGAACCACAGATCGTCGTTCCCGTGCTGGATGTCTTTGTGCAGATGCCGGGAGCCTCTGCGCAAGAGGTTGCTCAACGGGTCAGCTTACCGATGGAGAAGTTGCTGTGCGAAGTTCCGGGGGTCGAATACATCTATTCGATCAGTCATCCAGGCATGAGCATGGTGATAGTGCGCTTCTACGTCGGAACCAGAGAAGAAGACGCGATCATTCAGACGTACAGCAAGCTTTACTCCAATTTTGACCGCATTTCCCCCGGCGTTTCGCAGCCGCTAATCAAGGTTCGTTCCATCGATAACGTCCCGATCATGGCGCTCACGCTGTGGGGGCAGAACTACGACTCCTACCAGCTGCGCCGTGTTGCCGGCGAGTTGGAAGACTCTCTGAAAAAGTTGGACGACATTTCTGAGACCACCATTATTGGCGGCCAACCGCGACAGGTGCGGGTCGTCCTGGAGACGCAGCGTCTTGCTGCCTATGGACTCACGCCCGGTGCTGTGGTCGGCCAGTTGCAGGGAGCGAATACACGCGGGCAAGCTGGCAGCTTTGCCCGCGACAATCACGAGTTCCAAGTAGAGGCGGGCCTTTTCTTCACGCGGGCAGAGGACTTGAAGCAGGTTGTCATAGGAGTGCATGCCGGGCGACCGGTGTATCTGCGCGACGTCGCCGAAAGCATCCAGGATGGCCCTGGCGAGCCCGAGAACTATGTTCTTTTCGCGAATTCCAAGGGTACCAGTGGTCAGGCAGCGAATCCCGAATATCCGGCGGTGACCATCACTCTGGCTAAGCGTAAGGGCACGAATGCCAGCATCATTGCTGAGAGCGTCTTGCAAAAAGTGAATGACCTCCGGGGTTACATGCTGCCCCAGGACCTAAACGTCACCGTCACGCGAAATTACGGCGAGACGGCAAAGGACAAATCCGATGAACTCCTCAAGCATCTCTTCATCGCAACGCTCTCCGTAACGCTTCTGATTGCCCTGGCCCTGGGTTGGCGCGAGTCAGGTGTGGTTTTGCTGGCTGTGCCCGTCACCTTGGCTCTGACGTTAACGATTTTCTATCTCTTCGGATATACGCTGAATCGGGTGACGCTCTTTGCACTGATCTTTTCCATCGGCATCCTCGTTGACGATGCCATCGTGGTGGTCGAGAACATTGTCCGGCATTTCCGCTTGCCCGGCAGTCGTGGACGCTCGCTCGTCGATGTCGCCGTCGAAGGGTCGACGAGGTTGGCAACCCCACAATCCTAGCGACTTTCGCAGTGATCGCAGCGATTCTTCCTATGGCTTTTGTGCGCGGGCTCATGGGGCCCTACATGCGCCCGATTCCAGTCGGTGCCTCGGCAGCAATGGTGTTTTCTCTGATCGTCGCGTTTGTGGTGTCGCCTTGGGCAGCACTCCGGCTCTTGCGCCATTACGCTGGCAACAACAGGCACGAACATCACGAAGCAGAAGGATGGACCACGTGCTTCTACCGCAAGGTAATGAATCCGTTGGTCCTCAATGCCAACCGCCGGTGGCTGTTTCTCGGTGGCGTGCTCGTTCTCTTACTCGCTGCGGTAGCGTTCGTGCCTTTGAAGTGGGTTCGCGTGAAAATGCTACCTTTCGATAACAAGAGCGAGTTCCAGGTCATCATCGACATGCCCGACGGAACGCCTTTGGAGCAAACCACTCGTGTCGCGCAAACCTTGGGCCAATATCTGGCGCAGCAACCCGAGGTCACGAATTGCCAGATTTACTCTGGCACATCGGGCCCATACAACTTCAACGGCCTGGTACGACATTACTTTCTGCGACGTCAGCCAAACCAAGCCGACATACAGGTCAATCTGCTCTCGCGCCACGATCGCAAAGCGCAGAGCCACGAAATCGCCCGACGTTTGCGTCCCGAACTAGTGAAGCTCGCCGCACCATTCGGGGCCCGCATCAAGGTAGCAGAGGTTCCACCTGGACCTCCTGTCCTCGAGACGCTGGTCGCGGAAGTCTATGGGCCCGACTACAAGGGGCAGATTCAGCTGGCCTCACAAATCAAGCAGGTCTTCCAGCAGACACCGGGCGTGGTGGACGTTGACTGGTACGTAGAAGACCCGCAAACCAAGTATGACCTCAAGGTGGATCTCGACAAGGCAGCGCTGCACGCTATCTCGGCAGCAGACGTGACTCGCACCTTGCGGATCGGCCTTGGCGCCGCTGATGCAGGTCTTCTGCACATTCCGCAGTCCCGCGAAGACATACCCATTCGCGTGCGCTTGTCGCGTGCCGACCGTTCCAGCATTCAGGATCTCGAGAGCCTTAAACTACCGACCCCCTCCGGCAGCCAGATTGCATTGCAGGAAGTAACCAGCCTGAACCAGGCAACGATTGATACCAGCGTGTACCGCAAGAATCTGCAGCCGGTCGTCTACGTGACTGGCGACATCGCCGGGGAAGAGGAAAGCCCGGTCTACGCCATCGGCAAGATGAGTGACGCCATCGACAAGCTGAAACCCCCGGACGGCTACACGGTCAAACAGTACAAAGGCACCGCTATGCCCGAACGGACCGACCGCTACTCGATGAAGTGGGACGGTGAGTGGCACATCACGGTTGAAGTATTCCGCGATCTTGGATTGGCCTTTGCAGCCGTGCTCGTTCTCATCTATGTGTTGGTCGTCGGTTGGTTCCGCTCGTTCCTTACGCCGCTGGTCATCATGGCGCCTATTCCTTTGACACTGGTTGGAATCCTGCCTGCGCATGCCATGATGGGCGCCTTCTTCACCGCCACTTCGATGATCGGGTTCATTGCCGGCGCCGGCATAATCGTGCGCAATTCCATCATTCTCGTGGACTTCATCGAATTGCGCCGCTCTCAAGGTATGTCGCTGGAGGAAGCCGTCGTAGATGCTGGTGCAGTTCGATTCCGCCCCATGCTCTTGACCGCCGCTGCGGTTGTCGTCGGAGCGAGCGTCATCCTTTTTGACCCAATCTTTCAGGGGCTGGCGCTCTCGCTCATGGCCGGTGAAGTTGCATCCACTCTGCTGTCCCGCATGGCCGTGCCGGTTCTTTATTACATCTCGCAGAAGCGAAAAGAACCACCGCCGCTGCATCCTCACTCGCCGGAAAACATTACCGAGTGTGAGGTGCCGCAGTGTGAAGTAACGCAATGAATTCCCTTAAAGGAGAAAAACAATGAGGGTTGAACGCACGCTACGCTTGATCGCCGGGCTCTTTGTTCTGGTTTCGTTGGCTCTTGGCCATTGGGTTAACGAATACTGGTATCTCTTCACCGCTTTCGTGGGACTCAACTTGTTCCAGTCGGGCTTCACGAACTGGTGCCCCATGATGACCTTCCTGCGCAAACTAGGCGTAGGCAGCAAGGAAACGTTGAAGCATGCCTGAATGGTTTCGGCTGGTTGGATACGTAGTCTTACTCGATGGCTCCTACCGAAGTTGCGAGTTCCCACCCGAAGGAGAGCCGGATGCCCGGAGGTTCGGCGCGCTAAGGACCAATGCGCCGGAGTGACCGACGAAGGTCGCCGGACACGTGCCCACTGAATTCGCGTGGCGTGATTACAAGTAGTCCGTACTCACGAACGCCATTATCCTCCTTCGGAGCCTGACTGCAGATCAGTAGGGAATAAGCGACGCGCGGCCGCCCACTCATGGCTATTGCGATAGATCGATATTCAAATATGATACTAATGCAATAGCAGCGGCAAACATGGCGGCGATTACGATTGCCAGAAGTATCCCTTGAAGCGTTGACAGCGGCAATCGTTTCTTTTTTCGCGTACTTAGACTCATTTCAACCTGCAGCCGGAAGAAGTCCCGCCAAGTCAACCGAAAGCCTGTTTCAGGGTTGCACTCCGATTTCGAAGTTGAGTGTCGAGAGGGTCAGACGGTACTGGTATTGAGCATTTACATAGCCGATTGCTGCATCGGTCTGCTGCAACTGTGCCTGGCTGAGTTCCACAATCGACCCAAGCCCTAGCTGGTATCGGCTCTGCGCGAGGCTGAGACTCAGATCAGCTTCTTTGGCAAGTTCGGCGCTGACCCCCACTCGTTGGAATGCAGTATTTGCGGCCAACCAGGCGGTGCGAACGTCACGTGCAATTCGGTCGCGGAGATCCCGTGTGTTCTCAGTTGCCGCTTCAGCGCGGTATTTCGCCTCCGAGGCCTCGGCAGTGAACAAGAATCCATTAAAGATTGGGATGCTCATGTTGACGCCAACGGCTCCATACCAGCTCGAAATGAAGTAATTGGGAAAGCATCCGCCGAAGCAGTCCGGGCGCACAGGTGTGCCGCCGGCGATGCCGAGCGCACTGATCGTTGGAAAAAGCTGATCGCGCTGGGCGCGCCGGAATTTTTCAGCGGCTTGCTGCTCGTAGTTGAACGCTTGCAGATCGGGACGCTGCTGAAACGCGGTTTGGATGAGCCCATCAACATTCGTCGGCGGCGCAGGAGCTTGGGCGTCCTCGTCACTGAGGTCAAAGGTCACTTGGTGATCGAATCCTAGGACAGCCGCGAGAGCCGCCATGCTGGAGTCGAGGTTGTTCTGCGCGTCTAGTTGAAGCAGCTTCGCTTGGGAGAGATTGACCTGCGCAAACGTCAGGTCGAGAGTCGATTTCAAATTGTTCCTTGCAAGTTCATCGATCTGATGTTCGACCGACTGGCGCGTCGCCACAGTTTGCTGCGCTACCTTCAGGAGAGCCTGGTCCTCCAGCGCAGTGTAAAACGCCTGGTCTGTCGCCAGGACGATATCTTCCGTAGTGGCCAAGGCACTGGCATTCTGTGCTCTTTCTCGAAGTTTCGAAGCAGATACTAGGTTGCTCGTGCGCCCAAAGTCAGTAAGCAGTTGCTCGAGCGTTACACCGGCCCCGGAATGTTCTAGCAAACGTGGCGCGTTGAGCGCTCCTGCTCCGATGCGGCTTCCTTCGTTTGCATCAACTGCGGTAATCATTCCATTGAACGTCGGAAGTTGAGCCGATTTCGTTTCTCGAGAAACCTGATGCTGTGCAAGCGCAAGCAGCCGTCCGACAGTGATTTGCGGGTTGTTCTTGAGTGCGAACTGTTCCGCATCTCTGCGGTTCAGCCGCATGGGAGCACTTGGCGTCTGAGATTGGGCAGCAGCCGGGGGGCTTGTGGAAGAATCCATTGGTGAGCCTGAGGCCTGCTGAGGCCTCAGATCCTGCATTCTGGCGGGGACGAACGATCGCACAACCGAATCGATCTTCTGCACCGGTTCCGGCGCCGAAGGCAACGATTGGTCATGGGTGGATTCTGCAATGCCCTGGGCCGCAGCTAACCGCACTACTGCGGCGAAACAAAGAAGCAGGGTGCAGGACATGCCCCTGCCGATGAACCGTTTCATTTACCAATCTCCGTAGGAGAAGCAGTTGCAGCTTGCTGATTCCGCTTTCCGTACACGAGCAGATATGCGGCGGGCACGATGAAAATCGTCAGTAGCACAGAGGAGGTCAGGCCGCCAATAATGGCCTTCGCCATCGGAGCGTACTGTTCCGCTCCGGTCCCCAATTTCAGTGCCATTGGGATCATGCCAATGATGGTGGCGAGCGATGTCATCAGAATCGGGCGCAGGCGCACGCGGCACGCGGTAATCACAGCGTCTGCCGCCGACAAACCCTGCTTCTCAAGATTGTGAGCAAAATCCACAATGAGAATGCTGTTCGAGTCCGCGATGCCCACCAGCATCAGCACTCCCATCAGCGACATCACATTCAGAGTGGTGCCGGTGAGCGGCAAGATAATCAGCACGCCCACAAATCCCATCGGGATCGCCAGCATGATCAGGAACGGATCGACGAACGACTTGAATTGAGCGGTCAGAATCAGATACAGCAGGAGGAAGGAAATCAGAAAGCCAAGTGCGAAGCTCTTGAAGGATTGCTCCATTCCATTCACCATGCCGCGCAGGTTGACGCGCACGTTGTCGGGAACGTTGGCTTTGGCAAGAATGCGGTTAATAGCGCTTCTGACCTCCCCCAAATCTTCGCCGGAAGGCGTGACATAGATGTCGACCGCTCGCTGAATCTGATAATGGTCAACCTCTGTGGGCGTTTGCACTTGCTGCACGTTGACCACGTTATTGAGAACAGTCGTCGGCCGGCCTGCCTCATTGCAGGCCCACGACGGTTGTCCGTTTCTGGGCTGCGCCGCGCCGGACGGACCGCAGTTCATGCTTCCTCCCGAGCCCGGATCGCGCAAGGGAATTTGCCCGAGATCTGCCACGCTATGAATGGCGGCTTGGCCTTTTTCAAAGAACTGCACGGTGAGGTAATAGTCGTTGCCGCTCTGACGATCGACCCAGTAA
>Ga0187784_10001711_pt1 | contig 17465 bp, 11 predicted proteins | sample 1015_SJ02_MP15_2_FD_132964 | JGI IMG/M metagenome (GOLD analysis project Ga0187784, IMG submission 132964) | Tropical peat soil microbial communities from peatlands in Department of Meta, Colombia - 1015_SJ02_MP15_20_MG | ecosystem: Environmental > Terrestrial > Soil > Wetlands > Peat | place...
GTCTCGGTGCCGGTGGTCAGCGTCAGTCCGCCGCCGTTGGTGCTGGCGCTGCTGATCACGCCGCTGAACGTGTCGGTCGCGTCGCCGGGATCGCTCAGCGTCAGCGTGTTGGTGCCGAGCGTGACCTTGCCGTCGCCGGAGAGGCCGACGATCGCCGTGCCGCCATTGGTCAGCCCGGAAATGTCAAAGGTGCCGTCGTCGGCGACGTCGGCGCTGTCAGAGATCGAGCCGGAGCCGGAGAGTGCCAGCGTGCCGCCATTGATGGTGGTGGCGCCGCCATAGGTGTTGGTGCCGCTGAGCGTCTCAAGGCCGGTGGTCAGCGTCAGTCCGCCGCCGTTGGTGCTGGCGCTGCTGATCACGCCGCTGAACGTGTCGGTCGCGTCGCCGGGATCGCTCAGCGTCAGCGTGTTGGTGCCGAGCGCGACAGTGCCGTCGCCGGACAGGCCGACGATCGCCGTGCCGCCATTGGTCAGCCCGGAAATGTCGAAGGTGCCGTCGTCGGCCACGTCGGCGCTGTCAGAGATCGAGCCGGAGCCGGAGAGTGCCAGCGTGCCGCCATTGATGGTGGTGGTGCCGCTATAGGTGTTGGTGCCGGAAAGTGTCAGCGTGCCGGAGTTCACCAAGACAATGCCGCTGCCCGATACATCGTCCGCTACATTTCCGTAGCCGGTTAGCTCGCCATCGTCCGTGATGGTGCCCCCGGTGAGACTGGCGCCCTTGAGCGCAAGAATGCCTTCGGGGCCGATCGTCAGCGCACCGCCGGTGATCGTCGTGCCATCGTCCAGCGTCAGCGTCGCCCCCGACACATCAATGCCGTCCGTGGCGTTGTTGTCGGTGACGATCATCCCGTCCAGCGTCGCGCCGCCGGCCGACGTGACCGACAGTTCACCGTCGCTTTCAATCGTCATCGTGCCGCTGCCACCGCCGACGATCCGGCTGCCATCGTCCAGCGTCAGCGTCACCCCCGACACATCAATGCCGTCCGTGGCGTTGTTGTCGGTGACGATCATCCCGTCCAGCGTCGCGCCCGAGCCGGTCGCGCCGTCGGCATCGGTGCCGGCCGCAATCAAAAGCTCGCTGCCACTGGTGCTCTCAACCGTCAGCGTGCCACCCGAGATCACCGTGCCGTCGACAAGCGTCAGCGTCGCCCCCGACACATCAATACCGGTCGTCGAGGTGTTGCTGTCGGCCACTGCCACGCTGTCCAGCGTCGCGCCCGTGCCGGTGACCTTAAGCTCGCCGGTGCCGCTCACCGTCAGCGTGCCCGTGGTCGGACCGCCGCCCTCGATCGCCGTGCCGCCCTCGAGCGTCAGGGTGGAGCCGGACGCCACATCAATCCCAGGAGTGCTGACGCTGGTGGTGTCATCGTCGACCAGGACGTCATCGAGCGTCGCGCCCCCCGCCGTCGTGACGGCGAGGTGTCCGCCGCTTTCAATGTTTAGATAACCGCCGCTGATCTCGGCGGCATCCTCAAGCTGCAAGGTCGCGGCGCTGGTCTCGCCGACTTCAATTCCGCCATTTGGACTTGATCCAAGGACATTGGTGACGATCACGCCATCGAAGATCGCCCCATCGGGAAAGACGCCGGCCGTCTCGACGTCAACTACGCCCTCATTTTTGATCGTGCCGGTGACGCTTTCGTCCGTCAGCGTCAACGTGGCACCGGCTTCAACGGTGTTGTTCCCCGACAAAGTGCTGTTGATCGTCTCGATCGAACTATTCGCCGGAACCGTTAGAGTGCTGCCCGACTCGGTAACAAGAATTGCATCGTTGATGTCAGTGTCATTGAGAATGAGCGATGCACCAGAGTCGACGGTGATTTTAATCACGCCGCCGCTGAACGAGTCATTGTCTAGCGTCAGCGTCCCACCGGAGACGACAAGCTGGGCAGGATCGCTTGTGGTGCCGACGTCCGTGACATTGACATTACTGATGGTGTCGCTGCCGTTAGTGATCTGCAAAGTTCCGGCGAGCTTCATCGTCGCGCCGGAGACTCCGGAGATCGCCGTTCCATCATCCAGCGTCAGGGTCGCGCCTGACGCCACGTCGATGCCCGGGGTGGTCGTGCTGGTGGACTTATCCGCAACGCTCACCGCATCGAGCGTCGCCCCACCCGCCGTCGCGCCGTCGCTCGCACTCCCGGGTCCAGCGGTGATGAGAAGTTGGCTGCCGCTCGCGCTCTCCACCGTCAGCGTGCCGCCCGAAATCAGCGTGTTGTCGTCAAGCGTCAGGATGGCCCCTGACACATCGATCCCAGGAAGGGTCCCGCCCAAATTGCTGTCGGTCACCGTCACGCTGTCGAGCGCGGCCGCGCCGGTCACCTTCACCTCGCTGCTGCTGTCAATCGTCAGCGTGCCCGCAGCCGACGCGCCACCTTGGATCTGCGTCCCGCCCTTGAGCGTCAGTGTCGCGCCAGACACATAAATCCCGGCGCCGCCAGCGCCCGTGCCACTGCCGGTGCCGTCATCGTCAACGACGACGCCGTTGAGGGTCGCCCCAGTCGGGGTGGTGACGAAAAGCTGGCCGCCAAGCTCTACTGCCAGCGTGCCGGTCCCGCCCCCAGAAATTGACGTGCTGTCCTTTAGGGTCAGCACCGCCCCAGAGGCCACATCAATCCCCGGCGCCGTCAGGCTCGTCGTGTTATCGGTCGCCGTCACATCGTCGAAAGTCACGCTGGCGCCCGAAGTAATCGCAACTTGGCCGCCGCTCTCGACGGTCACTTGGCCGCCTGAGATGCTGATTGAGCCGGGCTGGAGGTCGATTTCGCTGCCGGTGCCGCTGGCGTTGAGCGTGCCGGTGTTGGTGACGTCGCTCTCGATCTGCAGGATCCCGCCGCCGGTCGCCTCCAGCGTGCCGCCGTCATTGTTGATGGAGTTCGCACCGGTATTGATGACCAGCTTGTTGCCGCTGCTGTTGGCGTTGATGGTGCCTTCGTTCTGCAGCAGCTTGAGCTGCTCGATCTCGCCGTAGCCGGTGATGGTGTTGTTTAGGTTGTCCAGAGTCTCGGTGCCGGCGGCCCCGGTGATGGTGCCGTTCACCAGCCGCAGTTCGCCGGACCCGGTCAGCTGCAGCGTGCCGCTGCCGGTGTCGACCTTCAACGTGCCGTCGATCTCGATACCGTCCGTGGCGTCGGCGTTGCTGATGCTGGTGATCTGGACGTCGAACGTGCTGCCACTATAAACCTTGAGCTTGCCACCGGCCTCGTTGGTGATCGTGGTGCCGTTGTCGACGAGCAGCGTCGCCGTGCTTGTCGCTCCGACCTCGATGGTGCCGTCGTTGGTGAGCGCCACCCCGTCGAGCGTTGCGCCATAATTGGGGCCAGCGCCTGTGCCCTTCTCAATGTCGAGCGTCGAGCCGGAATCGACCGTCAGCGTGCCGCCGGAGATCGAGGTGCCGTCGACCAGCAGCAGCGTCGCTATGCTGGTGGTGCCCACTTCAATGCCGTCGGCAGCCGCATAATCGGTCACCGTCACGCCATCGAGCGTGGCGCCGTAATTGGGACCGGTCGAACCCTTCTCGACGTCGAGCGTGCCGGTGCCGCTGGCGCCGCCGATCGTCAGATAGCCGCCCGAGATCGTGGTGCCGCCCTCAAGCAGCAGCGTCGAGGTACTCGTCACTCCGACTTCGATGGTGGCGTCGGCATTGTTCACATAGACGCCGTTGAGCGTGGCCGGCGGGCCGTCCTCAACGTCGAACATCTTGTCGTTGTAGAGCGTGCCGCCGCTGATCGTGGTGCCGCCGGACATCGAGAGCAAATCTGAAACGGTCAGCGACTCGCCACTGGCGATTGTGAGAGTTCCGATCTGGAGGTGCAGTTGCGAGATCTGAACGGGTGAATCGATCGTCACCGCGGACCCTGCAACATCGATAACAGCGGTGTCTTGAGGCCGCGGCACCAGAGAATCGCTCCAGCTCTGATTCGGACTGTCGTTTTCTTCCACGCCCCAAACGCCACTGCCGCCGTTCCAATAGGCAGGGCTCGTATAGCCGGGCTGGTGACTGGAAGAGCCACCCGACGTCGACCCGCTCCCGGTGCTTCCGGACGTGGTTCCCGAAACGCTGATCGTGACCGGGTGTTCGACGCTGGGTTGGAAGAGCCCCGATGAGCCTTGCAACAGAGCCAGCAATGTCGAGCTGCCGTTCGACGCAGTCGATGCCGGGTTGGACTGCCACTGCTGAACAAAGGCCTGTCCCAGCGAGGCGGTCTCGGACACGCTTTGAAAGGCGCTCTGATTTTGCCCCATTAGCAGCAGACTGTTCGCGATTTGCGAGGCGTTGATGCTGGATCCGACGCGCCGCAAATAAATCGTCGTTCCGGGATCATCGACCCAGATGTCCTGCGGGTGATCCCCCTTGGTGTGGATCACAAAGCGGCCATGCTTGAGGTCTTTGTACTCGATGGTCTCGTCATCCTGCTGCTCGAAGTGGGCGCTTTCGGCCTTTAATTCTTCGACGAGACCGAAGGTCAAAACGGTGAAAGCGAAGCTGCCAAAGCCGCGCGCCCGCGCGGTGCTTCGAATTTGCGCGACCGGAGTGTCGATGATCAGCCGCCCGGCGGCCGCCACTCTGCCGGCAAAGAACGCGAACACTCCCGTCAGCACGCGAAACAGGGCGGAATTTGCCGACGCTTCCGCACCGTAGCTGAATTGGTCGAGCACCACGCGCGCGTTGGCGTAGAGATGGAATGTCGTTCCATCCACGAACCCGATGTCGACGAGGCCATCGACACCGGTCTCGATCAGGTCGCCCTCATAAACGGGATCGCCGACGGCGGGCTGAACGACAGCCCCGTTCGCGCGCGTGATGGTGACCGAACCCATCACGGTCTGCAATTTGCCGATGGCAGCTGCGCTCATCTTTTGCTGGCGCAGCTGACTGAAAGGTCGTGACCACCTTGCACAGCGGTGGCGCGGCCAAACATGCTACGTCTCTCCGCATTCGCAAATCGCGCCCTTCTCGATTTCGAGGAGCGCGACTTCCGAACAAGCTGTTGGTTTTCGGTTCGTTGTGTCGTGTCGGGGAGCCGGCTCCCCCCGCAGTTCGGCAACATGCTACTAAGTTTTTCGGCCGCTGGTCAAAGGTTGTTAAGGCAAACGGTTGTTTAAGTTACCGGCCGCGACAAGTTCCACCGAAGGACCTACCGCCAACGTGGCGGCGCAGGCAGCACCTCCGGCTAAGTGCTTGAAGTCCTGCAAAGAGTCCCGCAAAATTGAAGGGCTCGCCCGTTGGCCATAGCCGCATCGGGTTCCCCATCAAGAAGAGGTGAGCGCATTGATCTGTGGGGAAAAACGAGTTAAATCCAACCGTTGCAACATGCTCCGGCGTAAGTTCCGCGGCGTTGTGTCGAGGAAGCCATGAACGGGCGCGCAACTGGCCTATTGGTAGCCCTATTGGCCGGCCTCGCTTTTGCGGCCGGCGGCCTACCGCTGCGCCCAGCCTGGAGCCAGAGCGGTTCCGCGACGCCGGCGGCCGAACTCGACGCCAAACCGATCGGCAAGGTGGTAAAGGCGGCCGGGGTAGCCCGCATCGAACATTCGGCCGCTGTCGTCGTTCAGGCCAATCTTCCGCCGGGCGGCACCGAGCACACCAAGGTCGGCGATCTCGTCTATCGTGGCGACATTATCGAGACCGGACCGGACGGCGCGCTTGCCGTGACATTCGCCGATGGTACGTCCTTCAATGTCTCCGCCAGTGCGCGAATGGAAGTGAACGATTTCGTCTACGATCCGAAGGGTCATTCGAATTCGACGCTTCTCAGCCTGACCAAAGGGACGTTCGCCTTCATCGCCGGCAACATTGCGAAAACGGGCGACATGAAAGTCGACACGCCGCTGGGAACGATGGGAATTCGCGGCACAGCCCCGCGCGTTGAAATCCTGGAAGACGGCTCGGTCAAGTTTTCAACGATGATCGAAGAAAAATAGGGCGCTTCCGGCCGGCGCGGCGGCGGGTGGTCTGGCTTCCCGACATGAGATGTGATGCACCTCGAAGTGTCGCGTGCGGCGTTGCATCGACGCTGGTGCTGGTATCCCTTACCACCTGGACGGCGGCACAAAGCGAAAAGCTCAGCAACGTCGATTTATGCAACGGCAAGGAGCAGGCGTCAGCGGAGTCTCGGATCAACGGTTGTACGGCGATCATAAAAACGAACGTCGACAACGCCAAGGTGCTGGCGATCGCCCACAACAATCGAGGAAACGCATTTACAAGCAAGGGACAGTATGAACTGGCGATCGCCGATTATGATGAATCGATCAACCTCGATGCGAATGAAGCCAAGACATTCAACAATCGAGGCGTGGCTTACCAAAAAAAGGGCGATCTTGACCGCGCGATAGAGGATTTTGGCGCAGCCATCAACATTGATAAGAATTATTATGTTGCATTCGCCAACCGCGCCGAGACTTACCTGAAAAAGCACGACTATGCGCACGCCTCGCAGGATTTCGACGACGCAATCCGGCTTAAACCGAGCTTTGCGGTTTTGTTGAATGAGCGGTGTTGGACGCGCGCCATCATCGGCAACCTGCAGGAAGCGCTCGCTGACTGCAATGAAGCGCTCCGACTGGAACCGAATGTTGGCGCCACGCTCGATTCGCGCGGCCTCGCCTACCTCAAGCTAGGCCAATGGGATTTGGCGATCGCTGATTTTACGTCGGCGCTGGGCTTGGACGCAAAGCTGGCGAGTGCGCGATACGGGCTGGGGTTCGCCAAGCTCAAGCGCGGCGACCTCGCCGGCGGCAACGCCGACATTGCGGCGGCGAAGGCCCTCGAGCCGAATATCGTGGAAGAGTTCGCTCGCTACGGACTGCGCCAATAACGCCAATTTGTGCTGGCGATCACATTCTCAACTGCTGACAAGAGTGACAACTCCCGAAAGTCGCTGATCTGTCACGCGCCTCAACTTGCCTCCGGACAAACCCACTTGCTTGAGTAACGGGAGCTTGCCTGGAGCTTACCGAACCAGTTGCGTTGCGCCTTGGGCTTCCGCGAAGACTTAAGTGCTTAGAGTGAAGCTGGTCAGGCGCCGATCGGAGGCGGACTAAAACCCTTGCCGACAGCGCGACGAATGAAGCGCTTTTGGCGATGATCGCTCTGTACGCTGATGAGGAGGCCATGAAAATAGAGCGCTTACAAATATTGCTTACCGAAGGAGAGTTGGGCGCGCTCGATGAGTGGTGTTTGAGGCAGCGAATACCCGGCCGCGCGGCCGCTGCGCGCGAATTGCTGGCCCGCGGTTTGGCCGCTGAAGGATTTACGCTTACGAACGATCTTTGCGAGAAAAAAACCAAACGTCAGGCCGGACGGAGCAGACGCCGGCAATGAATCCGATTTGCCGGATCGCCATTTGCGCCTCGCGTCTATCTTGAGCGAGGTCGCAAACACCCTGCAGAGATGGTAGATCGGTCGCGGACCCTCAATATAAGTCCGGCGCAGGCCGAAGCCGCTGGGCGCGCCTCAATCCCGTGACGATCGCGAAAACCGGGGAGCGGATGATGACGACGGAGCGCGCAAGCGCGCTGCTGACGGATCTCTACCAGATCAACATGATCCAGGCCTACCTGGACCATGGCCAGACGAAACCCGCCGTCTTCGAGTTTTTCGTGCGCGCCTTGCCCGAGCGCCGCGGATTCCTGCTCGCCGCCGGCCTCGAGCAGGCACTCGATTTTCTCGAAAATCTTCGCTTCTCGGCCGCGGACATCGAATGGCTCAAAGCCACCGGCCGGTTCGGCAGCAACCTGATCGACTATCTCGGCGCCTTCCGCTTCACCGGCGACGTGCACGCCATGCCCGAGGGCACGGCCTTCTTCCCCGACGAACCGATCCTGCGCGTGACCGCGCCGCTGCCGCAGGCGCAATTCGTCGAATCGCGCCTGATCAATATCCTGCATTTTCAATCGCTGATCGCGGCGAAGGCCGCGCGCGTGGTGCTCGCCGCGCCGGGAAAGCTCATCGTCGATTTCGGGCTGCGGCGCGCGCATGGCGCCGAGGCCGGTCTCATGGCGGCGCGGGCGAGCTACATCGCCGGCTTTGCCGGAACCGCGACCGTGCTCGCCGGCGAGGAGTTCGGCATCCCGCTCTACGGCACCATGGCGCATTCCTTCATCGAGGCTTTCGACGACGAGGCGGCGGCGTTCGCGGCGTTCGCGCGCTCGCGGCCCGACAATCTCGTGCTCCTGCTCGACACCTATGACACCGAGGCGGCGGCGCGAAAGGTCGTGGCGTTGGCGCCGCGGCTCAAAGCGGCGGGGATCTCGATCCGCGGCGTCCGTCTCGACTCCGGCGACCTCGTCGCGCTGTCGCGCAGCGTGCGCTCAATCCTCGACGCCGGCGGGCTGACCGAGGTCACGATCTTCGCGAGCGGCGGGCTCGACGAGGACGCGCTGGCTGCGTTCACCCGGGCGAACGCGCCGATCGACGGGTTCGGCGTCGGCACCAGCCTCACCACCTCCTCGGACGTGCCGGCGCTCGATTGCGTCTACAAAATCCAGGAATATGCCGGGGTGGCGCGGCGCAAGCAGTCGGTGAAAAAAGCCACCTGGCCGGGCCGCAAGCAGGTGTGGCGGCGCTACGGCGCCGACGGACGCATGCAAGGCGACCTCTTGTCGCTCGACGCCGGTTCCGAAACCTCGGTGCGCAGGGAAGCCGGCCGCGGCGAGCCGCTCATCGCGCCGGTGATGCAGGGCGGCAAGCGTCTGCGGCCGGCGCCGTCGCTCGACGAGATCAGGCTGCGCGCCAAGCGCGAGCTCGAACGTCTGCCCGAGCCCTTGCGCCGGCTCGAGCCGGGCACGACCTATCCGGTCGAGGTCGCCGACGAGCTCAAGAAGCTGGCGGCGGAGGTCGATCGCCGGCTGCAAGCCGAAGCGACGCCGTGAGGGCGAAAGCGATGCGACAGAAAGCGATCCGGCCATGAGCGAAGACGCGACGATCGACGGCAGCGAAGTCCTCATTGTCGTGGACGTGCAGAACGATTTTTGTCCCGGCGGCGCGCTCGCCGTGCCGCGCGGCGACGAAATCGTGCCGATCGTCAATCGCCTCGCCGCGCGCTTTCGCAACGTGGTGCTGACCCAGGATTGGCATCCGCGCGGACATTTCTCGTTCGCCTCGACGCATCCCGGCGAAAAGCCCTTTGCCACGATCGCCGCGCCCTATGGTCCGCAGGTGCTCTGGCCGGACCATTGCGTGCAAGGATCGCAGGGCGCGGAATTTCATCCTGCCCTGCAAATCCCCCACGCCGCGCTGGTGCTGCGCAAAGGCATGGACCCTGCAATCGATTCCTACTCGGCCTTCTACGAGAACGACCACAAGACCCCGACCGGCCTCGTCGGTTACTTGCGCGAGCGCGGCTGGGGTCGGGTGTTCCTGGCCGGCCTCGCCTTCGATTTCTGCGTCCGCTACTCGGCCGAGGATGCCCGGCGCGAGGGTTTTGCCGTCTTCGTCGTCGAGGACGCCTGTCGCGGCCTCGATATCGAGGGCTCAGTCGCGCAAACGCGCCAGAGCCTCGCCGGGCTCGGCGTTGCCTGTATTTCCGCCCTGGAATCGGCCTGAAGCGGCTTGGCCGTCCTCTTACGGCTCATTTTTCGCCAGATGCGGCAACGCAGCGCGCCTGTGTGCATCGCACAAAAATCGTTGACTCCGGCGAAAACAGGCGAAACATTACCAAAATGTGAACCCCCGGAAACCAATGCGTCAGCAAACGGTCGTGCCACCGTCAAGTTTGCCATCGCTGATCATGCCCTGCCCGGTCTGCTCCGGGCGCATGGTTTTTCACGGCCGCAGCCCGGCGACTTCCGAGGTCGAGGATACGGTCTATGCCTGCCGGCGCTGCGGCACCGAATTGATCCGCAGCTCGATGCGCCCCATCGACGGCGCCGAGGCGGCATAAGGCCGCCACTCTTCACCCCAGATTCAATTCCTTGAAGAAGTCGTTGCCCTTGTCGTCGATGACGATGAAGGCGGGGAAATCGACCACCTCGATGCGCCAGATCGCTTCCATGCCGAGCTCGGGATATTCCACGGTCTCGACCTTCTTGATGCAGTGCTCGGCGAGATTCGCCGCCGCACCGCCGATCGAGGCGAGATAGAAGCCGCCGTGCTTCTTGCAGGCCTCGCGCACCGCAGCGGCGCGGTTGCCTTTCGCCACCATCACCATCGAGCCGCCGGCGGCCTGGAAATCCTCGACGAAGGAATCCATGCGGCCGGCGGTGGTCGGCCCGAACGCACCCGAGGCGTAGCCTTCTGGCGTCTTCGCTGGGCCGGCGTAATAGACCGGATGGTTCTTGAAATAGTCGGGCAACCCCTGCCCTTTCTCCAGGCGCTCGCGCAGCTTGGCGTGGGCGAGATCGCGCGCCACGATCATCGGCCCCGAGAGCGACAGCCGGGTCTTGATCGGATGCTTTGAGAGCTGCGCCAGAATCTCCTTCATCGGCCGGTTGAGGTCGATCTTCACCACGGCGCCGCCGAGCTTTGCCGCGTCCACCTCCGGCAGATATTTCGCCGGATTGTGCTCGAGCTCTTCGAGGAACACGCCGTCCTTGGTGATCTTGCCCAGCGCCTGGCGGTCGGCCGAGCACGACACGCCGAGCCCGATCGGCAGCGAGGCGCCGTGGCGCGGCAGGCGGATCACGCGCACGTCGTGGCAGAAATATTTGCCGCCGAACTGCGCGCCGACGCCGAGCGCCTGCGTCATCTTGTGGATCTCGCGTTCCATCTCGCGGTCGCGGAAGGCGTGGCCGTCCTCGGAGCCGTGCTCCGGCAGCGTGTCGTAATATTTGCAGGAGGCGAGCTTTACCGTCTTCATCGTCAGCTCGGCGGAGGTGCCGCCGATGGCGATGGCGAGATGGTAGGGCGGGCAGGCGGCGGTGCCCAGCGTCAGCACCTTCTCCTTGAGGAAGGCGAGCATGCGCTCGCGGGAAAGAATCGACGGCGTCGCCTGGAACAGAAACGATTTATTCGCCGAGCCGCCGCCCTTGGCGATGAACAGGAACTTGTAGGCGGCGTCCGCCTCGCCCGCGCCCTCGGCGTAGATTTCCACCTGCGCCGGCAAGTTGGTGCGCGTGTTCTTCTCCTCGAACATGGAGAGCGGCGCGAGCTGCGAATAGCGCAGATTGCGCTTGAGATAGGCGTCGCGCGCGCCTTCGGCGAGCGCCGCCTCGTCCTCGCCCTCGGTCCAAATGAGCCGGCCCTTCTTTCCCATGATGATCGCGGTGCCGGTGTCCTGGCACATCGGCAGCACGCCGCCGGCGGCGATGTTGGCGTTCTTGAGGAAATCGTAGGCGACGAATTTGTCGTTGTCGGAAGCCTCGGGGTCCTCGACGATCGCCTTGAGGCTGGCGAGATGCGCGGGGCGAAGGAGGTGGTTGACGTCGATGAAGGCAGCCTCGGCGAGGAGGCGCAGCGCCTCGCGCGGCACGACGAGCACCTCCGCGCCCATCACGCGCTCGACGCGGATGCCGTCGGCGGCAAGCTTGCGATAGGGCATCTGGTCCTTGCCGAGCGGGAACAGCGGCGTGTGCTTATAGGGCGGCGTCGGGTGGGTGGAGAGGGGAGCGTTCATGGGTAACGTATTCCTGGATCGTTATGTTCTCTCTTCTAGCCTCTTTGCAACCCTATAGCAGTCTCCAGCGGTTTACGTAATGATATTGCCTAGGTCCGCCGTTCCGCTCTGACTCGATAGGTTATTTATGAAATCCGCGCCCGCGTTGGCCGCGTCACCCATTGCATCCACAACGAGCTTTTCTACGCCCTTCTCGGCAGACGTCTTGGCCAGTCTGCTCAACCAACGAAAGAATCCAGACGCACGCTTTTTGTCGACAAACGGCGCCTTGAGTGCTTCTAACATCGCCGTCAACAAAGCAATGAGCTGGAGCACTTGAATTTTATCAATCGGCGAATTTTCCGATTTAAGAAAGTTGCTACTCTCTATAACACGCTTTAGGTACACCAGTTTTTTGGAAACGTCTGAAATCGCTGCGGCCACTTTTTCTGAACTCGCTTCGCGCCAGTCGCCGAGGAAAACCGCACTTGCCTCTGCACGCGAAACCTCATCAGCGACCGCAGACCGGATGCGGAAAAGCATGTTTTCGGAAAGAGGTCCACCCCCAACAATTCTAGCCAGCGTATCCGGACTCATCCCGAAATAGCGAGCGTTCGCCTTTAATGTCTGAGCGCTTTCTTGCACATAAGACGCCAATAACGATGGAAGATTTCGCGGATCGTAAAATCTTTTTCCACTTTGACGGCTCTGATGATATTTCGAGTTATCAATAATCCACTGGATTTCCTCAAGAATTGAGGTTGGAGTAACCGTTTTTTTTCCTTTTCGCATATCATCGAACCGAATTTACGACGAGCGGCTGCATGCAACGAGCAATCGGAAGCGCGTAGCGCGTAGGACGGGTTGAGCGCAGCGAAAACCCATCGTCTTTTCGTTTCGGATGGTCAAGGGTGGATTTTGCTTCGCTCAACCCACCCTACGGCCGCAATCTATTTCCCGCCCGAGGCCGCCGCGAGCCAAACGCCAATCGGCCCGCGGCTCAGCTTTTCAAAAGAAGACCGAGGTGCTCACGCGACGAGCTAGCGGACGTAACGGCCAGCGGCCGAACGCCGCGCCGAAGCGTAGGCGTGCCCGGTTGCTTCAGTTGCCGGCGCCGAACGATCGCGGCCCGAAAGGTCGCACCCAATTGGCTCCGCCCGGTCCGCCGTCAAAGATACCGGCGCCGAACTGCACCGACGGTCCGGACTGGCCGAACAGCATGCCGCCGCGGCCGAAGTTCTGCACTTCGTCGTCCGGATCGGCAAATCTCGCATTGCCGTTCGCGTCGAACGGGCTTTGGTTCTCGATGGTGAACGCGCGCGCCGAGTGGCCGATCAGCGCGATCGCCGCCAAGACTGCCGCCGCGGCGGCAAAGCGAATAGCGTGTCTCATCATCCCCTCCCCGGCATCGCCGGCGCCAAGACTGCAGGTTAAGTCGACGCGGCACAAGCCGACATTACCGGATCATGACGAATTGGTCATGAAGGATAAGGCGGCCTCCTCGCCGCTTCGCGGGGACGGCATGCCGCAAGCCTCGTTTCCGCCCCACTCCGCCGTAAAGTGGCCGGCGTCGGGGCGGCGCGCGGGCAGATGATCCATCGCTTGGCTTTAATCGTTTCGGTGCTGGCGTGCCTCGTCGCCGCGACCGGGCGCGCCGACGCGCACCCGCATGTCTGGGTGACGATGACCGAGGAACTCCTCTATGCCGCGGACGGCTCGGTCACCGGCGTGCGCCACGCCTGGACCTTCGACGACATGTTCTCCGCCTTCGCCACTCAGGGCATCGAGCAGAAGACCAAGGGCACTTTCACGCGCCAGGAGCTCGAGCCGCTCGCCAAGGTCAATGTCGAGTCGCTCAAGGAATATGCCTACTTCACCTACGCCAAGGTGAACGGCAAACGGCAGAAGGACGCCTTCGCCGAGCCGGTCGATTACTGGCTCGACTACAATGCGAAGGAGACGGTGCTCACGCTCCACTTCACGCTGCCGTTCAAGAATCCGGTCAAGGCCGAGGCGCTCGAGGTCGAAGTCTATGATCCGGAATTCTTCATCGACTTCGGTTTCGCCGAGAAGAACGCGGTGCGGCTGGTCAACGCGCCGGCGCGATGCACGGCCTCGATCGAGAAACCGCATGACGACAATTTTCCGGCGACGCTGCGGCTCGATCAATCGTTCATGACCTCGGAGGCCAATATCGGCATGGGCGCGAGTTTCGCCAACAGGATTTCGGTGAAGTGCCCCTGACCCGTGACGCCGCAGCGCAACGCGTGCGCCGCTTGGCGCCGCTCGCCGCGTTCATCGTGCTGGTGGCGGCGACGGCGGCGGTCGCAACCGCCGCGGCGCAGGTCGGACCGCTGGGCGGGCTTCGCCCGCCCCCGACCGACGGCATCCTCGGCTGGCTCCTCGCCAAGCAGGCGCTGTTCTATCGCGCGCTTTCCTCCCTCATCCGCGCCGCCAAGACCGACGGCTCGGCCTATTGGGGACTGATGGGCATCTCCTTCGTCTACGGCATTTTCCACGCCGCCGGGCCGGGCCATGGCAAGGCGGTGATCTCGTCCTACCTGCTCGCCAATGAGGAGACCTGGCGGCGGGGTATCGTGCTGTCCTTCGCCTCGGCCCTGCTGCAGGCGCTCACCGCCATCCTTCTCGTCGCCATCGTCGCGGTGCTGATCGGCGCGACGGCGAAGCTGATGGGCGAGACCGTGCGCATCATCGAAATCGTCAGCTATGCGCTCATCGTGCTGGTCGGCGCGCGCCTGTTTTGGGTGAAGGGGCGCGGATTTCTGCATGCCCTGCACGCGGTTAGGTCGGGAAGCGAACCGGCGGAGGCGGCGCAGCCGGCCGAGGCGGCCGATCATGGCCATCACGCCCACCATGCCGACGCCCCTTGCCGGCATCATGATCATTCGCACGACGCGCACGCCGGTCACGCGCAGGTGCATGTGCATGACGAGGAGGAGGACGTCCTGCCTTGGGGCCACGCGCATGCGCCGGAGCCGGAGGAATTATCCGGGCCGGGCGGCTGGCGCCGCGGGCTCGCGGCGATCGTCGCCGTCGGGCTGCGGCCCTGCTCGGGAGCGATCCTCGTCCTCGTCTTCGCGCTGGCACAGGGCCTGTTCTGGGCCGGCGTTGCCTCGACCTTCGTCATGGGGCTCGGCACCGCGATCACGGTCGCGGCGATCGCCACTCTCGCGGTCGCCGCCAAGGCCGTGGCCACGCGCTTTGTCGCGGCGCGCGCCGGCTACGGCTCGCTCGTTCTGCGCGGCATCGAGGTCGGCGCCGCGCTCCTGATCATGCTGTTCGGCGTGCTGCTGCTCACCGGCTTCATGGTGAGCGAGCGCATGGGCATGTTTTAGAGCATGATCCGGAAAAGTGGACAGCCGGTTTTCCGAAAAGATCATGCTCCACTAGAGCATGATCCGGAAAAGTGGACAGCCGGTTTTCCGAAAAGATCATGCTCCACTAAGAAAAAATGGAGCGCAATCGATTCAACCTGAAGCGATTGCGCTCCAGTATTTGTCGGGCGGGCCGGCCGCGTACTCATAAACGGACAGCCGACCGCGATGTCCGTCATGCGACGCATCGCGATCCAACTCACATATGACGCGACGTCCGTTTAGTGCCAGATGCGCGGCAACGTTCGACCAGCGCCAATCTTCCGCCGTTTGACAAGCCGCGCCCGCACGGGGGTTCAAATCACATAGCGCGCCGCTTTCATCAGGCACCTCCTAGTCCGTCACGACCGCGCCTCATTGGAGGTTGAGTAGACCGTCATCGTAATACGTCCTGCTCATTATTGTCGGACGGCGCGGGAGCCGTCACTGACCGCCTGGCTGCACCCATACCCTAGCGAACCCAAATCCCTGCGACGAACTATTTTGGGACCAGGTCGCCGCACCAGAATCGATGATCGTGTAAACGCCCACCGGAAGCGGAGTTGGCGTTGCGGGCGTTGCTGTCCAATCGACATTCTGGCGCCCTAAACTGCCGGGACTTCCCTGCGCCTGGATAGGACCTATGACTTGGCCACCCGAAGACTTGAGTTGGATCGTTCCGACTGGGTTGCTGCCGATGTTCCAATGATAGGTTTGGACATAGCACAACACATTGGGTTGCCCCTTATCCACCGTGAATGTGGGAGTCGCCCCAGCATTGCCGACGCCAAGGGTGTTCCAATTGTCATAAATCGTTTGGCATTTACCGTCAGTCTTTTTCTTATTTTGTCCCCCTTGAGCGAAGTCATCCTCGTGGATGGGTGTTAAACGACCAGCATATAATCCTTTACCGCCCCGAAAATCCGAACTCATCGGTATCAGAGTCCAGAACCAATCTTTTGGTTTAATATTGCCACCCTTGAACGTGATCTCTGTGCCGTTCGCGGTAATCTCCGGCGATACGTTTGCCTGAGCCACTCCTGGCCCAGGCTTGACGTCTGGAAAAGCTTTGCCTCCGGTGGAAGCTGGATCAAATTTGTAGCTTTTTCCGTACTTATCAGGGTTTATTAGCTTGATATGAATATCTGTGATCGTGAAGTGAGATCTATTCTGTATGCGTGATCCTGGAGTTGTTGGCGGGGTATCCGCCGGGTCACCTTGCCATCCGCGAGATGAAAAGTTTGTATCATCGCTAGAAAATTGAGGGTCGCCAACCGAAGATTGACCCTGTGCATCTGGATGGTCAGTATCGAATTCGATTTTTATTGTGTTCTGTGCAAAGGACGGAAGCGTATGTAGCAGTAGAACCACTGTCGCGACCGACAAGTTTCGGATGAAGCCTATGCTATGCACGGCATCCTCCCATTAACTGCTATGCACGACATCCTCTTATAAACCTAAGATTGCAAGGGGTCAACATCGAAGGCCCGGATACCAGAATTTGCGGATGACGAGCCGGAGACAGGGAAGCGTCCATAGCAATGAGGGCCAAGTGAGGCGGCCTCATTCTCCTCGCTTCTTTTCGAAGCGTACTCCGAGGTGGGTCTGGCGCCGCCATACCACGCGGCATGTGCGCCTAACTTGGCCATCGGGCGAAAGCAAAAGCGCAAATCGGTCGGGCAGCGTGTCCGGTGTGCACAAAAGTGGATGGAGTCGCGCACCGCCGTCCGAAATGTCGATTATCTCGCACGACCTCGTAGGAGAGCCGTCACCTAGATCAAGTGCGCTCATGTGCCCGAAAGATTTGCGCTTGCAGCGTCGTTTTTGGATTGGCATTCCGCACCGCACGGCGCCGCTATCCGGCTGATGAACTGGGATTATGTCGGAGTACAATAGGAGGAACATCGCTCAAATGTTCAAAAATTGACTCGGGAGATTCATTAAAATTATCTCCACCGCGTCGAACGGCACCGGACTTGACGAAAAGCCGCGATCCTCGCATGAGAGCTGCCTGGGTTTCGCGCAGTTTTCATTGGTTTTTAAAATTTAACCTTTTAGCAGCCTCAGCATTGCTTATTAATAAACACATGTCGGCGCAATGATATTGTCATGCAGGAGCGCCGACGTTTCCATCGCCATCAGATATTCAAGCCTGCCAAGCTTCTTAGCCAGGCCAGCGTTATCGATTGCATTGTGCGCGACATCTCCGGAAATGGAGCTCGCCTGGCGTTGATCAGCACCGCAGGTATTTCAGAAACAATCGATCTGTCGTTCGACGCAATGCGCACTCTCCGGCCCTGTCGCGTGGTTTGGAATACGGCCACGGAAATCGGCGTCGAATTTAGGGAAAGAACATTCCGTTCCGCTGCTTGAGCCAAGGTGCAGATTTATTAAGGTTCGCATTGCAGCCAAATGCCGGGGCCATGTCGCACATGGGTCTTGGTCGTGTCAAAACGCTTTGCGGGAAGGTAGATTTAGCGCCCTTGGCGAGGGGGCATGGTATTTCAGGTTTGATTACGCCCTGATCGCCGCCATCAGCGGCTGGATGCCCATGA
>Ga0187784_10001713_pt1 | contig 17462 bp, 21 predicted proteins | sample 1015_SJ02_MP15_2_FD_132964 | JGI IMG/M metagenome (GOLD analysis project Ga0187784, IMG submission 132964) | Tropical peat soil microbial communities from peatlands in Department of Meta, Colombia - 1015_SJ02_MP15_20_MG | ecosystem: Environmental > Terrestrial > Soil > Wetlands > Peat | place...
CCGTGAGCGCGCCTGCCCCACCGCTCCCGACAATCGCGATCGAGACGCTTTCCCGTCCCTCCACGCGTGCGTCCCCTCTTCATCGTGCTCGCCGGCAATTGCACCGGAACCGCCGGAAACAAAGACGCTTTAAATATCTTGGCCCGGCAAATTCTCGGATTTCCTTGCTTTAGATCAAGGAAGGCACCTCAGCGAGATACGAAATTGGGTTATCTCCGGCCGCCCGGACGATTCGGTTGGCTGGTCGTTGGGGATGCGCATGACCGGAGAACCGGTTCGCTGGATGATGATGGCCAAGGGCGAGCCCCTCGTTCAGGTCAAAATCGACACGCTTTCTCCCGCACCGGACGAGGTGGTGGTCGAAATTGCCGGATGCGGTGTTTGCCATACCGATCTCGGCTACTACTACGACGGCGTTCGCACCAAACATGATCTCCCGCTTACGCTCGGGCACGAGATCAGCGGACATATCGTCGCTGCCGGCGCGAACGCATCGCAATGGATCGACCGAGCGGTGATTGTGCCGGCCGTAATCCCGTGCGGGCGTTGCGACGTTTGCCGCCGCGGCAGGGCAACCATTTGCCCGAACCAAAAAATGCCGGGCAACGACATTCACGGTGGCTTCGCAACGCACATCATCGTTCCGGCTTATGGTCTCTGCGAGGTCGACCAGCGACGGCTGCAATCGACTGGAATCGATCTTGCCGATCTGTCGGTGATTGCAGACGCCGTAACCACACCCTATCAGGCGGTGGTCCAGGCCGGTGTCACGACGGGCGATCTCGTTGTCGTCAATGGCGTCGGTGGCGTCGGCGGATACGCCGCGCAGATCGCGACCGCGTTCGGCGGCACCGTGATCGCGGTCGATGTCAATGACGACAAGCTTCAGAGCATTGCTGGAGCCGGCGCCGCACTCTCGTTGAACGCTCGACGCCTGACGCCTCGCGATCTCAAGGGAGCAATTTCGACTTTCGCCAAAGAGCGTGGGCTGCGGCAGACCGAATGGATCATCTTCGAGTGCTCGGGCACGCGGATCGGCCAGGAGAATGCATTTAGTCTGCTCAACCCAGGCGCCACCCTGTGCGTGGTGGGTTTCACCATGGACAAGGTGGAGATCCGACTGTCCAATCTGATGGCATATCACGCCCGCGCCATCGGCAACTGGGGTTGCCCGCCGGAGCTCTACCCAAAGGCGCTTGAGCTGGTTCTGAATGGCCGCGTCAAGGTGACGCCGTTCGTCGAACAGCACCCGCTGAGCGACATCAATCAGGTGTTCGAGGCGGCACACGCCGGCGCACTCAAGCACCGCGCCGTTCTCGTCCCCGCGCACTGAGGAGCACAGTCATGAGCGCCGAAGCCGTCCGCAACGTCGTTACCGCCAAGCGAGAAATGAAGGATCACGATCTCATCGATGAACAGAGCCGCGCGTCGGCAGGCAAGGGCGTGCGTTACGAGAAGCGGCCGGTGAAGGGGGCTGACGGGCAACCGGTGTCTGGGCTCTACAATGCCTGGATCACGCTCGACAACCCGACGCAGTTTAATTCCTACAACACTGAAATGGTCAAAGCCGTGATTCTGGCGTTCCGCGCCGCAAGCGCAGCGCGCGACGTCGTCGCCGTCGTATTCACCGGGGCGGGCGACAAAGCATTCTGCACCGGCGGGAACACCAAGGAATACGCCGAGTACTACGCCGGTAATCCGCAGGAATATCGCGGCTATATGCGGCTCTTTAACGATATGGTCTCGGCGATTCTCGCCTGCGATAAGCCCGTCATCTGTCGGGTCAACGGCATGCGCATCGGCGGTGGCCAGGAGATCGGGATGGCGTGCGACTTTTCGGTCGCGCAGGACCTTGCCCGCTTCGGCCAGGCCGGCCCCAAGCACGGCTCGGCGCCAATCGGCGGCGCAACCGATTTTCTCCCGGTCGTGATCGGCGCCGAACGGGCGATGGCGGCGTGCGTACTCTGCGAGCCGTTCTCCGCACACGAGGCCTATTTCATGGGCATTCTCACCGACATCGTGCCCGCTCTGAAAGTCGACGGAAAATTCGTCGCCAATCCGTTGGTCGAAACCGCTCGTGTCACCGACGAATACGGACGACTCATATTTGGCAAGCCGAAGAGCGGCGACGCGCTGAAGTCCGGTCAGGAGCTGATGAAGCGCGGCGTTGTCGATCTGACCTTGCTCGACGACGAGATCGAGAGCCTATGTACGAAGCTGCTGTACACCTTCCCTGACTGCACGACGAAGACGATCGAAGAGTTGCGTAAGCCCAAGCTCGACGCCTGGAACCGCAACAAGGAGAATTCTCGCGCTTGGCTCGCGCTCAACATGATGACGGAGGCCCGTGCGGGATTCCGCGCTTTCAACGAAGGTACCAAGGACACCGGGCGCGAAGTCGATTTCATCGCTCTGCGGCGAGCGCTCGCAGCCAACGCGAGGTGGGACGACGAATTGACTGAAAGCATTTTGCCCGGGGCGGCAGCACGCCGATCCGGCGCCGGCCGGCCCTGGGCAGAAGGTGCGGCGACTGCGGTAAGGTGACCGGGAGATCGTCATGTCCGCGCCGCTCAGGGTCTGGCTCGAGGCCGAAGGCAGACTGCTACGACTGCGTTTGAGCAGGCCGAAGGCAAACCTCATCGATGCTGCCATGATCGAGGCGCTCGATCGCGCGCTTGCGGATCATCTGGACAATCCGGGGCTCACCGCCGTCCTGCTCGATGCCGAAGGCCCGCATTTCAGCTACGGCGCGAGCGTCGAAGAGCATATGCCCGGCCGATGCGAGGCCATGCTGGACGGCATTCATCGACTGATCCTGCGGATGCTCGAGGCACCGGTGACGATCCTCGTGGCGGTGCGGGGACAATGCCTCGGCGGCGGGCTCGAAGTCGCGCTTGCCGGGCATCTCCTCTTTGCGGCACCCGACGCCGCGCTGGGCCAGCCGGAAATGAAGCTCGGGGTGTTTGCACCCGCAGCGTCCTGCCTGTTGCCTGAGCTCACTGGCCCGATGCGGGCTCTCGATCTTCTGCTGTCAGGGCGGACCATCAGCGGCGTCGAAGCGGCCGAACTCGGCTTGGCGCTCGAGACTGCATCCGATCCCGAACAGGCGGCACTGGGCTATTTCCGCGAATATCTGCAGCCGAAGAGCGCGAGTTCATTGCGCTACGCGATCAAGGCGGCGCGCCTCGACTATGCGGCGCGCGTGCGGGCCAAAATCAAATCCGTCGAACGCCTGTATCTCGAGGATCTGATGAAAACCTATGACGCCGTCGAAGGTCTCGGGGCCTTCGTCGCCAAGAGGGCAGCGCAATGGCAACATCGCTGAATGGCCACGGCGCTGCCGCTACGGTTGCGCGCGCACAGGCTCTGTTCGACGACCTCTCCTTTGCCGCGGCCCGCAAGTGGAAGGCCGATGCGCCACAGCGCAAGGTGGTCGGCTACATGCCGATTTATGTGCCGCGCGAGATCATCCACGCCGCCGGCTTTCTGCCGTTGGGAATCCTCGGCGGCGGCGACCAGCTCGAGGTCATTCACGGCGACGCCTATTACCAGAGCTACATTTGCCGCATTCCGCGCTCGACCATCGAGCTCGGCGTTTCCGGTCGGCTCGACTTCGTCGACGGCATGTTGTTTCCGTCGATCTGTGACGTGATCCGCAACCTGTCCGGAATGTGGAAAACGATGTTTCCGAATGTGTATGTTCGCTATTTCGACGTACCGCAAAACTACCGAGACGATATTGGCGGCAACTACTACGTCAACGAACTTGCCGAGCTGCGGCACGATCTCGAAGGGCTGCGCGGGAAGCCGATCACCGACGACGAACTGCGTCACTCGATCGAGGTTTACAACGAGAACCGGCGCTTGGTACGCGAGCTTTACGCGTTGCGGGCGCGCTCGCCGTGGCTGGTACCCGCGCCCGAAGCCTACCTCGTGCTTCGCGCCGGATTGGTCCTGCCGGTCGAAGAGCACTCGCAGATGATCCGGGACTATCTTGCCGCCGTGGCGAAGGAAGAACGGCCGCGGCGCGACAATTGTCGCATTGTTCTCACTGGAGTGTTCTGCGAGCAGCCGCCGCTCAACCTGATCAGGTCTCTGGAACTCGCCGGCTGTTACATCGTCGACGACGATCTACTGCTGATCACGCGGTGGCTGACGGCCGACGTTCCGACCGACGGAGATCCGCTACAAAATCTCGCCCTGGCATTCCTGCATCAATCCGAATCGACGGCGGCAAAATACGAACCAAATTTCAAGGAGAAGGGGCAACACTTGGTTCGCGCAGTGCGCCGCACGAACGCGGAAGGCGTCATATTCGCCTGCCCGAGCTTCTGCGATCCGGCGCTGCTCGAGCGACCCATGCTGCAGCATGTCCTCAAGGACGCCGAAATTCCCTACATCGCTTTCAAGTATGCGGAAAACTCCGGTCAAATGCAGCCGATCCGCGAGCAAGCCGGCACGTTCTCCGATTCGATCAAGCTGTGGAGCGGACGATGACGATCATCACCACGCCGAAAGCGGCGCCAGCCAAGGAGGTCGAGAAGGACGCCTCCATGGTCAAGCAAAAGGAAATGATGGCGGCGCATTACGATCGGCTGACCCGCGCGCCGGAAACCGGCGAGAAGGTGGCCTCGACCTTCGTGCCCGGCAACCTCAACGAACTGATCATGTGCTTCGACCTCGTGAACAACCTGCCCGAGGTCAATGCCATTCAGAACGGATTGCGCAGGCAGTCGGGCGCGTATGTGCTCGAAGCGGAGAAGATCGGCCACTCGGAAGACGTCTGCACCTACGTGAAGTCCGACATCGGCATGATGGCCAAAGGTAACCTCGCCCCGAACGGCAGAAAGTTTCCGAATCCGGACGTTCTGTTGCTCTCCTACACTGGCTGCTTCACCTTCATGAAATGGTTCGAGTTGCTGCGCGAGCAGTACCAGTGCGAGACGATCATGTTGCACACGCCCTATATGGGCGACGGCAAGATCACCAAAAACATGGTCGAGTACATGGTCAAGCAGCTCAAAGAGGAGGTCATTCCAAAACTTGAACGCATCTCCGGGGTCAAGTTCGATATCGACCGGCTGCGGGAATATCTGAAAAAGTCAGCGGCGGCCGAGGATGATCTTGTCCGCGTCCTACAGAGCGCGAAGCACAAGCCCTCGCCGATCGACGCCTATTTCGGCGGCATCTACTACATCGGCCCGATCTTTGGCGCGTTCCGTGGCACTGATGACGCGATCGACTACTACAAATTCCTGCGAGCCGAAGTGGAGGAACGCCTTGCCGGTGACAAGGGACCGGTCACGCCCGACGGCGACATGGGCAAGGAAAAATACCGGCTCGTCGTCGAGGGGCCGCCGAATTATACGAATTTCCGGCAGTTCTGGAAGATGTTCTACGACGAAGGTGCCGTGGTCGTGGCTTCGAGCTACACCAAGGTCGGCGGAGTCTACGATTTCGGCTTCCGTCACGATTCCGCCAACCCCCTTGAGACGCTCGCCGAATACTGCCTCGGCGTCTATACCAACCGCAGCCTGCCGATGCGCATCGACATGCTGGCGAACTATGTCGAGGATTATGACGCCGACGGACTACTGATCAATTCGATCAAGAGCTGCAACAGCTTTTCCGCCGGCCAACTCTTGATCATGCGTGAGGTGGAGAAGCGGACCGGGAAGCCGGCTGCGTTCATCGAGTCCGATCTCGTCGATCCGCGATATTTTTCCGCCGCCAATATCAAGAACAGGCTCGAGAGCTATTTCCAGATGATCGAGCAAAAGCGCGCCGGCGCGCGCGCCGCTGCCTGAGGGGACCGAGATGAAGACGTTTGTCGGCATCGATCTCGGCTCGACCACCACCAAGGCGGTACTGCTCGACGAAAACTGCGACGTGATCGGGCGCGGGATCACCAACTCCCGCTCCAACTACAGCACCGCGGCGCGGGTGGCTGGCGAAGAGGCAAAAGTCGACGGCCGTTTCACGCTTTTTCGCCGGGCACTGAGCGAAGCCGGCGGCCTTAACGCCGAGCTCGACGACTTTCTCGGCGCACTCGAGCGCGCATTCCGGCTTGAGCAGTTTCTCGAGCAGCTCGATGACCTCGAGCGGACTTGCGTGGGCCTGGTCAAGGGCGAGCGCTTCGCCGGATTCGAGTCCGGAACTAAGGACGCGCTTGGCGAAATCTTTCTCCGGTTGCGCAATGAGGCATCGGAGCTCTATGCCCCCGGCGCCAAGCGCAAGTCCGATTTTTTCCGTGACATCGCCGGCTCGCGATATCATAGCCACGCCGAGGACGTCGCGCGTTCGGCTGGTCTGCCTTACGACCTCCTGCTCAACGTCTACGACAAGTCGATCATTGATGTCGAGAATCGACCGCCGTCCGGCGCACTGAGCGACAAGTTTCGCCGTGCGCTTGCTCGAGTGCTTGAGGCCGAACCCGCTCTCAAGGCGGGCGCGCACGCTGTGCTGCCCGCCATCGAGCGCACACTTGGTGTCGATCTTGAGGAAACCTACCTCGTCGGCACCGGCTATGGGCGGGTGACCCTGCCGTTCTCCAAGGAGCATATTCGTTCGGAGATCCTGTGCCACGGCCTCGGCGCCCATATGATGTACCCAAAAACACGCACCGTCCTCGACATCGGCGGCCAAGACACCAAGGGCATCCAGGTCGATTCCAACGGCATCGTCGAGAATTTCCAGATGAACGACCGCTGTGCCGCCGGTTGCGGTCGCTACCTCGGCTACATCGCGGATGAAATGAACATGGGCCTGCACGAATTAGGCCCGCTGGCGATGAAATCCGATCGGCCGGCAAGGATCAATTCGACTTGCACAGTGTTCGCCGGCGCCGAGCTGCGCGACCGGCTATCGCTCGGCGAAAAGCGCGAGGATATTTTGGCCGGCTTGCACCGCGCCATCATCCTGCGCGCCATTTCGATCATTTCGCGCTCGGGCGGGGTCACCAACGAATTCACATTCACCGGCGGCGTGGCGAAGAATGAAGCCGCAGTGCGCGAGCTGAAGAAGCTTATCAAGGAGAATTACGGCGAAGTCACCATCAACATCAACCCGGAGTCGATCTACACCGGAGCCCTCGGCGCCGCGGAGTTCGCGCGGCGCGCCCATGACAGTCAAACTGACGGGAGGCCAGCATGACGATCGCGGCCGGCATTGACGTCGGTACCGCCGCGGTCAAAGCCGCATTGTTTCGCGTGGAAAACAACGAAAGCCAATGGCTGTCGCGCGCAACGTTGCGCATTCGGCAACGCGATCCAATGGAACTCGCGCGAGTTGCCTACGACCAACTTCTCGCCGATGCAAGGGTCTCGGAAAGGGAAGTCGACTACGTGGCGACGACGGGAGAAGGAGAAGGGGTGCCATTTCACACCGGCCATTTCTATTCGATGACTACGCATGCGCGCGGCGCGATCTACCTCGATCCTGAATCAAGGGCGGCGTTGGACGTCGGTGCATTGCATGGGCGTGCCATCAGCATTGACGAACGCGGCAAGGTTCTCAGTTACAAGATGACGAGCCAATGCGCCTCCGGCTCGGGACAATTCCTCGAGAACATCGCGCGCTATCTGGGCATCGCGCAGGACGAGGTGGGCGCGTTGTCGCAACGAGCCGACAATCCGGAGGCGGTCAGCAGCATCTGCGCCGTCCTTGCCGAGACCGACGTCATCAACATGGTCTCCCGCGGTATTACCGGCCCGAACATCCTCAAAGGCATTCATCTCTCCATGGCAGGCCGGCTTTCGAAGCTGCTCAAGGCGGTCGGCGTGACCCAGGGAGCGGTGATGATGACCGGTGGGCTGGCGCTCGACAAAGGCCTTGTCGCAGCGCTGGAGGAAGACATCGCCAAGATGAAGGACATGAAGATCAAAGTTCGCAGCCATCCCGATTCCATCTACGCCGGGGCGATCGGCGCGGCGCTGTGGGGCGCCTACCGGTTCGAGAAGCTTGCTGTGCTCGGCAATCTGCCGAACGCCGCCTGAGAGAAAGCGAGGGACGCAGCAAATGGCTCTGATGATCACCGAGACCTGCACCGCCTGTGACGCGTGCGAGCCGGTTTGTCCAAACAAGGCGATTTCGGCCGGCAACCCGATCTACGTGATCGATCCAATGAAGTGCACCGAATGCGTCGGCGCCGAGGACGAGCCGCAATGCAAGCTGGTTTGCCCTGCCAACTGCATCGTGCCCAATCCGGATTGGACCGAAGGCCAGGAAGACCTGCTGGCAAAATACCAGCAACTGCACGCCTGAGGACAAGATGAGCTTTAGGAACCGCGTCAGTCAGACATTGCATGAGGAACATGCTGCCACGCTCGAGCTCATGCAGCGGCTTGAGCAACTCATTGCGCGCCACCGCGATGGCGGTCCGCCCGATACCGGTGACGCCGCCGTGACCAGGCTCCTGCGCGACCTTTCGACTGGCGTCGAAGCCGAGTTTCAACGCCATTTTTCTTTCGAGGAAGAGCAGCTGTTCACCTATCTGCGCGCGAACGGCGATGAGGCGATCGGGGCGCATTTGACCGATGAACACGCAGTCATTCGGCCGATTGGCGTTCGGCTCGCGGAGCTCGCTCGCAGAGCGACGAAAACGGGCTTCGACGAGACGAAGTGGGAAGAATTTTGCCGGCTCGGCCAGGATTTGTGCGGGCTAATGTACGGGCATGTGCAAAAGGAGGAGATGGCGCTGCTGCCGCTGATTGAGGACAGCATGGATGCGCAAACCGAAGCCAGCTTGTTCGGAGCATACCTCGAAACGGCGTGAAGCTTCTCATGGTCACCAGTCCAATCGCCGCAGATCGCACTAGCCGCCCGCTCGATAGAGACGATATCGAACGTTTGATAGCGATCGACCGGGCTCACGGCGGCCATTCCCGGCGTCACTTTTTCGAGAAGCGTTTCGCAGCCGCCAAAGCGCAACCGGACGACTTCATAAACCTCGGCGTCGTGGAGGACGGCCGGCTGCGCGGTTTCGCCACCGCGCGCGTCCACCGCGGCGAATTCGGTTCAGAACGAGCCGTCGCGATCTTGGATGCGATCGGCGTCGAGAGCGAAAGCCGCGAGCGCGGGATCGGGCAGATGCTGGTGCGCGAACTTGGCAAGACGATGGGCCGCAGGAGCGTGCGCGCGCTTCAAACACAGGCCGGTTGGACCAACCACGAGCTGTTGCGGTTCTTCGCCACGGCCGGGTTTAAACTCGCGCCGCGTCTCGCGCTTGAGCGTCCCGTTGCTGTGCCGCTCGATGAGACGACCGAAGAGATCTGAAGGGGCCCCCGGGAGGATGGCGAATGCCCGCATACGCACGCATGACAATTCCCGAGCACGTCGGTGAGGCGCCGGAGATCGATTACGGCAAGCCGACCGCGCCGGATTTCGGTCCGCTGGCGCGCGATCGGATACCGGTTCGGGCCATGCTTGAGGGCGATCTTCGCGCGATCGTTGCAATCGACCGCCGGATCACCGGACGCGACCGCTCCGCCTATTTCGAAAGCAAAGTCGCCGAGGCGCTGCATCAATCGGATGTGCGCGTGTCGTTGATTGCCGAGCGCGATGGGGCGGCGGTCGGTTTCATCATGGCGCGTGTTGATTTCGGCGAGTTTGGACGGATCGAGCCAACCGCGGTCCTGGATACGATCGGGGTCGACCCCGACCATCGCGATTCGGGCATTGGGCGAGCGCTCCTCTCTCAGCTGTTGATCAATCTGGTGACGTTGAGGGTCGAGCACGTTCGCACCGAGCTTGGTTGGCGGGAGCGCGACCTCCTCAGCTTCCTCGATCATTGCGGTTTCCGCCCCTCGCAACAGCTATGCTTCGAATATGTTATTGAAGACACGGGGTAGACAGACGAAAGCGGTCGGAGACAGACGTCCGGCGCGACTTGGAAGTCAGTGGCGGCGCAATGCCCGGATCCAAAGGTAGATGACGCGATGCAGCTGCTGCAGTGGAAGGACGAATATAGCGTTGGCATTGACGCGGTTGACTATGAGCACAAAGAGCTCATTGGCTTGATCAACCGACTTCACCAAGAGCTCGACGCTGGCGATCCGAAACGCACGGTTCCGGCCTTCTTCGGCGATTTGCTCAAGGGGATCTCCACTCACTTCGCTCTGGAAGAAAAGTTCATGCGAGAGCATGGTTATAGCGGGCTGGGAAGCCACAAAGAGGATCACGAACGATTGCTCGACGAGCTGCGCGATATCATGGATGCATTCGAAGACGCGAAGGAAATCGACACGGCTGCGTTGCGGGAGCGATTGGACACGTGGTTCACGCGCCATTTCCGCACGCACGATGCCGCGCTTCATCGGTCGCTCGGAGCGCATCCGTCCTGAGACGCGGCGCTCAGTGCCGTTTGATATTGCGAACCGCACAAGGCGGGGAGCGATTCATCGGAGCTGGAAGGACCGAGGACGCCGGACCTCCGCCCGGCATCAGCGCACTCTGGCGATTTCAGCCCGGCTATTGATGAAAAGGACCGTCAGTTGATCCATAGAGATAATGTGTTCGCGAACACGCCGGGGAAGTTCAGTACGCAACAGCGACCGCGCTTTCTGCCAACGAAACCGGCTGAGTGCACTTACCCGGTCGCAGAGCTCAAGTAACATCTGATGCTCCTGGTCGTGACATTCGCACATCCGGCTGCCGGCCTCCTCCATCAACATGGCTTCATTGTCGAAATGCCGCTCCATGAGGTTCTTCAGCCGCGCCACGAGAAATTCAAATTGGATCGGCTCGCAGTTGGCCGTTCGGAGCCACCAATCCGCTATCGCCGAATGGTCGGCATCGATCCCGTCATGACCAAGCACGTATCGTCGTCCAAGGAGAGGACGAATGCCTCGGACCGACGCCCGACGTTCTCTTGCTGGAGGATGTCCGCCGTCCGGCCCCACTGTGATCGCCTTTCAACCGATCCGCCCAATATGGCTACTAATTATTCGTCAAAATCGCCCCGGCGCGATTGACTTTGGTCAAGCCGATTTCGGCCGTCGGCGATTGCTGATGGTGACCGGTGGAGTTCGGATGGTCCGCTCGCGGGAGGAGGCCCGTCGTTTTGCTGTCTGGCCGGCCGGCCGAAAATTTCCTATCGTTCAAATCGGCTACCGAGGATCGCCATACCTCGCCGCGATGCTCTCCCTTCCGGGGCAATAGCGGTCTGCCGGTCACCGGGCACCTCTATTGATGGCTATCGATATGGCTCAACACCTCACCGCCGGCGACTTGCAGATCATCACCCGTGTTGCCGTGTTTCGGGGCCTCAAGCCGGAGACCATCGAGCACGTCGTTGCGCCTGCGACCGCGGTAACGCTGAAAGCGCACACCACTCTGTTTCGTCAAGGCGATCCGGCGACGGCATTTTTCATCGTCATCGACGGTTGGATAAAACTCTACCGGATCAACGTGTCTGGCGAAGAAACCGTGATTCACATTTTGACCAGAGGTGACAGCTTCGCCGAGGCTGTCGCCTTTACCAGCGCCCGCTTTCCGGCGACGGCCGAAGCAGTAACCGACGCACGAATCGTACGCATACCGGCCAACCATATCGTTGCCTGCATTCGCGAAAGTCCGGATATCGCGCTGGCCATGATCGCATCGACATCGCTGCATTTGCATCGTCTGGTACGGCAGGTAGAGCAGCTCAAAGCGCAGAGCGGCGTGCAACGGGTCGCCGAGTTTCTGGCATCGCTTGCACCGGTCGACCGTGGGCCCTGCGCCATAGCGCTGCCCTACGACAAGGTGCTGATCGCGGCGCGGCTTGGCCTTACGCCTGCATCGCTGTCACGTACCTTCGCCAAGTTGAAATCCATCGGCGTCGCCGTAAATGCCGCGCACGTGGCGGTGAGCGATGTGGCGAAGCTTCGCGGCCTCGCCGCCGATGAGAAATCGACGATCCGAGGGGCTTTCCGCAGCGTGCGATGACGCGTCGCCGATACCAAATATCCGGCACTATTCGGGCGACACTCGCTTTGTCGACGCAAGCACGAGCGTGACCGCGTAAGCAGCCAGTGCAATAACCGTGACAAACCCGCTTGCCGTCCGCAGGCTGCCCTGTTCAAGAATGTCTCCCGCTATCCTCAGGACCAGCGATAGCTGCAGTAGAAAAAGCGGCGCATAGGCCATTCGGCTGTATCGTACGCGAATTCCCGTCACCGCCGGCAAAATGATCGGCGCATGCCCAAAGATCATGGACAACGCGAAGCCAATTGTAATCGCGTGTACTGACGCGTCGTAAGCAAATCCCGCCGCGCCAAGCGGCGCCGTCGCGAGCACAACGCCCGCTACGCCGAGCCACGCATGTGCGGTCAGGATCGCAGTCGCAGAAAAGCGAGGCTGTCCCCGAAGGCGGATGGTTCGGCGCGCAATATCGTGGCTGAGCAGCCAGGCGGAACACCCGATCAGTCCTGCCGCTGTCAGTAGAGCCCACGATTCGGCGAACTCGCCGCGGGCGCCGCCGAACAACAACAGCAAAATTGCACCGGCAAAGGTGGTCTGGCTCGGCCGCGACAGCTCGCGTACGCGGCCGAGCTCGAGTCGTTCGGCGGCGACTGTCAAGATCAGGAAATCGAGCCACCAGCCGGTGACTGCAGGCGTGAAATCGCCCAGGAGCCATTGCAGCGTGCCGACGATCCAGCAGGCCACGCCGACTGTTAGGACGATCGTGAACAACGCGACCTGGCGAATGGCAATGTCGGCCGATGCCAGCAGCAAGACGGCTCCCGCCGCGGCAAACGCAAGAGCGCCGAGCCGCGGTGCGCCTGCGACCAACGCAATGGCCCCGGCGCTAGAAAGGAGAGGCCCGGCATACGGCCATGGGCGGCCGAGGGCGACCGCGCGCTCGAGGCAGATCACGGTTCCGAGAAAGCCGGAGATCATGAAGGCGCCGTGGAACTCGGCCATTGATCGCATATCGGCCGGCGGCTCCACACCAAGGCGGATCAGGCCGCCATAGAGCCCGAAACCCATCGACAACAAGCCAATCAACAGAGGGATCAGGCGCAGCCCAAATCGGCTTGCCGGCGCAGTGGCCGCAGGCGCCGATGTCGAAGAGCTGAGCATCACCCCTGCCCCTGTTCGCCCGCGAGCTCAATCGAGCAACAGACGAGCTGCTTCGCTCATTCGGTCACGAGTCCAAGGCGGATCCCAAACCAGTTCGACCGTGATCGTGGGTGCGTCGGCAAAATTCGCGCGGAGCACTTCCCGCACTTCCTCGACTATCACTTCGGACAATGGGCAGGATGGCGTGCTCAGCGTCAGTGCAACCTCGATTCCCGTCGGCCTACGCTCGGCGCGATACACAAGCCCCAGATCGACGATGTTCACGCCCATTTCGGGATCGGTCACGCCTTTTAAGGCCTCCAATACGTCAGGATTGTTCACGTAACCCGCTCCTAATTGTGCCTGAGCCGGGCAGGGAAACGTTATTTGTTACCACCGAATTCGCACCTCGGCTTGATCTAAGTCATGCGAGAAGGGCTAGCCCTCAAGTAGCATTGTTTTGCGCATTGATCTAAAACGCAACCGGTCGAATTGTGCCGATAACAGGGCGCACGTATGTCGAGCAACACGGTCGAGATCGACACGCGGCAACGGCCTTCGCGTCTGGTTTTTGCTCCTCGCTTCAACGTGGTCGTACCTTTCGTCGACCGGCACGTTGCCGAGGGTCGCGGCGCCAAAGCAGCAATTCGGACGACTCAAGGCGACGTCTCGTACGCCCAGCTTGCCGCCAATGTCAGTCGTTGCGCCGTCGCGCTGAGGCGCCTTGGCCTCGGGCCCGGCGAGCGCATGTTGATGATCGTCAACGACAGCCCGGCCTTCTTCTATCTGTTCTGGGGCGCGATCAGGGCCGGCATAATTCCGGTCCCGCTCAATACGCTGCTGCGGCACTCCAGCTATACGTTCATTATCGACGATTCCGGCGCCGCCGCGATCGTCTACTCGCCAGAATTCGCCGGGGAAGTTAAAATTGGAATCGCTCACGCCGTCCATCCGCCGCGTGTGGCTTTGCAAACCGACGGCGACGACTCCTCCTTGGAGATTTTGCTTGACCAATGCGAGCCGAAATTCGAAGCGGTTGCAGCAACGGCCGACGACGACTGCTTCTGGCTGTATTCGTCGGGCTCTACCGGTCCGCCAAAGGGCGCCGTGCATCGTCACCGCGACATGGTCGTCACCAGTCAGCACTTCGGCGTCGAGACGCTGGGCGTTGGACCAAGCGATGTCTGCTATTCTGAAGCTAAGCTGTTCTTCGCCTACGGCCTCGGCAACAATTTGACGTTTCCGCTGTGGGTCGGCGCCACGGCGGTGCTAAACAAGGAACGCCCCGGGCCAGCAACGAGTTTTGCGCTGATCGAGCGTCTTCGGCCGACGCTATATTTCGGTGTGCCGACCCTTTATTCCGCTTATCTGCAGCATTTTGCCAAGGAGAAGCCGGATCTTTCGTCGATTCGCCTGTGCGTTTCCGCCGGTGAAGCCCTGCCCGCTGAGATTCTGCGGCGCTGGCGTGAGGAGACCGGGTTGGTGATTCTTGACGGTATCGGCTCAACCGAGGCGCTCCACATATTCATCTCCAACACTGCAAAGGACATCAAGCCGGGATCGAGCGGCCGTGTGGTATCCGGCTATCGTGCGTGCATCCGCGACGAACGCGGCGAGGAGGTCGGCGATGACGAAAGCGGCCGGCTGTTCATCTCGGGAGGCTCGATCGCGCGTTGCTACTGGAACAACGTCGAACGCACGGCAGCCACAATGGTGAACGGCTGGCTCGATACCGGCGATACCTATCGCCGCGACGCCGCCGGATATTTTTATTATTGCGGCCGCAGTGACGACATGATGAAGGTCGGCGGCATCTGGTGTTCGCCGTTCGAGATCGAATCGAAACTGGTCGAGCACCCTGACGTTCTCGAAGCGGCCGTCGTCGGCCGCGCCGGCGCGGATGAGCTGATCAAGCCCGAGGCTTTTGTCGTTCTCAAACAGGGCCGACAGGCTGATGACGCGCTTGCCAGCGAACTGCTCGAGTTCTGCAAGAACGGGCTTGCCCCGTACAAATATCCGCGCTGGATCAATTTCGTGACCGAGCTGCCGAAAACGGCGACCGGCAAGATTCAACGCTTCCTCCTGCGGCAGTCGTCGCGGAACCCAAGCATGTTTTTGGACTCGGTGGAGTGAGCTGCTACGGTAAGGCAGCGGATGAAGGTGCATGTGGCGCGAGTTTTTTGCACATGACTGACTTGACGTGACAGCCTTTCTAAGCGGCGGCGTTACCCGGTCAACGGAGTATTGATGTTTAGCGACGGGATTTTGGCGGAGACGATCCGCGCCATTCGGAACATTGCGCCCGGCGAGCTCGAAACGGTCGTCATCGAGCGCGCCGTCGTCGGTCTGTTCTTTACCGGAGTGAAGCTCTCGACCGGCCATGTTGGCGCTTGCGCAACGCCGATCAAAACAATCCCGGACGCCGTGTGTTGTCCAAGCTCGACGCACGCCATGCCGTTCCCCGGCAAGATGCGCGGCCGCCGTGCCGCTGCTTTTTTGGACGAGGTGCAGCAGCCGGACGGAATCCGCCGGGCAGTCGGCATCGCGACCATGAACGCCCTGGCAGTATTGTGTTGGGAGCGCCGGCCGCACCCCGATGTCGCCATGGAAATCGGCGTCGATGCTTTTGACGCGGCGAATATCCGTGCTGGGCAGACGGTCGTTGTTGTCGGAGCCTTCGTTCCGTTTCTGCGCGAGCTCAAGCGCAGGGGCCAACCCTATCTGGTCCTCGAGCAAGACCCGGCAACTCTCAGGGCCGACGAGATGCCGTTCTATCGTCACGCTGCCCAAGCGCCCGACGTGGCGTCGCAGGCAGACGTTCTCCTCATCACTGGGACTACGCTCCTCAACGACACGCTTGACCAAATTCTTGCCGCTGCGCGGCCGGACGCCTGCAAGGTCGTCGTCGGACCGACCATTGGTCTTGTGCCCGATGCCTACCTCCGCCGCGGTTGTGACCTTCTCGGCACAATCCGTGTCACTCATGCCGACGAGTTTCTTGATGTCTTGTCGGAAGGCGGCTCGGGTTATCACTTCTTCGGGAAGTCGGCGCAGAAGATCGTGCTGCGCGCGCGAAGGCCGATCGCGGCGCGCGTGGGCGAAGATGCCAACGCGCGGCATTTGCTCGGCGCCGCAACGTCGACAGCCGTCTGAACGGTGGCCGATGTCGATACTGTTTCCGCAAGGTTGGGCCCCTCCTATTGGATACGCCAACGGAATCGTTGTCCCCGCCGGACGCATGGTATTCATCGCCGGCCAGGTCGGCTGGGACGAGCAGCAGCGGTTCCACAGCGAAGACCTGATTCCGCAATTCGAGCAAGCGCTGAAGAATGTCCTCGCGGTCCTCGCGCAGGCCGGCGGAGCACCCAACCATATTTGCCGAATGACCGCATATTGCCTCGATCGGTCGGCCTACCTCGCCGCGCGAGCCGAGCTGGGGAGCATTTGGAGACGATTGATGGGTAAGCACTACCCGGCAATGAGCATGATCTTTGTCGCCGATCTGCTCGATCACCCGGCCAAGATCGAGCTGGAAGCAACAGCCGTCATTCCCGTGGATGCAATCGAAGAGCACGCAAAGCGCGAATGAGGAACAAGATATGGCCCCGCTCGTTTGCGAGCTATCTATCGCAACAGTGACCTCAGCTTCGGCAGCACCGCGCTTTGCCACTGGCTTTCGCCAAAGGCTCGCTCGACAATTTCGTGGTCGGAAATGATGAACCAGAGCGGTACGCCGGCACTGCGGTCGAGGCGCCAGCGGTACTCGCGCAAATCATCGGGCCAATACTCGTCCTTGAGGAGATCGAGCACCGTCGGCGATTCGATCTCGCGGTAGGAAACGCGTGGAAATTCCGGCGACGAGCGAAACGCCGCTCCGGCGCCGTGTAGCCATGACCGGCACGGCGCGCAATCTTCAGCGCCGACATAAAGAAGCATGACCTCGCGCCCGTTCGCCGACTGCGGCGGCGGTCGGCCCCATCTGACTACGCCGGCACTAGCCGCGCCCACCAGCATTGCGGTCCCGGCAACCAGCGCCATCCATCGAACCATGGATGATCCTCACCGCAAAACCCGACCAGTAAAAATATTTTTGTCTACGCGATCGCGTCTTGCCTTTGGTCAAGTCTTTTCTGGTGCGTCGGGATGATGATTTCGGTCATTTTCCAACTATGGGGAATCCCATGGCAAAGAGTTCATCGCAACCGGACGACGCAGATCGATCAGAGCGCATTCCGGTTATGCAGCGCGTTTTGGACAATCCATTCCTGCTGCTGTTCCTGGGCGTGACGATTCCGACTGTTCTCTACATCCTCTGGGGCGTCATGGAGGTTGCCTCCGTGCCGCTCGCGAAGTGATTCGATAGCCGGAGATAAGCAATGGCCGTCAGCCCGCCCGAACGTCGAATCTGGTGGAACGAGCCG
>Ga0187784_10001714_pt1 | contig 17456 bp, 14 predicted proteins | sample 1015_SJ02_MP15_2_FD_132964 | JGI IMG/M metagenome (GOLD analysis project Ga0187784, IMG submission 132964) | Tropical peat soil microbial communities from peatlands in Department of Meta, Colombia - 1015_SJ02_MP15_20_MG | ecosystem: Environmental > Terrestrial > Soil > Wetlands > Peat | place...
CAGCAGGGTGTCACCATGTGCGACCCAATGCTGGCGCTCAGCCGCATCGGCACGATCTATTGCCGCGGCTGAACACACGATCCGTTGGTCCAACGCTTTCGCGAAATCGGCCAGCCGCGCGGCCTCGTTGACCGCGTCGCCGACGACGGTGTATTCATAGCGGTTTTCGGCGCCAATGTTCCCGGCGAATACCGCCCCTGCCGAAACGCCTATCCCGAAGTCGACCCCCGGTAGCCTCCGCAGGTGGCTGCGCAGGCTACGAGCGGTGGCCAACGCCGCCGACGCCGCTCCAGCCGCGGGCAACGGCGCCCCAAAGACCGCCAGCGCGGCGTCTCCTTGGAACTTGTTGATCAAGCCATGCCGGTCGTCGACGGCGCTGACGACGATGCGGAAGAAGTCGTTTAGTACCTCGGCGACCTGTTGTGGCGACCGGCTGGCCGCCAACGTGGTCGACCCCACCAGGTCGATGAAAAGGATTGCCGCCTCTCGTACATCGCCGGACAGCGAAGTGCCCTCTTCGACGGCGCGTCGGGCCACATCCGCCCCGACGTGACGGCCGAACAGGTCCCGTAACCGGTCGCGTTCGGCGATCCCAGCAACCATCCGGTTGAATCCGCTTTGCAGACGCCCGATTTCAGAACGCTCGTAGACTCCGACGAAGGTGTCGATACGGCCCTGCTGGACCTGCGCCATCGCGTCGACGACCTCTCGAACCGGGTCCGAAATCGACCGGGATGTCAGGATCATTATTGGAAGCCCCAGTAACACCGCGGCCAGCGTTACCACCAGAATGGGCATCTCCACCGATGCCGTCTTGTGAATAATCCAACCATTCGAACGAATGACGATCAGAGTGACGATCGCCGCGCAGGGTAGCCCACAGCCCAATAACCACATGCCCACGAGTCGAGTGAGCACGCGTGGTGCTATCACGACACCTTCAGAGCCCTGGGTCGCGGCGACGAAGATTGGCCGAAGAGAGCGCTGGGTGAGCAGAAGGCTTAGCCCCGCCGCCGCACTGCCGCCGAGCACGACCGCCATCAGGGTTGCGACCGCGAGTGTCACACCGCCGTCAAGGTTTAGCGCGAGGAAAATCACGCCACTTGCGGCCCAGGTTGCCGCCAGGATCAGCGATTGTCGCTTGACGAGCCCCGTCGCCGTGCGTCGTTCATCCGGATTGGGTTGCCGGCCCTGAACAAACCACCGCAGTACCGGAGCGAGGCTCATGGCACCACCGACCGCGACGGCAGCGGCTCCCAACACGACAAGGATCGCCGCAATTATCATATTCTTTACGCCGAAGTAGGCATACGGTCCGCTCGTTGTTTGGCCGTGTAGCGGTATCACGATCGCGGCGGCATCGCCAACCGCCAGCAAGTGGGCGATCGCCAGGCCAGCCGAATATTGAATCGACAGCCTGCGCGCGCTCGTTGGCTGCTCCTGTGCACGCCCACGCGCCTTGGTCACGGGAACAAGGTAGCCGAGTCCCCGGCGAGGAGGCGGGCAATCACATCTGACCTACCCGGCGGGATACCCCACGGACTTGATCTCGGTGTACTGGTCGAATCCGGCGACGCCGTTCTGGCGTCCGACCCCGCTGTATTTGTATCCGCCGAACGGTGTGTCGGCGCCGTACGGAGCGCCGCCGTTGACGCCGATGAAGCCGGCCCGGATCCGGCGGGCCACGGCCAGCGAATGCTCCAGCGAGCCGGACATCACGTTGCCGGCCAGCCCGTATGGGCTGTCGTTGGCGATCCGGATGGCGTCCTCCTCGTCGTCGAACGGGATGACGGACAGCACCGGGCCGAAGATCTCCTCCTGGGCGATCGTCATGGAGTTGTCGACGTCGACGAAAAGCGTTGGCCTGACGTAGAACCCCTTGTCGAAGCCGGTGGGCGCATCGGGCCCACCGACCAGCGCCGTGGCACCTTCTTCGACGCCCTTGCTGATGTAGCCCAGCACCCGCTTGCGCTGTTTATCCGAGATCACCGGGCCGCATAGGGTTCCGGGGTCTTGGGGGTCGCCCGGCATGACGTTCTCGTAGATGCTCTTGAGGATCGCCACACCCTCGTCGTAGCGGGACCGCGGCAGCAGCATCCGGGTGGGGTTGGCACAGCCCTGGCCGGCGTGCATGCACGGCGCGATTCCGATCGCACATGCCAACCCGAAATCGGCGTCCTCGAGCACGATGGTGGCCGACTTGCCGCCGAGCTCCAGGAACAGCCGCTTCATCGTCGCGGCGCCCTTTTCCATGATTCGCTTGCCGACCGCAGTAGAGCCGGTGAACGAGATCAGGTCGACTTTCGGCGACAGGGTGAGTTCCTCACCCACCAGGTGATCCGACGCGGTGACGACGTTGACGACGCCCGCCGGGATGTCAGTCTTCTCGGCGATCAGCCGGCCCAGACGGGTGGCATTGAACGGGGTGTCCGGCGCCGCCTTGAGTACCACTGTGTTGCCGGTACCCAGCGCCTGGCCGATCTTGTTGATGGTGACCTCGAACGGGAAGTTCCACGGAACAATGGCGCCGACCACTCCGACCGGTTCGCGCCAAACTTTGCGGGTGGTCAGCGTTCCGGTGAGGCTGATCGTCTTGTCGCCCAGGTCGGTCTCCCAGGGGTACTCGTCGATCAGCTTGGCGGGATACCGTAGCCCGTCTTCCAACGGGGCATCCAGCTGGGGGCCGAAGGTGATCGCCCGGGGCGCGCCAACTTCGAGAATGAGCTCCTCGCGCAACTCTTCGCGCTCGGCGTCTATCGCCTCGTGCAGCTGCAACAGGCAGCGCTGACGGAGCGCCCTGTTGGTCGACCAATCGGTCTCGTCGAAAGCCCGCCGAGCAGCGTCGATGGCCCGGTGCATGTCCTCCTTCGACGCGTCGGCGACTTCCCCGATCGGCTCCTCGGTTGCCGGATTGATGTTGGTGAACGTGCCGGCCTGGCCGTCGACGAGCTTGCCGTCGATCATCATCTTCGGCTCGAAGCGGACCTTTACAGCCTCAGTCATGTCTGTCACTCTCTTCTGACTCGTTAGACGGGCATCCCGCAGAGCACTGGTTACCCTACGGAGAGCCTTACTGGAAACTAGCCGATTGACAAGGTGCAACCTCTGCGGGGTTGGCTACCGGGCATCAAACAGCACCGGCAGCGACGTCGGCGACCGGAAGACTTGCCCGCGGATATGCGGGTCGTTCCCGTCGGGGTCCAGCCGAAGATTCGGCAGCCGGTCGAGCAGAAGATTGACGGCGGTGCGCATTTCGAGCCGTGCCAAGTGCATGCCCAGGCACACGTGCACACCGTGCCCCCAACCCAGATGCGCCCGAGCCTGTCGGTGAATGTCGAACGTGTCGGGATCGGGATAGCGATCTTCCTGCCGGTTCGCCGAACCCAGCATCGGCATCACCGTCGCCCCAGCCGGGATCGCCACCCCACCGAGTTCGGTGTCGCGGGTCGCCACCCGGGTGATGGTCAACAATGGTGGTTCCCACCGCACACCCTCTTCGATGGCCGCCGGAAGCAGCGACCGGTCCGCGCGGATCGCGTCCAATTGCCGCGGATCCGACAACAGCCCGAAGAGCAGGCTGCCCAGCGACCGGTAGGTCGTCTCCACGCCGGCGGGCAACAGCAGCCGCAGGAACGAGAAGATCTCTTCGTCCGCGAGCTTTTCACCATCGATCTCGGCCGCGCCGAGCGCACTGATCAAGTCGTCTTTCGGCTCGGCGCGGCGGGCCTCGAGGATCGGCGCGAAGTAATCGCACAGGGCAGCCGATGCCGCGAGCCCACGTTCCGGGTTCATCAGCCAGCTCAGCAGCGAAATCGACCACCGCTGGAACTGCGGGTAATCCTTTTCCGGCAAGCCCAACAGACCCGCAATGATCTGGCTCGGATAGTCGAAAGTGAACTCCTTCACCAAATCCGCCTTGCCATTGGGCGCGAAGTTGTCGATCAGGCTGTTCGCCACGCGGCCGACCAACTCGTCTTGCCAGCGCGCCAATGACTTCTGCGAGAACGCCTTCGATATCAACGAACGCAAGCGGCCGTGGATGGGCTCATCCATGCCGAGCATGACGCCTTCACCCAGCACCGGCCCGAACGCGGCGATAACGGCCGCCGACGAAAACGTCTCGTTGTCGCGCAGCATCTGCTGCACATCCTCGTGGCGATACACGATGAACATCGGCAGCGATTCCTCGTGCGGAAGCGCTCCCGACGTCTCAAGTCGCTGCACCGGCTCGTCGCGGCGCAGCCGCGCGAGTTCGGTATACGGGTCACGCACGTCGCCGGAGATCGCGTCGTCGAATGAGCCAAAATCCTCGAGGTCGTCGAAAAGCTGTTCCATAGTTACCCTTCAGTTCCCTTGCGGCGCTTGGCCGCCAACGACGCCAAGCGCTGCAATACCGGCTGCGGAAGAACGCGCGCGACCAACACCATCGCCCGTTGGCCCGCGGTCAACGGATACGCCCCGCCGCGCATCGACCCCTGTCTGGGTATCCCCAACACGATTCGAGACATGTGGTGCATGCCCGAAGTCGGGAGAATCCTGTTGAAAGCCAACAGCATCGAGGCGTCCGGGCCCACGCCGCGGCGGCGAAACGGCCCCCGGTCAGCTAGCGCCTTGACAAGTCCGTCGGTGAACCGCTCGGGTGGTCGGGCGAAACTCACCGCGAACCGCCCGCGGGTGTTCATCGTGTTGTGCAGCCGGGCGTAGGGGCCGTCGAAATCGCGGTCGTCGGTGGTGCCGGCGTCGGTGATGATCTCGGTGTCATACGTGCCGGCCACCAGTACGGTGACACCGAGCCCGAAGGGCGCGATCTCACACGCCATCGACTCACCCCACCGCTCCAACGCTCCCTTGGCCGCCGAGTACGGCGCGGTGCCCGGCTGACCGCGTACCCCGGCCGCGCTGGATACCAGCACGATGCGTCCCTCGCCCGCCCTCCGCATCGACGGCAGCAGAGCCTGGGTTAGTGCGACCGGACCCAGGACGCTAGTGGCGAACATCCTCTGCCACAGGGCCATATCGGTCTCCTCCACCATTCCGGCGGCGGAGATCCCGGCGTTGTGTACGAGCGCATAGGGTGCCCCGACGGCTTCTTCGATTGCTTTAGCCGCCGCGGCGATCGACGCGGTGTCCAACAGATCCAGCTGCACACCGATCAGCCGGTCGTCGTCTTCACCGGCCCCTGTCGCCTGCCGTAGCAGCGGAAGCCCGCGGTCGGGTGTCCGCATGGCCGCGACCACGCGCCACCCCTCGCGATACAGGCGCACGGTCGATGCGAACCCCAGTCCGCGGGACGCACCGGTGATGACGACGGTGCGCGGCTCAACCATTCTTGCTCGCGGTCGCACAGGCGCCTTGACCCGCCGGCGGCGGGTCGACGTGCGGCCGCCCATTCGGCTGGCCGCTCGCCCACGTTGACCACATGCCGACCGAGAACGGGCCTTGTGCGCCTGCCTTCTCGTAAAAGCCCTGTGGATCATAGACTTTGGCTTCGGGGTAAGGCCACGGGCAGGCGACCGAAGTCGCCGCTTTGCTGATCTTGATGGCGGCGAACCATGCGCCGTAGGCGAAGTAGGACACGTTGATGATCGCGAACATCACCAGGAAGGTGCCGAGCACCGGGCGCGTGGGGAAGATCTTCGCTTTCGCCGCGAGCTTCTCGGCCACCGACTTCCCGGTGTCGTCGCGATAGCAGAGTATCGCCGCCGGCACCATCACGAAGGTCACCGAGAACGACTCCCAGATCAGCGGGAACTGGAACGTGGTGCCGGTGAATACCGAGCCCCAGGGGATCACCTGCGAGTAGATGTACATGCCGGTGTGGACGAGCTGGATCTCCAGCCATGCGTCGAAGACGAAACCGATCGCACAAGTCAGCAGACCCAGGCAGACCAGCGGATGTCGCGACACGAAACTCGTGGGCCCGTATTTCGCCTGCAGTTTGCGCAGGATCCAGATCGCCGGGAAATAAGGGCCGAAATAGAAAGTCACGTAACCGAATACCACGAACGGCTCGACGCTCGGCGACAGCGACACCAGCGGCCACGACTCCGGCCAGTGGATGAGATCGGGGTTGTAGACCGCGAACGGCGCCCAGTTCATGATCGGGTCCTGCCACACGATCAGCGTGCAGCAGAGGAACATCAGCATCACCGGACTGCCCGGATTGCGGCGCCAGCCCCTGATGAACACCACGAGCAGCACGAGCAGCATGATGACGGTGGAGATCTGCAGGAAAGCGATGTAATCCAAGCCGAAGAGGAACCTGACGGGGCGCGGCCGACCGTGCACGTTCGGATTGGCGACGCGGGGGTCGAGCGCTACGCGGCAGTTCGCAATGAAAAAGAGCGCGAACGCCGCCACGGCAGCGCCGGCAACCCATCCTCCCCATCCGCGCTTTTCGCCTCCGCGCGGCCGGGTGGGCTTCTCCTCCGCCTGCAATGGTATGGACTGTTCCGTGGACATCGAGTCAGCCTTCCTCTCCGAAGCGATCGACCAGGTGCGAGTTGACGCCGTCGGCGTCGAGAGTGCGGGCCACCAGATAGCCGGCACCCATCCACGCCCGCCGCGTCCACTTGCCGAATGACACTCGGGTCCCGGGCGCACCTGAGGCGGCGGGCATCATCTTCACCCGCTCCAATGCCTCTTTGACCCCACGCGGACTGAGCGGATGCGCGTCGTTGAATGCACGCACGAGAGTGGCCGCGACGTCACGGTTGACCACCGGTACGCAATACTCGGGACGTCTGCCACCGTACTTTTGGGCGTAGCGGTCGAGGAAATCCTGGCCGAGCCGATTTTCTTCGTCGTATTGGTCGACCCCGACCCAACCCATGAACGCGTTCCACATGATCGGATTCACCCAGGCATTTTGGAAAGCGGTAGTCGTGAATCGCGGCGGGTCCCAATCGACCGCCTCTAGCGCGGGGTTGATGAACACGATCCCGAAACCGAAGCCGAGATGCACGATCGCTTCGGCTTTCGCATCGTGAAGGGTACGCACGGCTTCGTTGATGTCCTGTGCGATTTGGGCAATCGCCGCTTCCGCGACGATGCGAATACCCTTGCGCCGACACGCGCTTCGCAAATTCTTCAGGTAGCTCTCGCCGATCAGGTTCCGCTCGACGAGAACTCCGATTTCGGAGAGTCCGCGTTTGGCAACGAGATCCGCGATGAAAATCGGCTCGTCGGTCATCGAGCCCTGCGGGAAGGAAAATGTCCACTCGCCCAACCAGTCGTCGGTGCCGGTAACGGCGATCGCCGGAACCTTGAACCGCTCTTCGATCGCTTCGCGGGTGGGCACGCAGTTGTCGGTGATGTGTGGTCCGAACACCACCAAACAGCCTTCGTCGACAAGCTCGCCGAACGCATCGATCACCGCCTTGACCGATCCCTTGGGCAAACCCTCCACTTCGCGGTAGATCATCTGTACCGGACGGTCCAGCAACCCGAGTTCAACGGCCTCCTCGAATATGAGGTCAAAGCACCGGGTGAAATCCGCCTTCATCTCCTCGGGAAACATCGGTGGCAGCGTGAAGTCCATCAGGTAGCCGACCTTGATCGGCTCTGCGCTGCTTTCGTAGGACATCTGACCTCCCGGGTGGCAAACTCACGCGCGCCGTTCCGCAAACCTAATATTTGTTCAGACCCTAGCGGCGGCGATATGCAGCGTCAATCACCAGCCCCCGCCCGGCCCAGATAGATTTCGATCATCTCGCCCAGAGCCTTGCCCACCGCTACGTCGTCAGTGAGCGGCCCAGCGATCGCAGCCCGAGCCGCCTCTGGCATGGTCAGGCCCTCTGCGACAAGCCTGCCCGCCGCGATCAGCACGCGGGTTGACGCGACCTCACGCAACCCGCCGGTTTCCAGCCGCCGGATAGCCTGCCCCAAACGCACCAGCTCGGCTGCGGTTGCATTGTCCACGCCTGCCTCGTGTGCAACGATCCCCTCTTCGACATCGGCTGCGGGGAAGCCGAATTCGACGGTGACCATCCGCTGGCGTGTCGAATCCTTGAGGTCCTTGAGCACGCTTTGATAGCCGGGGTTGTAGGACACCACAAGGCCAAATCCGGGCGCCGCGTCCAGCGTGACACCCAGACGCTCAATGGGCAGTTGCCGCCGGTGATCGGCAAGCGGATGTAGCACCACCGTAGTGTCCTGCCGGGCTTCCACCACCTCGTCGAGATAGCAGATCGCTCCCTCGCGCACCGCCCGCGTCAGCGGACCGTCCACCCACACCGTCTCGTCGCCCTGCAGCAGATACCGACCGACAAGATCCGCGGTGGTGAGGTCGTCATGGCAGGCGACGGTAATCAGTGGCCGGCCGAGGTCGTAGGCCATCGCCTCGACGAAGCGGGTCTTGCCGCAACCCGTCGGCCCCTTCAGGACGAGTGCCAGGCCCTGGCGGTATGCCGCCTTGAAGATGGCCTCTTCGCTGCCGATCGTCTTGTAGTAAGGCCGCACGCTCTCCGCCTCGGTGATCACGCCATTTCGACAGCCGAGCCCGGACTCGTTGGCCATAGCTTCCCTTCTGCCCGCCGCACTGCGGTGATTGGAGCCTAACCGGAACAGATGTTTGTTTCAAGTGTCCCTATGAGAGGGTCCGATCCGGTGGTGCGCCAACTGTGTTCTGGGACATGGCATCAGGTATTCGTCACGACACCTTTCGGCGAACCTCTGCCGAGCGCAGCGCGGACCGGAACAGCGGCCCGATCACACCCGCGAGCTGATCCGGGCGCGCGATCGTCGCGTGCGCGGTGTTGCCGAAGACTCTGCGCAGCGACTGCACGTCGGTTCCCGCGCCGATCGTCAGGCACACGCAGCCAGTGCCCCGGCGGCGGGCCTCGATCAAGGCGCGGCGTGCGTCCGCGGCTCCGTAGGGCCGCTCGTATCCCTGGTCGTATGCGAGTCCGTCTGACAGCACCACCAACAGCCGCCGCGACGTTCCTCCGCGTGCCTCCAGCACCGCCGAGCCATGCCGGATGGCCGCCCCGAGGCGGGAGTACCCGCCGGGTTGGAGACTGTTCAGCCGCCTCATGACCTGGGAGTCGAGATGGTCGTCGAATCGCTTGACGGGCACCATGCTGACCGCGCGCCGGCCTTGAGAGTAGTAGGCGTACAGCGCAACTCGATCACCCAGGTCGTGCAGCGCGACGGTCAGGTTGGTCACCGCCGCAAGCTGTTGTTCGTGCACTGTGCGTCCCACCGTCCCAGGCTCCGCTGCGGACCCCGACACATCGAGAAGCAGGAGCACCGACAGATCACGTCGGCGCCGCAGGCTGTCGAGGTACACCGCCTCGTCGGGCACCGAATGGGCCCGCACCTCGACGCGTGCTTCGACGGCCGCGTCGATGTCGATGTCGTCGCCCTGCGACTGGCGGTGGCGGCGGTGCAGACCCATACCAAGTCGCGATAGCGGGCGCCGCACTCTGATGGCGTCGTCGATCGCATGGGTTGCCGATGCCTTGATCTTCGGCTCGACTTCCCGCACCGTGCACCATTCGGGCCGGTAACTCTTGCGCGTAACGTCCCATTCCGGATACCTCACGCCATCGGTTTTGGCTTCGCCGTCGTTGATGTCCTCGCTCGATGTCGAGGCCAGTGATGACACGGCGTACAGACCACGATTGGCGGAGTTCGTTCGGTGCGTCGGGGTATCAGCGCCGGGCGGTCCGCCGCCGCTGCCTGTCTTACGCGCGGACGACAGCATCTTTTTCAGCCACTTGCCGATAAGACCGGCTCCGCCAACCGGGCTGGTGAACAAATCTGGATCGTCGGAATTGTCGACTTCACCATCGTCGAATTCCTGGAGTTCGTTGACGTCACGGTCTCGCGGGACGTATCCGGGTTGCGCCTCATCCTGTTGTTCGGCCGCTCGGGAGCATGCCGCCAACAGCTTCGCTGCGCGGATCACGCCGAATTCCGGGGCCGGGTCCTCGATCACTCTCCGTTCGGCGGCAATGCTGAGTGATGCGGCAGGCGAGTCGCTAAGGCCCGCGATATGGCGGTCGCCCGCCGAAGCCAAAATGCTCGGTAGCAGGTCACTGTTGGCGACCAGTGCGCGGTGACCCTCGATTGCCAGAAAGCGCCTGGCCAGTCGTGGGTGGCGGACTAGGCGACACACGACATCAGGGTCCAGGCTGCCGGCCGCGAGCATCGACGCCTGTACGGCAATCGCCTCGAGTTTCGCGGAGGGTCGCGCGGAAGCGTCGAGGTAAATCGTCTGGCCATCCGTCCAAGAGGGTTCACCTGCTTGCAATTCGGCCACCGCCACGGGTCGGCCCGCAAGCGCAGATGCGAGCAAGCCCAGGGCCTGCAACCGATCGCCAAGAGCGTCGCTTGCCACGGACGACCTCCGAACCACGAGGATCTCGTTCATCTCGTTGACCAAATATCTGTTCCAACGTAAAGTCCGGCTTGGCCGCAGTCAATCGGCGCGAGGTACACGAGGTAAAAAGGGAAACGTGGATTTCTCGTACCCACCGGAGGTGGAACAGGTCCGTAAGGAGTTGCGCGCGTGGTTGGCCGCAAACCTGACCGACGACGTGGTGGCCGCCGGCCGCCGGCGAGGCAGGGACAACGCCGCGTTCGAGACACTTCGAGCATGGAATGCGACGATGGCCGAGGCCGGCTGGGCCGCAGTCTCCTGGCCGCAGGAGTACGGCGGCCGCGGCGCAACGGTGCTCGAGCAGCTGGTGTATGCCGAGGAGACCACTCGCGCTCGGGTGCCGATGCCACTCAACGTGATCGGGATGAACAACATCGCTCCCGCGATCATGCAATACGGCACCGAAGCCCAGAAGCGCACACTGCTCCCCCGGATGATGCGAGCCGACGACATCTGGTGCCAGGGAATGTCGGAGCCCGAAGCGGGCTCGGATCTCGCGTCACTGCGCACCCGCGCCGTACGCGAGGGCGATCATTTCGTCGTCAACGGCCAGAAGATCTGGACCTCGCTGGGCTACCGCGCCGACTGGTGTCAGCTGTACGTGCGCACGGACCCGGAAGCACGAAAGCACCAGGGCATTTCCTGCCTGATCGTCGACATGTCGTTGCCCGGCATCGAAGTCCGGCCGCTCGTCACGCTCAGCGGCGAGGCCGACTTCGCGGAAGTTTTCTTCAATGACGTGCGGGTGCCCGCGGATGCGTTGCTCGGCCCGGTGAACGGAGGCTGGCGGATCGCCACAACGACGCTGAGCCACGAGCGTGCCGGCGCGGCGCGCCTCTACACCGAGATGCAGATGCGGCTGGCGGAACTGATAGCCGACCTCGCCGACGTCCACATCGATGGTCGGCCCGTGCTCGAAGATGCCACGACGTTGCGGCGCCTCGGCCAAATCGCGTTGCGTATCAAATATCTCGAGCTACTGTGTCAGCGCTCGATCTCGGCGATTCTGCACGGCGGCGACGCATTCGGATCGGCCAGCCTTGCTAAGACGATCTGGGGTGAGGTCGGGCAGGAGATTGCAGCGCTCGCGTTCGACCTACTTGGGTCGCACGCTGGCGGCCGCCGATGGGCCGACTACCGCTTGACATCACGCTCGCTTACGATCGCGGGCGGCACGACGCAGATCAACAAGAACATCACCGCGCAGCGAGTCCTGGGGTTGCCCCGCTCATGAACCTGGAACTGAGCGACGAGCAGATCGCGCTGCGCGACACCGTGCGCAGCTTCCTGGCCGAGAAGGCATCGATTGCCGGGCATGTCCGCCCGATGCTCGAGGATCCAACCGGCACCACCGCGGCGGTCTGGCGAGGGCTTGCCGATCTGGGCACCACGGGGCTGCTGGTGCCATCGGAATACGACGGTGCCGGCATGACGATGGTCGAGGCCGGCATCGTCCTAGAGGAGCTCGGGGCCGGACTCCACCCCGGGCCGTGGCTGTCGACTGCGGTCGCGGCGACTCGCGCACTGACCCGGTTCGGTGTAGATAGCGCCACGGCGGCACCGCTTTTCAGCGGGATTGCAGACGGCTCCAGCACTGCCACGGTGGGCCCGCTCGACGGCACTCGCCCAAGTGCCGTCGAACTGGGCGATGGCGTTGTGCTGCGCGGGGGGATCGACAACGTCTTGGACGTCGCCGCCGCTGACGTCCTACTCGTGCTGGCTGACGAACGAAACAGCACAGGGCTTTTCGCCGTCCAGACGTCGACGCCGAGCATCGAAGTCATACTGCAAACCGGAATCGACCAGACCCGCAAGCAGTTTCGCGTCGAACTCGACGAGGCGCCCGCGCAACGTCTGGCCACCGCGTCGGCGGATGCCATCGAGGCGCTCGCTGATGACGTGGTCATCGCCTGGTCTGCCGACGCGCTCGGTGCCGCGCGCGCAGTCTTGCAGCTTGCCGTCGAATACGCCAAGGTACGGCGCCAATTCGGCCAGCCGATCGGCGCGTTCCAGGCGGTTCAGCACCTCTGCGTCGACATGTACGAAACGGTTGAACTCGCCCGCAGCGGCGTGATCCACGCACTGTGGGCTGCCGACGCCGCTGATCGCGAAGAGCGGCATTTGGCCGCGATGCGCGCCAAAGCGTTCGCCGGCCGGCTGGCTACTGTCGCCGATAACGCGATCCAGGTATTCGGTGGCATCGGCTACACCTGGGAGCACGACGCCCATTTGTATCTCAAGCGCCTGCTGAGCTGGAACGCATTTCTCGGCGGTCCTGATCGCTACCTCGTCGAGGTGGGCGCGCAATTCGTCGAATCCGTCCTGAACTGACTCCTCGGGAGGAGTGGCCATGATCGACTTCACCGGGCAAGTGGCGATCGTCACCGGCGCCGGCCGCGGCCTTGGACGCCTGTATGCAATCGAATTGGCGCGCCGCGGCGCGGCAGTGGTAGTCAACGATCTCGGCGGATCCATGCATGGCGATGGCGCGGACAGCAGTGTCGCCGACGGGGTCGTCGAAGAGATCGAGCGTGCCGGTGGTGTCGCCGCAGCGTCACATGATTCGGTGGACAGCCCGGAGGGTGGAGAAGCAATCGTCCGCACCGCTATCGACCGATTCGGTCGCCTCGACGCGGTGGTGAGCAACGCGGGCATCTTCAATAGCGTGCCCTTCGAGGATCTTTCGCAGGCCGACTGGCGGCGGATGCTGCGCGTGCATCTCGACGGCGGGTTCTACTTGAGCCAGCCGGCATACCGGGAGATGAAGGCGGTCGGCTACGGCCGGTTCGTGTTCATCTCCTCCTCTGGCGGTATGTTCGGACAGCCGCTGGAAGCCCACTACGCGGCTGCTAAGGCGGGCCTGGTGGGGCTGGCCAATGTCATCGCCATCGAAGGCGCCCAGCATGGTATCCTCGCTAATACCGTTCTGCCGTTTGGCTTTTCGCGCATGGTCAGCGAAACAGTCGGGGATCCCAAAGCGCTTGCGGAGACGGGATTCCTCAAGGTGATCCAGCCTGAGCTAGTCGTGCCCATCGTTGTGTTCCTGGCCAGTCGGACCTGCGAGTTCACCCATCACAACTATTCGGCCTGTGCCGGACGCTTTTCGCGGGTCTTCGTGGGCCTCGGCGAGGGTTGGCTCGCAGAGCCGGGCAGCAACCCGACAGCCGACGACGTGGCAGCACATCTCACCGAGGTGTCAGCCACCGAGCCGTTCACGGTTCCCGGCTCGATCTTCGAAGAGGTCTTCGCGGTGTGCGAAAGGCTCGGCGTCAACGTGTTTTCCCAATGAGCTGCCATGGACATTGAGCACTTGCTGACCACCACCAGGTCGGCCCGAAAGTCGCTCGACCTTGATGCAGCCGTGGATATCGACGACATCCGCGAATGCCTTCGGGTCGGATTGCAGGCAGCGAATGGCTCCAACCAACAGTCCTGGCGGTGGTTGGTCATCGCCGATCCCGCGCTGCGACGAAAACTCGCGGAACTGTATCGCGACGCCTACCTGCTCCGAGTCGGTGGCCAGCTGCTCGGCCATTTGCTCCCGCCCGACAGCCCGGAGGGCCGGCTCATGTCGTCCACCGAGTGGCTGGTCGAGAACCTGGCGAATGTGCCGTTATTGGTAATCCCTTGCTACCAGCCGTATCTGCCGCGCATCGACGGTGACGAATCGTTCTACCAGGCGACTCTGTACGGCTCGATCTTCCCGGCGGTATGGAACTTTCAGCTGGCGCTGCATGCACGTGGCTACGGCACCTGCGTCACGACGCTGCACCTGCACCACCAGGACGCCGTCGCGGAGCTGCTACAGATCCCCGAAAGCTACGCGCAAGGCTGCCTGCTGCCAGTCGCGCGCCTGCGTGCCGGTCACACCTTCAGGCCCGCTCCCAGACGCCCATTGAACGAGGTTGTCGCTGTCGACCGCTGGAGCGGCCCGTCGCTATAGATCCGATTTGCACAGCAAGCTGGTAGCGTTAAACCAAATATTGGGTCACGTATCCCGCAGAGCGGGCTGAATAGCAGGAACCGGTCACGCGACCCGGGTCGGGGCGGGTGCCATGGAGGTGTCGTGGGGCTTCAGCAACCATCTGAGGCTGCAGCCGCTGGGGACTCCGCGCGCCTACACTTGCCCGATGCCGATTCGTTGGTGCGTGCTGGCCGGGCCCGACGTTCTCACATGACGCCAGCCGATGGTCGCGGAGGCGCGTACGACGACGGCACTCGCCGGACCGAAATCCTGCAAACTGCGGCGTCATTGATCGCCTCTTCGGGCTTGCGGACGTCGTTGCAGGAGATTGCGGACGCCGCCGGCATTTTGCCGGGAAGCTTGTATCACCACTTCGAATCGAAAGAAGCGATCCTGGTTGAGCTGGTCCGTCGGTATTACGACGACTTGGACCGCATCGGCGAGATCGCCCACGAAAGATTGGACAAGCCCGACGCGCGCTCCGCCGCAGACGAGATCGTCGAGTTGGGATCAGCGATCGCGCGTTGCGCGGTACAGCACCGCGCCGCTCTGCAGATGTCGTTCTATGACGCGCCGAGTGCAAATCCGGAGCTTGTTGAACTGCTTCAAAAGCCGCCCACCGCGGTCCAGCAGGCGATGCTTCAAACGCTGCGTGCCGGCAAGTGGAGCGGCTACATCAGATCCGATATCGACCTTCCGACGCTGGCCGACCGTATCTGCCAGACCATGATGCACGTCGGTCTTGACGTTGTTCGACACAACGCCGCAGCCGATCAGACCGCGGCTGTCTTGTGCCGCATCATGTTGCACGGTTTGGCCGCTCGACCGCCCAGTGACCGGGAATTGGATGGCTCGCCTGCTTTCGCGGCCGCCGAGGCGGCAATCAAGACCTGGAGCGACGAAAACGAGTCCGACGCCAACGACAGAGCCGCCCACGTCCGTGCGGTGGCACGAGCCGAGTTCGGCAGAAAAGGTTACGAGGTCACCACCATCAGGGACATCGCTTCCGCGGCGGGGCTGGGGACCGGGACCGTCTATCGGCTGATCGGTTCGAAAGACGAACTGCTCGCCTCGATCATGGAATCGTTCGGTAAGAAAGCGGGCGGCGGATTCGCCAGCGTTCTGCGCACGGATGCCACCCCGGTCGAGAAGCTGGATGCGCTGAGTTGGGTCAACATCAACGCCTTGGACCAATTTCCCGACGAGTGGAAGATCCAACTTGCGTGGATGCGCCAGTCGCCGCCAGACACGCCCAACCCGGGGCTGGCGTTCACCATGCGACTACGACAGTTGCGGACGCTGTTGTCGGAAGGGATCCAGTCGTGCGACATCCGGATCGAGGATCCACCGTCGCTGGCGATGCTGTCGCGCTGCGTGATGGACATCTTGTGGATGCCGGAAAACATCGTGCGAGCTCAAGGCAAGCATGCCGCGCTGGTCAATGCCCGTGACACCGTGATACGCGGCGTCGTCGACCGCAGCGGACGCCAGTAAGAACCGCGATCGACTTCCTCAAACACTGACCGGTGCCCGCGGCATCCGCGCATACTTGCGGTGTGCGCCGCTACGGCCCGGAGTTACCTATCGGACCGCACCCAACCAGCCTTGTTGTACCAAATATCTGTTCCCCGTAAAGTACACCGGAGCCTTTACTGTTGGCGTCCCAAGAGAGGATCGAAATGACTGGTATTGAGCAGTTCCGCTACGACGGCAAGCGGGCGTTGGTAGTCGGAGGTGCCACCGGCATGGGCGCCGCGGCGGCGAAGATCGTTGGTGCTCTCGGGGCTGAAGTCATCAACATGGACTACGCGCCGGTCGCCGCCGAACTCGGCCGAGGGATCCAGGTAGACCTTCGGGACCCCGCATCGATCGACAGCGCACTCGAGCAGGTCGGCGGACCCGTCGACGCCCTGTTCTCCGCCGCCGGCATCGCCGACGGTCCGGACCTGATGAAGATCAACTTCATCGGCCATCGGCATGTGATCGACCGACTGATGAACAACGGCCAACTGAACCGCGGTTCGGCCATCTGCTTTATCTCCTCGGTGGCCGGCATTGGGTGGGAGAGCGATTTACCGCGGCTTCAGGAGTTCTTGGCCACGCCTGACTTCGAGTCGGCAGACGCCTGGGTCAAGGCCCACGAGGCGGACAACTTCGGCCATTACGGCACCAGCAAGCAGGCCATCAACGCCTATGTCGCTACGCACGCATTTCCGTTCCTGGCGAAAGGTGTGCGTATCAACGCGATCTGCCCCGGCCCGACGGACACTCCCCTGGCCCGGGCCAATGCTGATCTGTGGCTGACTTTCGCGCAGGACTACCGGGAGGCCACCGGCGCCACGGTCCACACCCCGGAGCAGATGGGCAACGTGATGGCGTTTCTCAACAGCGACGCCGCCGCCGGTATCAACGGCGTCACCCTGCTGGTCGACTACGGGCACGTCAATTCGTCGAACACCGGAACTTTCGCAGCCGGCAAGCCGATCATCGACCTGCTAATGGGCCGGGTCTCGCTCACCTAGCCGACCACGCACATTTACTCCCGAAGAAGGCCTCGCGGCTGGTAGAAAAAGCGTGCGACGACAGCACCCGTATGGGCGGCTGTCAGAATGGAGGTACGCGGTGGGAAGCCGGTTCGTCACCGCGGCGGTGACCGTTCTAGTAGTGGTGGCGTCTTGCGCGGGATGCTTCAGTTCGCAAAAGCTGACCGAGAAGACCGCTCGGATCACGGTCGACAACAACACCCGCACCTCGCGCGCTGTCACCTGTAATCAGGTTCAGTGGTTGTTGACCGCGAACATCGCCGCCGCGCCCGCGAATGTCCGGGTGTTGCTCAAGCTCGACTCCGAAAAGCCGAAACTGGAATCAGTCAACATCGACAACTTCGCGGGCTTCACCGGCGTCGCCGACGCCGGAGCCGGTGATGCGAAAGCCATCTTCGCCAATGGCACATACACCATCACTGGTACGGCCGAAGGATCTCAGCTCAACGATCCACGCGTCTCACTCACCGCACCATTCAAGATCGAGGTGGGCTGCTGAGACTCAGGCGGCGTCGTCGTCGAACGGTGCTTGGGCGCTCGGACCGGGAGGCGGTTTCTGCAGCCA
>Ga0187784_10001715_pt1 | contig 17454 bp, 16 predicted proteins | sample 1015_SJ02_MP15_2_FD_132964 | JGI IMG/M metagenome (GOLD analysis project Ga0187784, IMG submission 132964) | Tropical peat soil microbial communities from peatlands in Department of Meta, Colombia - 1015_SJ02_MP15_20_MG | ecosystem: Environmental > Terrestrial > Soil > Wetlands > Peat | place...
GTTGGTTGCCCAACTGAAAAGTCTAATGTACCTTTGCCGGTCGTTAGGTTGGGTGCGGACAATTAAGCTACGCCCTATTAACGGGTCGAAAGTATGTCCGGGCCAGAGAAGATCTACCTCTCTCTTTTTGTGTGCGTAGTTCGAAAGATGCTGATGACTTTTCGCAAAATGTATGAACAAGTTCGCGACTAATAGCTATGTGAAGGCGGAGGCGTTGGAAGACCGAATTATCGAAATGCCGGCTGAGTGGGGCGGCATAGTTCCAACCGAGGTTTTTCTACAAGAGGGAGAGCGGCTTGTCGGCGAGGCATTGAAGCGCCGTATACCGCTGAGGCTGCTTGGCGGAGTAGCGATTCGAATTCACTGTTCGGAATTCATGGATTTTGCCAAGAAACTCGTTCGGCTTGGGGAAGGGCAACAGGAGTACACGGACCTCGATCTCATGTCACTCATGAAGTTCCGCAAGAATCAGATGAAGGATTTCTTCAATGAGATGGGCTATGAGAAGCGACCGACAACAATGTCAACTGCCGACACACAGAGGCAAATATACTTCCACCCGAAAGGATGGTTCTACGTAGACGTCTTCTTCGACAAACTACTTGCAGCGAACCATCCACTAGACTTCAGAGAGCGATTAGAATTAGACTCACCTACGGTCACGCCAACCGATCTCCTCCTCGAGAAAGTGCAGATCGTCTTTCCGGGCGAAAAGGACGTGAAGGACACGATCCTACTCCTCTACGCCCACGAGATCGCAATTCAGGAAGAAAAGAATCGAATCAACGCTGACTTCATAGCGACCAAACTCGCCGATGACTGGGGATTCTGGTACACCGTGACCACGAACCTCAAAGGATTGAGACAGTACGTGGGCGACGCGCCGAATCTGACTGAAACGGAGAAGCAGAATCTCGCGTCGAAAATAGACAAGCTCCTAAAGACTATCGACGATAAGCCGAAGAGCACCAAGTGGAAGATGCGCTCCGTCATGGGGGTTAGGCGGCAATGGTACAATCCCGTCGAGACATCGCAGACTGTGGGCGAGTTCGGAATCTGGAGGTTAAGAGAAAAGAAGTAGAGCCAAGAAACGATTCGGTTTAGGACCGGGCTATCTAGTGAGGCGTCCAAGCCCGCGACCGACGAAAAACCGACTCATTCGAGGTTTGAGTCAGGTTGGGACCAGCCATGCTATGATAAGGTTGGCGATCATACCTGCCAGCCCAATTGCTGCAACGCCCAACTTTCCTCCTCGTTTGAAAGGTGCTGCGTCAAAAATCCGTTTTAATCGGAACGGGAACAGAACAACGGCGAGCGCAAAGAGGCTGAAGAAAACTGCATCCAGCAGGTCCACGTTAGAAAAAACGTACCCAAACACATTAGTGAGCACGCCTCCGACGGCACCTGCCGGCGCCCAACTGCCTCCATAGCAGACAATGCAAGTTTCCGACAATGCTCCAAGCAACGCGAATATTCCCACGAGAACGACGGCGTAAATTGGTGAGTTCGGCCCACCACTAAATTACTCGGACGGAATTTCTGAGAAAATCCGTGCATAGTCAACTTGTTTCCTTGCTGGTCCCCACTTGTAGTAAGCATAGATCGCTGTTCCGAATAGGATGAATAGAAGATTGAATCCCAAAGTCAGCCAGTTGTAATACCCTGGAGCTAGCATATTGTAGTCAAAGGCCGAGGTAAGGACCTCCCACCCGATGATCAAATTAGCTACCAGACCCGTGAGCCCAATCGCTGCAACCCCCAGTTTACCGCCTGGTTTGAAATATGCACTATCATAGAAGCGCCGTTTCCTGAACGGAAAGAGTAGGACTGCAAACGAAAAGATGCTGAGAAAAATCACCGTCAGAAGGTCGACGCCGGTGACACCATACGAGAAGAAGGCGTCCATAATGGACCCTATGAGCCCGCCCGGATTCCAACTGCCGCCAAGAGCAGCGACGCAAACTCCTCCGCAACCTAACCCTGCTACTGCCCCAAGAATCGCGACGAGAACGACTGCACCCAAGGGAACGTGGAATCTGTTAACCTTCGCGAAAGTCTCAGGGAAAACCCGGTCGAATGACATGGCGAAGACCAGTCTTGAACCCGCCAACATCAATGCTGAAATTTCGTTAGCCGCCAACAGTAAAGGGAAAAAGAACAAGATAACATTAAACGAACCCAATCCTAAGCCTTGAGCGACTATCATGGCCAATATATGAACAAACATCCGGATTGGCGGAAGATGCGCCTGCGTCAGGCTTGCCGTAAATGTGAGGAACGAGTAGGCTCCGAGGAAGCTCCACCTATCACCGTTGGGCAACGTAGTTTGCCCTACCGATGCAGCGACATAGGCCGAGATCCAAGCTACGCCTACAAGAACTACGATAGCGACGAGCCCGCCGACGATCAGAACCTTAGGGAGATTCCTCTTAGGATCCTTCACTTCTCCCAGAACAAACGTGGTTGAGGCGACTGCGCCCCAGACAAAGAAAAATCCAAAGTAAGACCAAACGGCCCAAATGAAACTGGCTGAAACCGCTGTCCAATAATCTCCTACGTTTGCCGAGTCAAGCCCCTGAGCGAGAGCGGCTTTGACGTACGTCTCCGCAGTCACTCCCGAGACTCCTTGTGTCTGCGCCCACAACGAAATTCCCTGCTCCAGCACGGCGGGATGCATTATGGTGATGGCGAACAAGCATAGAACGTAAGCAGTAATTACGGCTGAAATCCAGAAGAGTACTTGCATCAAGAACCCCGATACTCTCACGCCAAAAGCTGAGATCACTGCAAAAACGAGTATGAGTAACAATCCACCGACGGTTGGATTAACGTCGTTAAGAACCGGACTTGCGGGGAAGTAGAAATGCTGAACAAGGGTCACGGCAATTGCGCCCAAATAAAAAGAAATCGATAGGAACACGAGCCACGCCGCCATGAAACCCGCGAATGGGCTGATAATCCTTGAAATCGCAACATATCCTCCGCCGGATCGAGGAATCGCGCTGCCTAAGATCGAATACCCGACCACTATTGTCAGAGCCAAAATCCCCACTATGAGGAGGGCCATCACGTTAGGTGGAATCCCCGCGAACCATAAGTTCTCAGGCAAGGGGACATTGCCCGTAGCGGAGAATCCTCTATCGAACGGGAGGAAGGCCCAACCCGTAACTGCAAGGATAATTATGAATGCAGTTAACGGACCAATTTCTCTTACGAGGCCTGTAGTTTCTCTTGCAAACGATTTCTTTCCGTCAGACAAAGCTTCTCAAGCCAAAAAAGTCTGAGGCTGGTTTCTAAATATCGGGTGTCCACATACTTAACATATACTTACCGTAATATGTTCGCACAGCCGCAAGAAATACACGAGTGCTCAGGGATTTCTCCGTTATGTTAAGACCGGACCGACGAAATAACTGCGCGTGTATGATATTTCTCTTTGCCCTTAGCTTATTGCTCGTTCCTAGCCTGGCACATGGCTCTGGCACTACACGGACTCCAATGCTCCAAGCCTTCCCACTACAAGCGAATCCTGTTGAAGTACTAAACGCCTTTGAAGTCCAACTCAACGCCCACAACGTGAAGGCAGCTCTTGCACTTTTCACTGATGATGCGGTTGTCTATGACCCGACGGCCATCTCCTGTTATGGCGGAACCGGATACTCTTGTGAACCGAGCCTTTTCATCTCGTATACTTCCAAGACACAGATCCGAGGTTGGCTGCAATATCTCGCGGAGGTGGATATTGAAGTAAAAGAGGTTGGGGCTCCGCAAACCACTGGAAATAATGTAACTTGGACGTGGCAGGTTTCTAATAACGGATACCGCAGCCTTAACATCGCTCCTCTTGTGGGTGCCGGTGAAGCCATCGTTCAGGGAAATTTGATCAAGTACCTCAACTTTCGACTCAGCACCGACTCCATAGAAAAACTTGAGGCCGCACTCGCAGCCTCCAGTCGGTCGCCCTTCTCGGTCGCTCGTGAGAGCATCGGCTTCGGACTATTCGTCCTTGGACTTGTGTTTCCAGCTGCGGCGGCGTACTACATCTCGCGCGTAAGGACTCTGTTCGCCGCGGTTCCAAAACTCAAGAGACCTTGGGTTCTCTTGCAGGCAGGAGTCGTCTGCCTCTTTACTGCCATACTTGTGGTCGGTATCAGGAGCAGCATTGGAACTTCAATTCCGTTTCTAGACATAATCCAGTACGTGGCTGTTGTTCTCACGGGATTTTTCATTCTTGTAGCTATGGTGTTAATGAAACGGGTCTGGCTGGCCGCCCCTGATGTTTAGCGAGGAGTCGTCATGATCAGCGCATACCTGTACGGAGTTATTGCAATAGGACTTCTCATTCCTGTTTTCACGCTATTTTACATATCACGAGTCAGGAGCTTATTCGCTGCCGTTCCCAGACTGGAGCGCCCTTGGCTTCTCCTTGAAGCTGGAGTCGTACTGCTCTTCGCGTCATTGCTTTCAACCGCGATCAGTGACAGCTTGACTCCCACCAGCAGCCTTCTGAGACCGCTTGGAAATGTGCTGCTTGTTCTCACCGCGTTCTTCATTCTCTACGCCATGGTCACGATGAAACAGGCCTGGACAATTTCGGAGAACGACTGAAATGCAGGCCGAAGTCGCCAGATTCAAAGTCCAGATCCCAGGATTAGAAGACCATATTTTCTCGTCTGGAACTGTCATTCTGTTAACCGGGCGACCAGCACTAGGTAAGTCGGCTTTCGCTAAACAGTTCTGCCTTGAAGGGTTGAAAACAGGGGACCGAATTGTCGCGATTCTGACGGACACCAGCGCGGACAATTTCCGCCAGCAAATCAAGGTTGATAGTCCAAGCTTGGACCTATTGGACTGCCTTCTTGAGAAGCCAAGTGGAGTTCATGAGATTTCAATTAGAGTACATGAGCTAATCTCGAGAACGCCAGATCGCCCAGTGCGTTTAATCGTTGATTCGCTATCAACCCTTGGAACGATGTTTAATCCCGCGTTGCTAGCGCCCTGGCTTCTCGACTTGCGCGCAATGCTACTAACGCAGCCTTTCAAAGTCCTGGCGTTAGTGAACTACGCAACGGGCATCAACCCATCCTCGATTACTCGAAGCCTTCATCCATTTGCGGACATAATTCTCGAGATGAAAATGGACGACACGAATGAGGAGCCTGAGAGACAGTTTAGGGTTTTCGCGGCTCGAGGTTTAAGTCACAGCGCAAAATGGATCCCGTTCGCGATCACTGATTCTGGAATAGAGTTCACTGAGGTACCGTCGACAACGGATGAGATTGGCGAGATGTTGATCAAAGTGGAGCGAAACGTTCCGGGTCATCATCGCGTCTTCGCAACTGTGCTATTCTTCGACATTGCCATGGTCCCTGAGCAACGAGGAAGGCTTGGCGATCAGAAGACGAGGAAACATCTCACGAGGAGTTTTGATGTATTGAGAGAAGAGATTAGCCGATTTCAGGGCCGAGTGATCCTTACTACTCAACATGGGGCACTGGTAATCTTTGACAGACCTGAGCAGGCCCTGCAATCTGCCTGGAGTGTCAAAGATAGGGCTCGCGCACTCAATCTGGACGTTCGTGCTGGTATTCACTCAGGCGAGGTGCAACTTATCGGAAAGAATGTCGCCGGGATCGCGGTACACATCGGAGCGAGAGTTGCGTCGCTAGCGAATCCTGGCGAGGTCCTTGTGTCAAGCACGGTAAAGAACTTAGTTGCGGGTTCAGAGCTGGAGTTTGCGGACCGCGGATTGCGCGCCCTCAAGGATATTCCGGGTGAATGGCACCTATACGCAGTTTCCTTTCCAATAGAAAAGTGAAAGACGCAGGGTTCTCTAGTTTCAACCTAATCTGTTATTTCATTGTTCGCGTAGAGCGTTCAGGGAATTTGATGAACACGGAATTACCCGTAACTTCGATTCTTGGCTCAATTCCTAGAGCCGCTCGTATGCCTGCCGCGTAGATCCGTTTCAATTGATTTGAGTACCTTACACCTAAGTCGTGTTGCAGGGTTATCGTGTAATTGCCGGCTTTCGCCTCAAGCTCACATTTAGCAGTCCCAACATACTTCGAAAATCTTTCCGAAAAAGCGCAGATGGTAACCGCATCAATCTGCTTGTACCAGAACCGGACCATCTCAAGGAATGTGGAATAGTCGTGCTCCGTGGCAGCTAAGTATTCCTGCTCATCCATAGCCTCCATCATACGTTTGTAATCGGTTCGCGGTATTGAAACGAAACCAAATTTCTCAGTAAAACGATCCCATTCTGCGTATTTCGTTAATATCGATACGACCAATGCGCTGACAGTTCTATTCTCCGAGTTAGCGTCTCTCTGGAGGAGCGCATTCAGCTCCTTCGGGATCCTTACGTTTCTAAGGACAGTGCGGGTTTTCCGGTCAATCGTACTCATGCGGTGTGTAATACAATGCTTTACTTTGTAACATTTGCGGTTCTCTACTGCTTTACTTTGAGAGCCTATCGCCCAAGTGCTCGCAGGTCGGGTAGTTGGGTTATGAGTTGCTCTCGGCATGAGCTTTAAGAATTTCACAGAGCTTGAAACGGAAATTGGTCGAATCATTTCGGCTGCGGACGAAGCCGAGGTTCCGCTACGCGCGTTTGGAGGTGCCGCCATTAGGCTTCACTGTGCACAGGAGTGGCAGCTGTACGCCACACTTGGACGCCCATCGCACCATGACATGGACTTTGTTACCTATGACAAGTTTGGGTCTAGGACGCGTAAGCTCTTCACGGATCTCGGGTACGATCCACATGTTTCGATGACGTTATCCGCGGCGACTGCGACGGGCAGGCATAGGCAGATATTCTATAAGTCTGGAAATCAAGTTGACGTGTGCCTTGGAGCGATGAAGATGAGCCATCAGATCAATTTTTCTGACCGGCTTGAAGTCGACTATCCGACTGTTCCTCTTGCTGAACTCCTTCTGCAGAAGTTGGAGGTTGTAGATTTGAGTGAAAAACATTTGCAGGACATAGTGATCCTGTTGTGCGCGCATGATGTGGGGCAGAGTGATGATGACGAAATTAATGCCGAACACGTGGCAAAGATTCTAGCCAGAAGCTGGGGTTTTCATTACACCGCCACGACAAATCTGCGTCGCACAGCCGAATACGCATCCAGTCATCCAGCGCTCTCCAGAGCAGTCAAGGAATCAGTCGCGGCGAGAGTGCACAAGCTTATGGAAGCCATAGATATGGAACCGAAAACGCCGGTGTGGAAACTTCGCGCCCAAGTCGGCACAGCCTTAAGATGGTACAACCCAGTTGAAGAAGTTCAAGATCGAGGAGAGGGTTCCTGCAGCTATGAGGAACCTCTTCTCACCCAGCAGCCGATAATCATTCAGACGCGTACATGATCTTAATGCGCGAGGACACTCTAACAGGTCACTTTACGCCTTCTTTCCTCGGTTGTTCCAGAGATTCGCTTAATCATACGAACCGTTGCCGGTATTGAGTGCAGATAACGGCGCTTCCGCTCCTCCACAGGGGGCTCAAGGGATTTCATGCGGCAGGATTGACACTGAAGGCGGTTCGCCGATGCGGTAAGAATCTTATCCCAAGATAGCAATCTCGGCCCACCCTATGACAATCACGACGAATCCTTCCGCACACCACAATCACGTCTAAAAAGCAACATCCACGTGGACGCCGAAAAGGCCTTCTTAGCTAATAACTACGGTAACGTCGTGCGGCCGGAAGAATTTGAAACGAGATCGGCGCCATTAGCTTCATAGAATTATGCGGGCTTCTACCCGTTAGGAAATCTCGCACCACCGGAAAACCAACTGGTCAAAATCCGAGGCGTGCGGGCAAGAATCGGTCAGAAGTCGGGAAAAGCAAGACATAAAATTTAGTGGACCGGGCGGGATTTGAACCCGCGGCCTTCCGGTTTTTCTTCGCGTGGATGCGAACCGGACGTTCTTTGGCCCCTGAACAGATTCGGGCATACCAGGCTGAACTACCGGCCCTAGAGTGCCACAAAACCTGCCCTAACTTAAACGGTTTATCTGACCCCATCAATCTCGGTGAAAACAGTGGCTCGTTCGGAGAGGGACTCAGCCACTGAGTATTAGGCTGGGAGGACAGTGTAGGCAGACTTCGTGGGGACCGGCTCCGCAAATCGTGCACACTGCGCAGTCGTTTCCGTAGGAATCACGGCATTCGGCGCATCTCCCGATCGTACCCAAGAACCTATCACCTCCCTTTCATCGGATCATTCGTGCGAATTTACCACGTGGGATGTCTTCCTTGACAGAGTTCTTGTAACGCTGCCCAGCGCTGTTCAACTTGTGTCTTCAAGGCCATAAGCTCCTGAGCGCCGTGGGGTTGGAACAGGTGACTGAAACGACCTTGCGGGCGCAGAAAGTCTTCAAGTGGTACTTGGTGGGGGTTGATGCTCATCTTGTATTTTCCTCTCTCAACTTCGTAGAGTGGGAAGTATCGGCTCTGCACCGCAAGTCGTCCCATCTGAATTGTCTGATCCGTCTCGAAACGCCATCCCAGCGGGCATGGCGCAATTGCATGAATTAGGGCTGGGCCATCGATTTCCGCGGCCTTTCGAACCTTACTGATGAAGTCGCTCCAGTAGGAGGTACAGGCAGTGGCTACGTAATCGACGCGGTGAGCTAGGGCAAATGCGACTAGATCCTTCTTCGGTCCAATTTTGCCTTGTGACGCGACACCAATCGGAGTCGTGGTCGTCCACGCTCCTTCAGGGGTTGCGCTCGACCGTTGCACGCCAGTGTTCATGTAGGCTTCGTTATCGTAGCAAACATAGACGAAGTCGTGTCTTCTCTCGAATGCACCTGAGAGCGCTTGTAGGCCGATGTCGAAGGTTCCGCCGTCGCCTCCGAAGATTATGATGTCGGCTTGGAGATTACCATCGTTCTTCGACCTGAGGTAGGTTTCGATACCGCTAGCGATGGCTGGGGCGTTCTCAAACAGGCCGTGCACCCATGGGACACGCCATGCGGTGTAGGGGTAGATGGTGGTTGCAACTTCCAAGCAACCGGTAGCGTTTACGACGTATGTTGGGCGTTTCAATGATTTGAGGGTCATTCTTGCGGTAACTGCGCCGCCGCAGCCAGCGCACATGCGGTGGCCCGGGCCGTAGAGTTCTTCAACCTGTAACTCTTTCAGGGTTACCATTTATTCACGCACCCCCACAAACTCCATCTCCAACCCAGTTGAGCTAGACGCTGTTTCAAGCCCAGTTCGAAAGATTTGCTCGATGCTATCGGGTGAGAGATCACGCCCACCTAGTCCCGCGACAATGTCCAAAACTTTTGGTTGTTCTGAACGGTTGTATAATGAGCAGACTATGTCGCTCGCGAGGGGACCGCAATGGGAGCCTAAGCTCATCGCTCGCTCAAGCACTATTACAACATCAAGCCCCTCTAACATTCTCCCGACTTCTTCGTGCGGGAAGGGCCTGTAGAGGGCAAGCTTCAAAGCCCCAACGGGCAAGCCTTTCTTGCGCAGATTTCTCGCAACCCATCTCACTGTACCACTCGCACTTCCCAGCGAAACGATAGCGACCTTCGCATCTTCGATTTCATACGGTAGAAAACGATCGTAGCTTCTACCGCTCAGTTGCGCGAAATCTCTCGTTGCTTCAGCGAACGCATCAGGAACGTTTCGCATCGCTTCTTCTTGCTGTCGCTTGAACTCCGAGTAGAAGTCAGGAAGCGTAAGCGTTCCAATCGTGATGGGTTTCTCCGCGTCGAGTTTAAGCAAGGCCTGTCTTGGCGGCAGAAACTTGCTAATGGTGTCTTGGTCGATCAGTGCGATTGGTTCCACGGAGTGAGTGATTACGTACCCATCCATGTTGACAGAAAATGGCAAGGAAACGCGTTCGTCTTCCGCGATCCGGTAGGCTTGTAGAACCCAATCGTACGCTTCTTGGGCGTTCTCTACGTACAGTTGAATCCAACCTGAGTCTCTAGAGCCCATCATGTCGGAGTGATCGCCGTGTATGTTGATCGGTGCCGAGAGTGCCCGGTTAGCGACGGCCATTACGATTGGGCACCTCAGCCCTGACGCCAAGTATAGAACCTCATGCATCAGGGCGAGACCCTGGCTTGAGGTTGCTGTAAAGGCGCGGCCGCCGGCTAGGCTTGCGCCGACGCAGGCAGACATCGCAGAGTGTTCGGATTCAACGTTCACGAACTTTGCTTTCGTCTCTCCTTCGGCTACTAGGTCGCTTAGACGTTCTACGATTATTGTTTGTGGGGTGATTGGGTACGCGGAGATGAAGTCTATGTTCGATTGTATCGCCGCTTTCGCTATTGCTTCAGAACCGCTCATTGGAACCAATTGGGTTTTCGTGATACTCAACGAGTTCATCGCTCCTCTATCATCGTGATCGCGTGAACAGGGCATTCCACGGCGCAGATGCCGCATCCCTTGCAATGGTCGTAGTCGAATGAGATTACCTTAGGGCCGCGTATTATCGCGGGTTCGGGGCACCAGATCCAACAGAATAGGCAGTTGGTGCACTTCGACTCTTGTAGGGTGGGTTTCTTTGTCCGCCAATCCCCAGTCTGAAATTGCTTGGCTGACCCCGGTTCAACGATTACGGCGCCGCGTGCGAGTTGATGCCAACCGGGCTTACTTTCAGGGTTCAAATCTCATGAACCTCCTTGAACCCTGACCTAACCATCTTCGCGTTGGTCTCGCCCATCGTCCCGTGGAAACGCTGTTTGACTACTGATTCCAACGAATCTACCGTGACAAAACCTGAGGCACCAGCCAAGGCGCCGAGCATAATGGTGCTCACTGTGGGTTTCCCGATGAGGTCAATCGCTATCTTTGAAGCATCGATCGCGTAGGGAACGACCGCTGCCTCCTCGCCCATCTTCTTAACAGCCGCGAGTTTTAGGTCGGGAGAGTTCACTACGAAGAAACCTCTGGCGGCCATTCCTCTGGTGACGGGGACTGTTTGCAGAAGACTTTCCTCGAAGACAGCGACCGCATTCGGTGTGTAGACTTGGCTTCTGATCTCTATGGCTTGATCGTCGATACGCGCGAACGCTGCAAGCGGCGACCCTAACCTTTCGGGACCAAAGTCGGGAAACGCTTGGGCGAATTTACCGTCGGTTATGGCGGCTTGCGCGAACAGGCGGCTTGCGGTTAGGATGCCCTGCCCAGCGCGGCCGTGAAATCGAATTTCCTGCATCCTCTCACAGCTCCGGTAATTGAGGGGACTTCGTAAGTAAATGCTAATTATAGTGCCGTACCGTTTCTATAGTCGGAAAATACTGTCGCTAAATAGCCGGCCACAAGACGGCTGAAACAGACCCCAAACAAACCCTTAAAGCAAAAAAGAGGAACACGAACGAAAGCATGGGCCCATAGCTCAGCCTGGCTGTGTCATCAGCCGACGCCAAAGAGCACACGACTGATAGGGTTGGCTTAGAAATCGTGGGGTCGCCGGTTCGAATCCGGCTGGGCCCACCACTTCCCACCCATTTCCAGTCACGCACTTTCAATCGTTAATGTCAGTGAGAGCGCACGCCACCCAACACATTCGAAATCAACGCGATATCACACAGAAGGGCGCGGACCTGGCTTAACTAAGTGTCACTGTTTCCCGTGGCAAAAGAAACGATCAAGCCATGATGCCCAAGATGGCATTTGACGATGAGACGATAACTCTGAATGCAAACTCAGGTCAATAGGCTGAGATCTTCCTTACCCCTGGTATTTTCAACATTTTCTGCAGAATTGCGCCTGAAGGTTCCCTTTCAACGACCAAAGTGAGTTTCGGTTCGGGAGTAAGATCAGGATCGTCGGCGACGGCTTGTCGAATTGCAATATTCTCTTGGGCGATTAACGCGGCCGCTTGGGCAACGATGCCTACTGAGTGTGAATCTGCGTAGATCTCGATCACACTGTAGCCCAGAAATCTGGCTGCGTCTGCAAGGAATGGCCCTGCAGGGCGGATTCTTTCGAAGACGGATTTGAGAACTGGATCCGAGGAGATGAGTTGAGCGGTGTCTCTTACGGTTCGGCGGTCGAGGCCCAAGTATCGAGCGATCTTGACGTCAGATAGTTCGATTCCTCCACAGTAAATTTTGTTTCCCTCTCGAACGCTTAGTCCAAGTTCGACTAAGGTTCTTGCGACTTTTTGTCGGCCGGGGTATTCTTTGAGGCTGTCTGAGATTTGTCTCCACAAGTTTGAACATCGAACCTTGACGTACATAAACGTACTACGAAGTCTTAAATGCTACTATGACGTTGTCGAACCACAACACACAACAGGAAAGACAACCCATGTCAAAAAACAAACCCACAGGCAAAGAACGTGCCGTATACCTCCCGCAAGACGAAATGCCAACCCACTGGTACAACATACTCGCAGACCTCCCAGAACCTCTGCCTCCACCACTCGACCCGAAAACTCTGAAGCCATTGTCACCTGAACCACTCTTGAGGTTATTCGCGAAAGACCTGATAATGCAAGAAGTCTCAACCGAACGCTTCATCAAAATTCCAGACGAAGTCTACGATGCATACCTAAGCCTTCCACGCCCTACCCCACTACTGCGCGCAAGGAGACTAGAGAAATTCCTCAACACACCAGCCCAAATCTACTACAAGTGCGAGTACGTCAACGCATCTGGAAGCCATAAGATCAACACCGCAATCGCACAAGCATACTACAACATGACTCAAGGAAGCGAACGACTCGTCACAGAAACAGGCGCTGGCCAATGGGGAACCGCACTGGCAATAGCAGCCGCACTCTTCGGACTCAAATGCAGCGTCTACATGGTTCGCGCGAGCTACGATCAGAAACCGGGCAGGAGAATCATGATGGAAACCTTCGGCGCAGATGTGACCGCGTCGCCCAGCAAGAATACCAACTACGGACGGAGCCTCCTCGAAACGGATCCGACCCACCCAGGATCACTCGGCATAGCGATAAGTGAAGCCATCGAACATACGCTCAGTCAAGACACTGCGAAGTATTGCTTGGGTTCCGTTCTAAATCACGTGCTCCTACACCAAACCATCATCGGACAAGAAGCCAAGAAACAATTCAACATGATCGATGTGGAACCAGACGTCATCTGCGGTTGCATCGGAGGCGGGTCAAACTATGCAGGCTTCGCTTATCCGTTCATGGCTGAGAAACTGAAGGGAAAATCAACAACCAAGTTCGTCGCTTGCGAACCAAAAGCTGTCCCATCAACGACGCGCGGCGTATACACATACGACTTCGGCGACACAGCAGAAATGGCCCCCGTGGTGAAAATGTACACGATAGGCCACAAGTACAGACCACCACCAATACACGCAGGCGGACTCAGATACCACGGAAAGGCTCCTTCGCTAAGCTTCCTCATCAACAAGGGCTACATGACTTCCGTCGCTTACGGGCAAACGGAAGCCTTCGATGCGGCTCGCATACTTGCACAGACAGAGGGCATGATCACTGCACCGGAGACCGCACATTGCGTAAAGTACGCAATCGACGAGGCTCTGCGATGTAAGAAGACTGGCGAAAAGAAGGTGATCGCCTTCAACAACAGCGGTCACGGCTTGCTGGATCTACAGGCATATGACGCATTTCTAAGCGGACGCTTGGAAGACTACGAACCCACCACCATAGAAGTCCCAAAGATAGTTGACTAGGCCCCACTCTGAAATTCGACAGGGCCTCGTCACATTTCTTTCTCTGCAAGGAGATTTCCGTTTCTTGCTAGCGATCATTACGAGCCATGAGGAACCTTAGAACAACAATCGACGGCTCATGCTTCTCTTTTTGAGGATGCTTACTGTGTACGCGCTCTAGTTTTCTCTCGACGGCAATTCATTGCGTTATTGTGAGGCTGTCGGCGTTAGAGTTTCTGTACGGCGGCTGTGGACCTGCAAGAAGGTAAAGACAAGCAGCGGGATCAGGAGAAGAGCGATCCAAGCTCCACCAACGAATTTTGTGTAGCCAACTATAATGAAAGTTATCCCTGTCGCCACAGCTCCCACGCCATTCAAAATCGCCTTCGCTCTCCACCTTCCGTCGCGTTCGCGCCACCAGTGCCGCACCATACCAGTCTGCGAAAGGGTGTAGGCAAGAAACACACCCACTGCAAACAGAGGGACCAAGGCATGGCTGCTTCCGGAGAATGCTACGATCAAGATTCCAGATGCCAATGCCAAAAGCAAGATTCCGTTAGCGAATACTCCTCGGGAATTGAGCTTGGTCATTGGTTTTGGAAGAAATCCGTCTTCTGCCATGACGCTCAAAAGACGTGGTAAACCAACAAAGCTAGTGTTTGCTCCTACAGTGAGCATTATCAATGTAACAGCTTGGATGAGCAGGTATGCTGGGCCGCTTCCCAACAGGTGTCGAGCCAAGGCCGATAGAATCGTTTCTTGTGGCCCGGCGACCACGCCGAGAATTTGCGTAAGCCCGACACTGCCCAGAAACAGGGTGCCCATTAGGAGCGACATAACTATCATGGTCTGGCCCGCATTCTTAGTCGTAGGAGGTCGGAAGGACGGAACACCGTTGCTGATAGCCTCAATCCCCGTCACCGCGGTACACCCAGTGGAAAATGTACGCATTATCAAGAGTGTGGTTAGGGGTTCTATGGCCGGTGGGGCAGTAGTGATGAGTGAGACTGGGCCCACTATCGCGAGACGTTCTCCACCATACGCTATCATAGACAGGTAAGCGATCAAGAATAGATACACCGGGATCGCCATTACAATACCGGTCTCACGCATACCTCTTAGATTCAAGATTGTTATGGCGACCAGAAGCAGCAATGATAAAACAACTTTGTCAGATAACAGTTGAGGGAAAGCTGATGTAATAGCGTCAACGCCCGTTGTCAGGCTCACCGACACATTCAGCAGGTAGTCTACGATCAGCGACGCGGCGGCCACTAAGCCGGGGACTGTTCCGAAGTTTGCGCGGGCAACTGTATACGAGCCGCCCCCAGAGGGGAAAGCTTGGGTGATCTGGTAGTAAGAAAGGGCCAGAAGAGTCAGCAGTACAGTAATGGTCAAAGCAATGGGAAATGCCAGAGCTAGCCCAACGGCCCCACAGACCACCAATCCCAGATAGATCTCCTGATCTGCATATCCAATCGATGCCAGTGCATCAGGCGAAAAAGCGGCAAGCCCCTGGAGCTTACTCACTTTTCGGGTTTCGCTCTGTCCGGTTGGCAAGCGCGAATCTACCGAACGCTTGATTTCGCTCAAAACAGGAGCCCCACAAATCTACGTGTACGATCTAAGCGTACGAGGCCTCCTTCCGTCATGGTAAGGTGTGCGAACACGAATGGGTACACCGGGATAGCCATCACAATGCCGCACTCCCTCAATCCTCCCAAATTAAGACTATTCCCATCAGTAGCAGAAATGAGAGGAAGACCCTGTGCGCGTAGAGTTCGGGGAAGGTGACGCAATGGTGTCTACTACCGTTTTTGGGCTTACCGGAACGTTCAGACTTGGTCCAGTCAATCGCGGGCGTTTCAGATTAACCGCATATTCTTAATATGAGGTTGATGAGGTGGGGCATCAGGATTGATTACTCTTTGGGCGAGTTCGCGACCTTTGCAGATTTCGAGAAAGAGATTCGACGAATCATATCGGAGGCAGAAAAAAAGGGCGTCACGCTGAGGATTATGGGTGGTGCCGCCATGCGAATGCATAGCCCGAATCAGGTGGAGCTGTACACCCGCCTGAAGCGAGTTCCCAAACATGACATGGACTTTGTCACTTACAAGAAGTTTAGGCCAATCACGAAGCAGCTCTTCATGGATCTGGGATACGAGCCATACATTTCGCTAATGCTCACTGGAGCAACGGGGAGACATAGGCAGATCTTCAACGACAAGGAGGGAAACAAAGCAATCGATGTTTTTCTAGATAAGTTAGAGATGTGCCACGTAATCGACTTCAAAGACAGGCTCGAAGTGGACTCACCAACAGTCCCACTGGCAGAACTCTTCCTGCAAAAGATTCAGGTCGTTCAAACCAACGAGAAGGACATAACGGACATGATAATTCTCCTAAGCGAACATGAAGTTGGAAAGGGGGACAAGGAAACAATCAATGCAGATTACATTGCGAAGGTTCTTGGAAATGATTGGGGATTCTACTATACTGCGACACAAAATTTCACTAAGGTGACGGAGATGTTGGACAAATACGAGCTAAGCAAGCAGGAGAAGGAGCGCGTCGTTGACAGAATCAATAGACTCAAAGAGATCGTCGAGGCTCAGCCTAAGAGTCTGCAGTGGAAGATGCGCTCTAAAGTCGGAACATCAAAGCTATGGTACAACAAGGTTGAGGAAGTCCAGCGCGACTAAACGCACGACTGAAACTGAATGGGCAACTTGAAATATAGACCATATTGAATCACACGGGATAAAGCATTGGCCATAGTCAGAATTGTTTTTGCTTCGGACTTCCACGGTAGCGAAGTTGTCTGGCGCAAATTCCTGAACTCCGCAGCATTGTTCAAAGCAAACTGGTTGATTATGGGCGGCGATCTTACCGGCAAAGTTCTAACGCCTATAGTGCGTCAGCCCGACGGTACATACAAATCCGACTTCTTTGGCGAGACACACACTGTTCAACCCGATCAAGTCGAGGACTTCAAACGACGAGTGAGAGAGCAATGCTACATACCGTACGTATGCAGCGAAGGTGAATTCGAGACCCTGAAGAATGCTTCTCCAGATGAGATAGAGAAGATATTCGCTGACCTTGAATGCGCGACGTTGAAGGACTGGTTAGATCTGGTACCGAAGAAGATTCCCCAAGGCACCAAGGTACTCATTCATCCCGGCAATGACGACAAATTTGAATTGGATGATGTTATAAAATCCAGCCCCTACGTTACGTACGCCGAAGAAGCCGTAGTAGACTTGGATGGAGAACATGAAGCAGCCTGCTGCGGATGGTCGAATGTAACACCATGGCACAGCCCGCGAGAATGCTCTGAAGAAGAGTTAATGGTCAAGCTCGAGAAAACTGCTTCGCAAGTTCGTAATGTTGATAGATCCCTGTTCTGTCTCCATTGTCCTCCCTACGAGTCACAGATCGACAATGCTCCTCAATTAGATGAGAATTTCAAACCTGTGATGGAAGGGGGTCGACCAAAGATCATCCCAGTCGGTTCAAAATCAGTTCGAGTCATCATAGAGAAATATCAACCTCTCCTAGGAATGCACGGCCACATTCACGAATGCCGCGGGTGGATGAAGATCGGCAGAACTCAATGCATGAATCCCGGGTCGGAATACACAGAAGGAATTCTTAGTGCGTATCTAATAGAGATAGACGGCGGTAAAATAAAGAAACTCCAACGCGTTGAAGGCTAACTGTCCATTAAGCGCAACTTCTATCTAGGAAACGGAAAAGCCGCCCAGTTCAAGGCCGCTTCGCTGTGAGTATGGTAACAGCGATGACAACCAGAA
>Ga0187784_10001717_pt1 | contig 17441 bp, 14 predicted proteins | sample 1015_SJ02_MP15_2_FD_132964 | JGI IMG/M metagenome (GOLD analysis project Ga0187784, IMG submission 132964) | Tropical peat soil microbial communities from peatlands in Department of Meta, Colombia - 1015_SJ02_MP15_20_MG | ecosystem: Environmental > Terrestrial > Soil > Wetlands > Peat | place...
GGCGGATCGTAGGCGCCGATGGGCAGGAGCGCAACTTGCGGTGACAAGCGCTTCCCAATTTCGCGGAAACCGGAAAAATAAGCGGTGTCTCCGGCGTGATAAACGGAGTGTTTGCCCGCGCGCAAAACGTAGCCGCCGTAGCCGCGATACGAATCCTTGATCACGCGCGCTCCCCAATGGCGTGATGGGACGTGGGTGACTTCGAGAGCGTTCTGCAGGTGGGTATTCCACCAGTCCAGCTCGACGACCCGCTGGAAACCGAGATCGAAGACGAGATCGTACACATGATGGGGAACGACCAGGGTCGGCGCATTGCCGGTTTGACGCCGGGTCTGGCGGGCAATAGCGCGCAACGACTGGCGATGAAGATGATCAAAATGCGCGTGCGTGACCAGCACCACGTCCATCGGCGGCAGATCGTCGAGATGCAGCCCGGGCCGGCGAAGACGCTTCAGGATAAAGAGCCAGCGCGCAAAATTGGGATCGATGACGACGTTCATGCCGCCCATCTGCAGAAAAAAACTGGCGTGGCCGATGAAGGTAACCCCTAACTGGCCATTGCTTACGATTTGCGGCTTGTGCGTGCGACCTGTGCGCGGCGTAACCGCAGAATGACGAATGAGACGCGTGAACTGCCCGGCCCGTTTGCGAAGTGCTGGAGTTTTCAATGAAGACTTGATCATTTTCCTTGTTGACCGGTTCGCCCCTTACGCGCACAACCGGCCGATAGAATTTCGACATCCGAAAACAAATTAGATGCCGCAAATTCCACAGTCGACGCATCGGGGACGATGTTAGCCACGCTCCAGCATTCGGCCATGGCTGAGTCAGCGACATTTCAGTGTATGACAATCTGTGTTTTCCTTGACCATTACTTTTGTGGTCATTTCTAATCAGGACTTGCAGCCAATCACGGGAAGAAAGTTTCCGAAGAAAATGTCCGGCAAATTCTGTTGAGGGAGGCGACGGCAATGCGCGTAGCGTTTCTGGGATTGGGAATCATGGGGCGGTCGATGGCCGCCAATCTTGTCAAAGCCGGACACGAAGTTGCGGTGTGGAACCGCACTGCCGGCAAAGATGTCGAAGGCGCACGCAGCGCAACATCCCCCGCGGATGCGGCGCAGGGAGCCGAGGTCGTGTGGACCTGCGTCTCCGACACGAAGGCAGTAGAGAGCATCCTGTTCGGCGAGCAGGGCGCCGCGGCAGCGCTCGCCCCGGGCATGATGGTTGCGGATTCAAGCACCATCTCGCCTTTTGCGACGGTGCGATTCGCGGAACGGGTCAAGGCGCATGGCGCCGAGTATGTGGACGCGCCCGTCACCGGGTCAAAAATCGCGGCGGAAAACGGCACGTTGATTTTCATGGCGGGCGGGGATGCATCCTCCGTGGAGCGCCTGCAGCCGCTTTTTCAAGCCATGGGAAAGCAGGTCTTCCACATGGGCGGCACGGGCAAGGGACAGGCGACCAAGCTGGCCATGAATCTGCAGATTGCTCTCATCTTTGAGGGATTCGCGGAAGCGGTCACGCTGGCCACAAAATTGGGAGTGGACATCGACAAACTACTGCCGCTGGTGCAGGCTTCCATGGTGCGATCGGGCGTCGTCGAGTATAAGGCTCCGTTTATTTTGAAGCGCGACTTCTCGCCTAATTTCCCCTTGCGCCTGATGCTGAAAGACATTCACCTCGCCCTGGAAGCGGCGCGTGAATCACGGGTGCGACTGCCGGGATTGGAAGCGGTGGAAGAAGTCTATGACGTGGCCGCGGAAGAAGGCCAGAAAGATCTGGACTACGCTGCCACGCTTACGTTGCTGGAAAAATGGGCGGGCGTCGAAGTGAAAGGGGCGGCGTAGAAACTCGCTCGATGCGGCGCGCTTGATGCCTGCCCGCATGCCCGCGACGCCGGCATCATTTCTTGCCGAAGGAGCGCACGTAATTGACGATGTTCCAGACTTCTTCGTCCTTGGCGCGGTCGGTGCCTTCCCCCGGCATATCCCCTATGCCGTGGCGAATGACGTAGAACCACTGGCCGTCAGTCGCGCTTTTCTGCACCTCAGGATTGGTGAGGTCGGGGACATTCTTCATGTCCATATCGTTCTTGCCGTCGCCATTTTCTCCGTGGCACAAAGCGCAGTCGATAACATAGGTTTTCTTTCCCTTTGCAAGCGACTCGGCCGTTGGCCTGACCGGATTCGGTTTCTGGGCGGCTTCGGGCGGCACTTTCTGCGTGGGGGCTTGCGGCGCGGGTGCAGGCGCCGGAGGTGGGTTTTGCTGGGCCCCAAGAACCAAGGCGAGCACGAGGACAGCTAGAACAAGGGTGGCAGTCTGCAGCCAAAGCTTCATCGCTACGGGACCTCCTCTTCCGTTCAGGCCACGTTTTTCCACTGCGGGCTTCGAATGCTAGCGGAATTTTACGACCTGTCGGGTCGCGGCGCAAAGGTTGCAGATCACGTCCGCGGGTACGCGGAATCACGCTTGATACGGGCGCGGAAACGTCGATGGCCGAGGGTTGCACCGGTGGGAGCCATCAGGCGAGCCAATGCGCCTTCTGGGCGGCGCACTCGCAGCATTCCATTACTCTCGTAACCCCTTTTCTGCTCAGGGATTACAGAAGTATTACACAGCCCTGCTCGGGCTCTTGGTATCGTCCTAAGGGCATTCCTAGAAATAGATGCGGGGGAAACTGGATGAACAAGGGGATCGATAACACATTGCGCTGTGGATCGACTACAAGTCTACGCAAAGACCGCGCCACGAACGACGGGATCAACTGGGTCACAACCACGGCCATGATTCTGTTTCATCTGGGCGCGGTGGCGGCGCTGTTTTTCTTTACCTGGAAGGCATTCTTTGTTGCCCTTCTGCTTTGGTGGATTTCAGGGAGTTTCGGTATCGGCATGTGTTATCACCGCCTGCTGACGCATCGCGGCTACAGAACGCCGAAGTGGCTGGAGTATTTGCTGACCTGGTGTGCCACGCTGGCGCTGGAAGGCGGGCCGATTTTCTGGGTCGCCACACATCGCATTCATCATCAGTTTTCCGATGTGGAGGGGGATCCGCACTCGCCCAACGACGGCAAATGGTGGTCGCACATGGGATGGATTCTGGTGGGCAAGTCCATGCACCACGATACGACGACGCTCGCCCGTTACGTTCCTGACTTGACCGAAGACAAGGTTCACGTGTGGCTAACGAAATATCACTGGACGAGTAACGTCATCGTCGGTGTGATTCTGCTGGCCATCGGCGGACTGCCGTGGGTGCTGTGGGGAGTATTCTTCCGCGTCGTTCTGGGCCTCCATTCAACCTGGGCCGTGAACTCGATTACGCACTGGTGGGGAACGCGGCGCTTTGCCACGAAGGACTTGTCCACGAACAATTTTCTCATCGCGCTCTTCACCTTTGGTGAAGGCTGGCATAACAATCATCATGCGCATCCCGTTTCGGCGCGGCACGGCATGGCGTGGTGGGAGATTGACACCAACTGGTACGGCATCTGGATGCTGAAGAAGCTTGGCCTGGCGCGGCACGTGTATAAGGTCACGCTCAACAACCTGCCGCCGCGGCCAGCGCTGGTAAGGGATTTGCGGGCGGCAGAGTTGGCGACCTCGGCCGCAGCGGGGAATAACTAGAACAGGCATATCAGCCTAACTGACACCGGACACCTGCCCCTTTACAATCGTCCTGTGCGGATCTCCAGCCGGCGCAAAGCGATTGCCTTCTTTTTGACCTTCGGCATTTGCCTCGCGGTTTTTGCTTTTGCCGTGGGCAGCGGATGGATCATCCTCAACTGGCGCCAGGGCATCAAGGTTTTTCTCGGCCTCATTTTCTTCGGCGCGATTATCACCGGCCTGGTGCTGAATACGATTTTTCTGGTCCGCGAAATCCGCCGCAACGAGCAGCACGACAGCTTTATCAATGCGGTCACCCACGAGCTGAAGACGCCGATTGCCTCGATCCGCCTGTATCTTGAAACGCTCCAGCGTCGTGAAGTGGACGAAGCGCGGCGGCGGGAATTCTATCAGTTGATGCTGGTGGACACGGAGCGGCTCATGGGCACAGTGGAGCAGGTGCTCAAGGCGGGCGCGGTGGCGCAGAAAAAAGCCAAGCCGCAGCGCTTGCCCATCGATTTCCATGGGGTGGTGGGCGAGTGCGTGGAACTGGCGCGCGCGCGCCATCACCTGGCAGCGGAAAACCTGATCTACCGGGCGCCCGCGAACGGCGTGGGCGGCGCGAACGTGGTGGGCGATCCGGAACAGCTGCACACGGCCGTAACCAACCTTCTCGACAACGCGGTGAAGTACTCGCCGGACGGAGTTCGCATCGCGGTCGAACTCGATGTGGCGGACGAAGATATGCTGGCTCTGAGGGTGCAGGACCAGGGAGTGGGTATTCCTCGGAACGAGCTGAAGCGCATTTTCAAACGCTTTTATCGGGTGCGGCAGCGCGGGCGTGCGCGAGTGAAAGGAACAGGCCTGGGTTTGTTCATTGTGCGCTCAATCGCGCGCAACCACGGCGGGCGCGTGTTCGCCGAGAGCGAAGGTTCCGGCAAGGGAACGACGGTGACCCTGGAATTGCCGCGTCAATCGCCGCCGGCAACGAGCACGAGGCCCTTATGAGCCGGGTACTCATCGTCGAAGACGAAGCCCATCTGGCCGATGGGTTGCGTTTCAACCTGCAGGCCGAAGGGCATCAGGCCGAGATCGCGGGCGATGGCGAAGAGGCGCTGTTGCGGCTGATCGACCGGGCCGAGCATTTCGACGCCGTAGTGCTCGATGTCATGTTGCCGGGAAAAAGCGGCTTCGAAGTGGCGGAATTGCTGCGCGAGAAAAAGAACTATATTCCGATTCTGATGCTGACGGCGCGCGGCCGAGCTGAGGATGTACTGAAAGGTTTTGCTTCCGGTGCCGACGATTATCTTTCCAAACCATTTGAGCTGGCCATTCTGATCGCACGCCTCGATGGTTTGCTGCGGCGGACGGCATGGATGAACCAGAGCCTCGCCGTCTATCCCGGCGAGCCGAAAGGTGGCGCGCCCGTCATTGCCGTCGCGGCGGGCCGTGGGACGATGAGCAGAGAGAGCGCATTGAAATCCGAGGGCGCCTTACGTTCCGATGACGACACGTTCCGATTTGCCGGCCGATCCATCGACTTCGCGGAGCTGGAATTGCGCAGCCTGGGAAACACAATTCATCTGACCGTGATGGAAGCCGACCTTTTGCGTTATCTGGCGCGCAGCGGAGGGCGCATCGTTTCGCGCAAAGCTCTGCTCGAAGACGTGTGGGGATTGCATGAGGACACGGACACGCGCGCCATTGACAATTTCATGGTGCGGTTGCGGCGTTATATAGAAGAGGACCCGTCGCGGCCAAAGCATCTTCTCACGGTCCGGGGAGTGGGCTATCGCTTCCTGGCCGAGCCGGAATAGCAAGCAGCGGTGGAAAAGAAAGCAATGAGGCAATTAGTGCTGCCGCGCCGAAGAGCTGGCGGCCAGTTCGCGGATCAGGCCCAGCAAGGAGGAAGCGGCCTGCTGATCGGAAAGATTGGCGAGCGATACGGTCGCCGTGAAGTGCGGCGAGTTCTGGTTGAAACGCACGCTGACAAAATCCTTATCGCGCCAGCTGGCCAGAGCGTTGACTACGGGGGTCAGTTCCACCGGCCAGTCTTCCTTAGTTGTCAGAATGACGGCTCCGGGACGGCTAACGATCCACTTGCGCGTCGTACTCTTCGCGCCGGTCTGGCCCGACCAGCGGTGCCGCAGGATATCGAGATGAAAGCCGGGCGGGAAACCCATATCGGCTTCGAAAGTGAGTGTCTCCTGCTGCTCCTGCCAGCGGCTGAGCACCCATTGTACGGGCGACGGGCGGGGCAAAAGCCGGATGGTCAAATGAACTTCATCGAACCAGCGGGTGGAGAAATGCAAAGTGGCGCGCAGACGTGAATGAAAGGCTTGCCACTCCAGATCGGCCAGGCGCGCTTTCCCCAGGCAGGCGGCCTGCACCCATTCGAGCACGCTGGCGGCGCGGCGGCGATTATAGCGGGTAAACCAGGCGTACCAGATCAGGGCCAGCACTGCCGCCAAGCCGACGTTGATTAGGAGCCAACGCCCCACGAGCCGCCTCTCTGGAAGAAATCGTACGTCTGTCAGATGCGGGCGCGCAAGGGGAGGCGGCGAAAAAAAATTGGCCGAAGTGAGCTGCCGCGCGGCGAGTCTTGTGAGCCGGTAGAATGGCGGCGTGCCGTTCCGCATTCGGCGCTTCCAAAAGTCGGATTTTGAAACTCTCTGGCGGATCGACCAGGCTTGTTTTGATCCGGAGATGGCCTATTCGCGGCCGGAGTTGGCGTTTTACATGCGCCGCTCGGGCGCCTTTACGCTGGTGGCCGAAGCCACGGAAGGGCGGGAAAGCCATCCGGACCGCGGCGCCAAGGCGAAAGCGATCGCGCCGCCAGTTCTGGCGATCTTAGGATTCATTGTTGCCGAGGCTGGAAGCCGCGGCGGGCACATCATCACCATCGACGTGGTGGAGGAAGCCCGACGTTTGGGAGTGGGATCGGCCCTGCTGGGAGCGGCAGAAGTGCACCTGCAAGACAGCGGCGTGAAAACCATCTCCCTGGAAACAGCGGTGAACAACGAGGCGGCGATCCGTTTTTATAAGCAGAAGGGGTATTTCGTCGAGAAAACAATTCGCGGGTATTATTCCGGGCGAGTGGACGCGCTCCTGATGGTAAAACAGTTAGACGGAAGTCCGTCCAGCGGTTAGCGCCAGTTCGAGCATGGCCGGGCAGCCAGCGAGGCTCATGAAGATTGCGATTCAAGGCGAGCTAGGGTCATTCAGTCATGAAGCGGCGCAGCAAATGCTCCCTTCGGCCAATGTGGTTCCGTGTGCGCGATCGCGGGAAGTGTTCGATTGTGTGCAGCGGGGGTTGGTGAAGGGCGCGGTCATTCCCATCGAGAATTCCCTGGCAGGCTCGGTGGCGGAGCATCTTGATCTGCTACTCACCCGGGACGTACACATTGTGCGCGAGTTCCGCCTGCGCATCATACACAATCTGATAGTCCGGCCAGGAACCAGCCTCGGCGACGTGCGGCGGGTCTTTTCCCATCCCGTGGCGCTTGACCAGTGCCGCGAGTTCTTTGCCCGCAATCGGCGAATGCAAGCCGAGCCGTTTTATGACACTGCTGGAAGCGTGAAGCACATCATGGCCGAGCGCCTGCCGGGCGCGGCCGCCATTGCCGGCCGGCGAGCTGCCGAAGTTTACGGCGGGAAAATCCTCAAGGCCGGCATTGAGGACGACAAGAAGAACTTTACGCGATTTTTCCTGATTCGGCGGGGCAAGGCGCGGGCCGAAAGCGGGGCCAACAAAATGTCGCTCGCCTTCAGCACCCGGAACATGCCGGGCTCGCTCTTTAAGGCCATCAGCGTATTTGCCCTGCGCGACATCAGCCTGAGCAAGATCGAATCCCGCCCCCTGCGCGGACGTCCGTGGGAGTACGTCTTCTTTGTGGATTTACTGCGCGGTGACGATCAGGATTCTCGCAACGCGCTGCGCCATCTGGCGGAGATGACGGACCTGGTGAAGGTACTCGGCATTTATCGGCAGGCCTAAGTCATTCCATACATCGGCAATCGGCTCTGGCGCCCGCCGGCCGCTTGAAACTTGAGAACATATTCGTCTCGCTGGATTTCGGGAAAAACGAACGACATGAGTCCCTGCACTTGATTCTCCAAAATGAATGGGATTGCTTGTAAATCGCACATTCGTCCAGTGCCTTTGGTCACAAGTCCGTGTGAGTTGCTGCATTGCACAATAAAATGCCGCTGGAGTAACCTGAAATCGAAAGAGGGGTATTCTTATGCGTTTCATTACCGCCCTGCGAATTGGGATTTGTGTCGTTGTGCTTGGCGCTTTTGCCGTGGCGACCCAGAACCAGTTTGGCGTCGCCGATGTGTACAGAGTCACCTTTGCCGAAAAAGTGCGCGTGGCCGACACGCTGCTTCCTTCCGGACAGTACGAGATCCGGCATGTCATGGAAGGGCCGGACCATTTCATGGTGTTCCGCCAAGTCGGGACGAAGCACCCGATCGACGTGCGCGCCAAATGTACCCTGGTTCCGCTGCCGGAAAAGGCCGCCCAGGACCAGAAGATTTATGAACTGAATACCGCCAATGAACGCGTGTTGCACGAACTGATTTTTAAGGGAGATCGGGCGAAACACGTGTTCTGACGGCTGCCGGACCGCGCGTTGATTGCTGGTTTTAGCGGCCTGGCGCTGGATGGAGTGGGGCGTTTGGGGCGAGGAACCGGGGGAACGTCACAGCCAAGGCTGTTACTCCGGTTGGCAGAATGGCCTTTTTGCGTCTTGCAAAAACCGAAAAAAGGTCTAAAATTCAACAGCCTAGCATGCAAAGTGCATCTTTTCGCCAGGTCGGTTCATCCAAACGTTGAGTACAAGTCACTCAAGGAAAAACTATGAGCGATCTTACTACCTCCTCATCTTCTTATGAGGCGTCGCGGCGGTCGCTGCCCATTCTGCCGGTGCGCGATACGGTTTTATTTCCGCACGCGGTGCTGCCTTTGACCGTGGGCCGCGAGAGTTCGGTGCAGTTGATCAACTCGCTCGGCGACGACAAGACCATTGTGGTGGTGGCGCAGCGCGAGGCGCGCGTCGACGTACCGCAGCCCAGCGATCTCTATTCCATCGGCTCGCTGGCGGTCGTCCACAAAGTGGTCAAGATGCCGAACCAGAGCCTGTTTGTTTTTGCCGAGGGCCTGGAGCGGGTGCGCCTGGCCGATTTCACCCAACTTTCTCCCTTCATGCGCGCGCAAGTGGTCACGGTGGCCGAGACCATTCCTCCCAAGGACTCCGAAATCGAAGCGCTGCAGCGCAATGTACTGACACTGTTTCAGCAGATCGTGGCCGGTTCGCCCACGCTTTCCGATGAACTGTCGACGGTGGCCATGAACATCGAGGAACCCGGGCGCTTGGTGGACTTCATCGCCTCGTCCCTGCCCTCGCTCTCCACCGCCGACAAACAGGACACGCTGGAAACCACCGACGTACGCATTCGCCTGGAAAAAATCAACCAGCACCTGGCGAAAGAACTCGAGGTGCAGCAACTGCGCAACAAGATCCAGTCCGAGGTCCAGGACCGCGTGCAGCAGACGCAGCGCGAATACTACCTGCGCGAGCAGATGAAGGCGATCCAGAAAGAGCTGGGCGAGCAGGATGAAGGGCAGCGCGACATAGAAGAACTGCGCCAGAAAATCGAAGCCGCGGGCATGCCCGATGACGTGAAGAAAGAAGCCCTGAAAGAGCTGGGCAGGCTTTCGCGCATGTCCCCGATGGCGGCGGATTATTCGGTCACGCGCAATTACATCGAGTGGCTGGCCGTGCTGCCCTGGAACAAGACTTCCGGCGGCGAAATCGAAATTCCCAAAGCCAAAGAGATCCTCGATGCCGACCACTACGATTTGCAGAAAGTGAAGGACCGCATTCTCGATTATCTTTCCGTACGCCGCCTGAAGCCGGGCATGAAAGGCCCTATTTTGTGTTTTGTTGGGCCTCCCGGCGTGGGCAAGACTTCTTTAGGCAAATCGATTGCGCGCGCCCTGGGGCGGAAATTCACGCGTCTCTCGCTCGGCGGCGTGCATGACGAAGCCGAAATCCGCGGTCATCGCCGTACGTACATCGGCGCCTTGCCCGGCCAGATTATTCAAGGAATCCGGCGTGCCGAAACCAAAGATCCGGTGTTCATGCTCGACGAGATCGATAAAGTTGGGCGCGACTTCCGCGGCGATCCCGCTTCAGCCCTGCTCGAAGCGCTTGACCCGGAGCAAAACGCCAGCTTCCGCGACAATTATCTGGACGTCACTTTCGACCTTTCCAAGGTGCTGTTCATCACCACCGCGAACATGCTCGACCCCATTGCCGAGCCCCTGCGGGATCGCATGGAGATCATCGAACTGCAGGGCTACACGGAAGAAGAAAAAATCCACATTGCATTTCAATATCTGATTCCGAGGCAAATCGAGGAAAACGGCATCACCGCGGACCAGATCGAGTTTCCGCAAGAAAGCGTCAGCTACGTGATCCGCCATTACACGCGCGAAGCCGGCGTGCGCAACCTGGAACGCAATCTGGGCACGATCTGCCGCAAGCAGGCGCGGCGCCTGGCCGAGGGCAAAACCGGAAAGCTGGTCGTCACCAAGGAAATCGTGCAGGAATTCCTGGGCGGCATCAAGATTCGCAGCGAAGGCGAAATCGCCGAGCGCACCAAGCGTCCGGGCGTCGTGGTGGGTCTGGCCTGGACGCCGGCCGGCGGCGACATTTTGTTTGTCGAGGCCAACCAGATGAAGGGCAAGGGCGGCCTGACCATCACCGGCCAGATTCAGGATGTGATGCGCGAATCGATGCAGGCGGCGCTGAGCTGGGTGCGCTCGAACGCCCGCGAATTGGGTGTGGACGAAGAGTTTTTTGCCAACCACGACATCCACATTCACGTGCCCGCCGGGGCAATTCCCAAAGATGGCCCCTCGGCTGGCGTGACCATTGTGACTGCGCTGGTCTCTCTGCTCACCGGCAAGCAGATTCGTCCGCTCACCGCCATGACCGGCGAGATCACGCTGAGCGGCAATGTGCTGCCCGTGGGCGGAATCAAGGAAAAAGTGCTGGCCGCCAAGCGCGCCGGCGTCCATGACGTCATTCTTCCGGCCGACAACAGAACCAATGTCGAGGAAGACTTGACAGCCGAGCAACTGCAGGATTTGAACACTCATTATGTGAAGACGGTCGAGGACGTTCTCGATCTGGCTCTGCCGTCCTCTCCGCGAGAAGAGCGCCAGGATGCCGAGGAACGGGAAAAAGTGCTGAGCACCTGAACGCTTTTGCGATTCGCCGAAAAAAGCATTCGACAACGCCGGCTTGATTCAGCCGGCGTTCTTATTGCCTATAAAAAATGAAAGCTCTAAACATCCTTGCCCATGCCTCACCCAGTTTGCCGCGCCTCGACTCGTCCTTTTACGTCATGACCGAACAGCCTTTTGAAAAATTTGGGTGATCATGGCAATTGGCTTCTACTGAAAACTGGAAGGAACCAAGTCGAACCGTGACGCCATTGGCGCTCGGGTCATGGTTCGCGTCGGCGACCATCAGCAGACGCAGGAAGTTCGCAGTGGAGGTTCGTACATCTCGCAAAGCGACTTCCGTCTTCACTTTGGGCTGGGTCAGGCGGCCAAGGCAGACCTCGTCGAAATTCGCTGGCCGAGCGGACTGACCGAACGCCTGGAAAACGTGACTGCCAATCGCATCATGAAAATCCGCGAAGGTGTAGCAGCCGTCGCCGAGACTATGGAAAAGTGAATCTTCCTCTCGCTGTCCTGATCCCGCAAGTCTCATAAAAGTCTTGACTTTGCGCACTTGATCCATTTATATGGCCGCATCAAAAAATTGCGCCCCGATCACTTCGGTGTAGCCGCACGTTTTGCCGGTGCGGACACGCGGACGATCTGGCTCGTTTGCTGCAATCGGGGTCGCTAGAGGGACGAAATGTCGAGAAGAAAAGTTCTGCTCGCTGCGGTTGTCTGCTCCGTGCTGTGTCTGTGTTCATCGTTGTATGGGCAGGCCAATGGAACCCTTTTAGGAACCGTCGCCGACAAGACGGGATCGGTCATTCCGGGCGCGAACGTGAAGATAACTTCGCAGGCCACGGGACTGGTGCGCGAAACCAGGACCGACGACTCCGGGCACTATCTGGTTCCACTGCTGCCTGTCGCCTTCTACACCATTCACGTCGAGGCCCAGGGTTTTCAGACGACTGAACAGAAGGATATTCGTCTTCAGGTCGACGAGCAGCGCGAAATCGACTTCACGCTCAATCCCGCCACGGTCAGCCAGTCCGTTGAAGTCAGTGCGACTGAGGTTGCGGTCGAGACAACAAATCCCACGCTGGGCCAGGTCATCACTTCCGAGGAAGTCGCCGATCTCCCGCTCAATGGCCGCAACTTCGTCCAACTCGCAACTTTGACGCCGGGCACTACGCAATCGACCAGCCCGGTCAGCTTCTTCACCAGTGCCGCGAGCAGCGAAGCCGCCACCCGCGGCGCCTTTTCCCTTTCGGTGGGTGGTTCGCGCGAACAGTCGACCGACTGGATGCTCGATGGCAACGATAATAATCAGCTCGATGAAGGCGGGATTGCCATCTTCTCCGACATGGATGACATCCAGGAATTTAAGGTCCTGACCTACAACTACTCTGCCGAATATGGCGAGCGCGCCGGTCCCACCGTGCTAGTTACCACCAAGTCAGGCTCCAATCAGTTTCATGGCACCGTCTTCGAATTCTTCCGCAACACCGTTCTTGACGCCGAGACTCCGTTCGTTGACAAAGCAACCACCTTCAATCTCAACCAGTTTGGATTCTCTTTCGGCGGCCCCATTCGGAAGGATAAGACTTTCTTCTTCCTCGATTATCAAGCCAAGATCCAGCGCAAGGGCGTGCCTTTTACCGGCTTCGTTCCGACTGCTGCCATGGTGACACCTGAACAAAACGCCATTACAGGCCTCATGCAATACGACGAGAGTTCGAATCCATTTGGCATACAGCTCAACAACCCCTACGTTTCTCCCACTCCGTTTATCTGCAATGAGGTCAGTGGAACGCTCGTTCCCGTCGCACCTAACGCAAACGGGACGCAAACACCCACGGCTTCCACGCAAAATTGCAACGTTATTCCAGTCCTAACCGCTGCTGGGCTTCCCTTTGTCGACCCGATTGGAGCGAATGTGGCCGCGCTTTACGCATTGGATCCGCCCAACGTTCTCAACAATTCCTCTTACAACTATGCCACGCTGCCTACACGCAGGCTCAATGAAGGCACCGGCGACATTCGCGCCGATCACAACTTTTCCAGCAAGGATTCCATCTTTGCGCGTTTCAGCTACGACCAGGCTACCAACTACGTCCCCGGCGGCTCGCCATATTGGGCGGAGCAATACTCCTTTGGCAGCAACCAGTACATTAGCAACCACGGCCGCAACGCGATGATATCGGAAACTCACGTCTTTTCCCCCACCACCATCAACCAGGCCTACATAGGATTCAACCGGATTTTCAACCATATCCTTTCCTTCGGTGACGTTGGCAGCAATCTCTGCGAAGGGGCGAAACTTGGTATTCCCGGTGCCAATTTAGGCAGTGCGTGCGATACCTATACCAACTACCCAGCGAGCCTGAACCAGGCCCCCAACGACTGCATAAGTTGCGGCATGCCTTCGTTCCAGATGAGCAGTTATTTTTCAATTGGCGATCGCGGATACTCGCCCTATCAGGGCGGCACCAACGTCTATTCGGTCTCTGACACGATCGACCTGATTCGCGGCAAACACGACATCCGCGTGGGTGCGACGTTCCGTGCCAATGAAATGAATGTCAGAAACAACGCCTTTCAGGATGGCTACGTCTTGAACTTTGGCCTCAACAGCGGCGACAACATTGCCGATCTGCTTTTGGGCAGCGACGGGGTTTTTGCCGCTCACGACCAAACCTTCCTCGGCGCTACAGTCGGCCGCCGCTGGAAACTAATCCGCCCGTTCGTGCAGGACGATTGGCGAGTGCTGCCTAATCTGACGCTAAACCTGGGATTCGCCTGGGCTCTGGTGACCCCGGAAAGCGAAATCAGGAATCGGCAGGCGAACTTCGACGTTGTGTCGCTCCAATGGTTCGTTCCGGCGGGCAGTCCGGGAATTGCCGGATGTACCAACTGCGTGACCACCGATGGACGTGTGGGCATCCAGTTTGACAAGACCGCTCTGGAGCCCCGCATCGGTCTGGCATGGAAGCCGTTTGGAGGCGACAAGACCGTGGTGCGCGCCGGCTACTCCATCTACCACGATTCTTCCTGGAACCAGGGTGGACAGGGCCTCTGGCAGAACCCGCCTTACTACGCGGAAGTCGATCCCTACCTTTTCCCAGGAGTAACCAATGGACTTTGCACTACCTTTGGCGCCAGTGGATGCGGCCTGAAACAAGGGTTTCTGTTCCCGTTGAACCAGCCCCAGCCCGGATCGACCGTCCAGCTCCCGGGCATTCACGGCGGTTACGGCGGTTACGCTTACAACGCACCCGTAGACCCGCAGACTTACACCGGGACCATTCAGTCGCAGAACCGAAACTTCACCCAGGGTGTGATCCAGCAGTTCAACTTCAACCTCGAACGCCAAATCCCAGGAGATATCGTCCTGACGCTGGGCTACGCCGGAAGCCGCAGTTCGCATATTCTCGTTAGCCAGGTGAACGAAAACCTCTCATCGCCCAGCGCGTGCGGCACTCCCGGCTACACTTTGGGCTGCGGTTTTCCGAGCTATCCTTATGCCTCTCCGGGTCAGGTCGTCAGCAGCAACAACAGCATCGGCGCAGCCCATTACAACTCGCTTCAGGTAAAAGCCGAGACCAAGAATGTGCACCACGGGCTTTATGCCCTGTTCGGCTACACCTATTCGCGCAATTTTGACTCCGGTATGCCCGACGGCCTGGGCACGAACGTTGGAGCTCTTTATTGGCCGCTGCCCGGAAACAAGACGCTGGATTGGGGTCTGTCGCAATTGAACCTCAACCAGGTCTTTACCGCCAGCGTTCTTTACGACCTGCCGTTTGGTAGGGGCAAACGCTTTGGCAGCGATTGGAACGGAGCCGCCAACGCCATCGCCGGCAATTGGCACGTGAATGTGATCGAAAGGGCTACCACCGGTTTCCCGCTTTTCGTGGTTGATAGCACCGACCCGTCTGGTGTCTTCTTCTCCTACAACGGCCTTACCGTCCAGCGTCCGAACGAAGTGGGCGACCCCAACAAGGCCGGCCCGGTTGCGGCCAACCCAACTTGCAGTGCACCGTCGCAGGTTCATACGCTGCAGCATTGGTTCAATCCTTGCGCTTTCATGTCGGCGCCGCCGGGAGAACTCGGCACCGCCGCCCGCGCCCCGGTCTACGGTCCGCGTTTTGTGAATACAGACTTCTCTTTGATCAAGGACTTTCCGTTGCCATTCCGCGAGGGAACAAGCCTCCAATTCCGGGCTGAGTTCTTCAACCTGCTCAACCATCCGCAATACTACATGCTCGGCACCAGCGGAACTGGGGAGCAGGACATAGGTACGCCCTCGAGTTTCGGCGTAATTACCCAGACCCTGGGTAACCCACGCTTGGTACAGTTTGCGCTCAAATTGCAGTTCTAGGTCGGAGTGTCTTAACTTCGGCCCTACGCCACGCCCAGTTCGTCCGCTGTGCGTCTGTCCTTCGGGTTCGTCTTGGTGCGAAGTTCGCGAGGAGGCCGGCAAGTGTTTAGGATCGCTGCCGATCTCGGCGCGGAGCTAGTGCGGTGAATTATTCTTGTGCGCTACCGCTTTACCTCCGCTCCATTCCAGGTAAGGTTTGAATTGTGTTTCTCCCGGCATGCGGATTTCGAACTTTCCATACATAGTCGTCCCCTTCAGGTCATAGCTGAGCCGGAATTGCGGGCCTGGCTGAGACGAATCAGAGAGAAAGACCACACTGGTTGGAGCCGGAATGGACAGGTCATAGTGGATGACATGCCCTTCGCTGTCAAAATAAATGGCCTTCGGGGTCGGTTGAGAGTTTTCGCGATAGATGTACAAAAGGTCGTTATGGCCGCAGTCAAAATCGGCAGGGCCTTTGCAGCCTCCTTTGCTTATCTGCCGGACAATGACATGGTTCCCCAGTTCGAACTGGAAGGAATAGGTGCCCGAGCTCGCAGCTTGAGCTGAACCTCCTGACGTTCTGGCCTCCCATGTACCAATTAGGAATTGCAATGGCTTCCACTCGTCCGGGACAGCACTTGCAACCTGAGCCATCGAGCCGGCAGCGTAAAGGCACATCAGAACCGCAAGTTTTTTTAGCATCGTTTTATTCCTGATTTAGGAGCCCGGAAGCCTCGGGACCGGCGAACGCGAGGTCAATCGTCTTCGTCTCATTCCGCCCGAGTTCGACCTGGATTGGCGCGCTGCGCTCATTACTCGCCCGCTCCGCGCGCAGCGTGTAGGAACCTTCCGGCAGATTGGAAAAGCTGTATGCCCCTTGCCCGCTGCTGTGGACACGCTGCGTCTCCAGCGCCTGCGTCGGCGTCCCACCTGCTCCCGGAATCTCGGTCTGGTGCTGCAGAAGCACGATCGCGTCGGCTGCGGGTTCGCCGCGAGAGTCATATACGTGGCCGCGCACTGCGCCCGTCGGTGTTGGCGGATGGGAAGGCTTGGCCGTTTGCGCATGGCTGAACGCCAGGGCAGCCAGCACGACAAGAATCCAGCCGTTTGCTGTTCTATAGCCGAAAGCGATCATGCGGGTTCTTGCCAGCACACTCTGATCACACTTCAACATCAACTGGGGTCGCTATGAATTCTAGTTGCCAGCAAGATGGCGGGCAATCGACCAAGCCGGCCTGGAGTCTTATCCTAGAGTCTATCAAGCTCACTCCCTGTACGTGGGACGCCGCGAGCTAGGATTTGTCGTGGCGGTCGTCCCTGCTGTTGACAACGGTAAAATCATGAATATGGTGATCGTCAAGACGTGGATTTGCGCATTCTTACTATTTGGATTGACGTACTCGGCAATGGCCGAAGGCAAGCGAAAGATCATTATCGATCAGGATGCCGCCGGTCCCGCCGGCACTGACCAGCAGGCGATCCTGCTGCTGATCCAGTCTCCGCAGGCAGACGTGCTCGGCATCACCGTCGTCACCGGCGACGCCTGGCTTACGGAAGAAGTCGCGCACACTCTGCGCACGCTTGAACTCATCGGCCGGACCGATATCCCCGTTGTGCCCGGCGCGGAGTATCCGCTGGTCCGCACGAAGGCGGGTACCGAGGCGTGGGAACAGCGCTATGGCTCGGTTGCCTGGCTCGGCGCGTGGACGCCCCGCCTGTATCATGAGCCTCGCGAACTCGGACCGATGCCGGAAGGCATGCCCACCACCAAGCCCGCCAGCGAAGACGCAGCGCATTTCCTCATCCGCATGGTGCACAAATATCCACACGAAGTAACCATCTATGAGGGCGGCCCCATGACCAATCTCGCTCTCGCCATTTCCATCGATCCGGAGTTTCCGAAATTGGCGAAGGAATTGGTTTTCATGGGCGCGAGCATGAACCCGCGCACCGACGATCCCGAGTTCGCCAACACTCCGCGCCACGAATTTAATTTGTGGTTCGATCCCGAGGCCGCCCACATCGTGCTGCGTGCTCCCTGGAAAAGGATCGTGTGCACGCCCGTCGACATCTCGGTCAAGACGCGGTTGACCCAGGAGTTGATTGATCGCATCAAGAAGGGGACGACCCCGGTCGCGCATTATATCGGAACCTACGGACGCCTGCGCGGCACTTATAACTATCTCTGGGATGAACTGACGTCGGCGGCGTGGCTTGACCCCACGCTGATTAC
>Ga0187784_10001719_pt1 | contig 17420 bp, 15 predicted proteins | sample 1015_SJ02_MP15_2_FD_132964 | JGI IMG/M metagenome (GOLD analysis project Ga0187784, IMG submission 132964) | Tropical peat soil microbial communities from peatlands in Department of Meta, Colombia - 1015_SJ02_MP15_20_MG | ecosystem: Environmental > Terrestrial > Soil > Wetlands > Peat | place...
CGCGAGCAGCGCATCCGGGTGGGCTGGTTTCACCAGCATCAGATCGAAGCGCTCGATCCGCGCGACACGCCGCTCGACATCATGCGGCGCGAGCAGCCCGAGGACAGCGAGTCTTCGCGCCGCTCCAGACTGGCGCAGTTCGGGCTTTCCTTCGACAAGCAGGACACCACGGTTGCCGATCTTTCCGGCGGCGAGCGGGCGCGGCTATTGATCAACCTCGTCGCCATGGCGGCGCCGCATCTCTTGATCCTCGACGAGCCGACTAACCATCTCGACATCGACAGCCGACGAGCGCTCCTCGACGCGCTCAACGATTACGAGGGCGCCGTCATTCTCATCACCCATGATCGTTCCTTGATCGAGCTCGTGGCCGACCGCCTCTGGTTGACGGCCGACGGCCGCATCAAGCCCTTTGCCGGAGATATGGACGACTATGCCCGGTATGTTCTCGAGCGTGCCAAAACAGAGCTTGCGGCATCGCAGCCGGCTCCGTTCGGGCAAGAAGCGGAGCAGGCCGAAACCGGGGCCGGCGGGGAACGGGAGGCCGCCCGCCTTGCGGCGAAGAAGGCCGCGAAGAAGCGACGGCGGAGAGGTTTTTGACGGGTTTGAGGCGGTTACGCCGACGGCATGGCAGTCGAATCGTGCTGCGATCCGATCATCCTGATCGGCGCGTGGTCGTTGGGAGCGCATTGTTGCGCGCGCTCCGCCGTGCCTATATAAACCGCTCAATCTCACACGCGGACCTTGGCCCGAAGCGATTAAGGGCTGTCCGGTGCCTGCCTTCAGCCCATCTGCGCAAGCAGCGAACGCGGGACGGGCAGGCTCATCGGTTCGCGGCGGATCAACCGGAGAAGGTTTCATGGCGCTGCCCGACTTCAGCATGCGCCAGCTCTTGGAAGCTGGCGTCCATTTCGGCCATCAGTCCCACCGTTGGAATCCGAAGATGGCGGAATACATCTTCGGCACCCGCAACAACATCCACATCATCGATCTGACGCAGACCGTGCCCATGCTGCACCGCGCGCTGCAGGCGGTGAGTGACACCGTCGCCCAGGGCGGGCGCATTCTGTTCGTCGGCACCAAGCGGCAGGCGCAGGATGCGATTTCCGAAGCCGCCAAGAAGTCGGCGCAATATTTCGTCAACTCGCGCTGGCTCGGCGGCACGCTGACCAATTGGAAGACGGTATCCAATTCGATCAAGCGGCTGCGAACATTGGAGGAAATGCTCTCCTCCAACGAGGCGCAGGGCTATACGAAGAAAGAGCGGCTGACCTTGCAGCGCGAGCGCGACAAGCTCGACCGCGCGCTCGGCGGCATCAAGGACATGGGCGGACTTCCCGACCTGGTGTTCGTGATCGATACCAACAAGGAGGACATCGCCCTCAAGGAGGCGCGCCGCCTCGGCGTTCCGGTTGCCGCGATCGTCGATACCAATTGCGATCCGGACGGCATCACCTACGTGGTCCCCGGCAACGATGATGCCGGCCGCGCCATCACGCTCTATTGCGACCTGGTCGCCAAGGCGGCAATCGACGGTATTTCCCGGGCGCACGGCGAACACATCGACGTCGGCGGCCTGGTCGAACCTGAGGTGCTGGAAGAATTGCCGCCGGAAACCGACCGGCTCGGTTTCCAGCCCCTGTCCGGACCGCGCGGGGTGGCGGACGATCTGAAAAAGTTTCCCGGCGTATCGCCGACGATCGAAAAGAGGCTCAACGATCTGGGCATCTTCCACGTCTGGCAGATTGCCGAACTCTCGCCGGTTGCCGCGCACAATGTCGGCGAGGAGCTGGGGCTTCCCGGCCGCGTCGAAGCCTGGATCGCGCGGGCGAAAGAGCAGATGGCGTCCGAGAGCGAGTGACCGCCGCGCAAGCTGTCTTTCCGGCCGAGCACGGCGCGGAACCATCACCGCGGAACGTGAAGTTTGGCGTCCGCGTGACTATTTGCGGTGCGGCGATTATGGATTTGCAGCGCCGGCGGCGCGCGTCGCAATGACGAGGGCAAGGATCGACGGAAATGGCGAACATCACTGCAAGCATGGTCAAGGAGCTCCGCGAGAAGACCGGGGCCGGCATGATGGATTGCAAGGCGGCGCTGACCGAAACCGCGGGCGATCCCGAGGCGGCGGTCGATTGGCTGCGCAAGAAGGGGCTCGCCAAGGCGGCCAAGAAGGCTGGCCGGATTGCGGCCGAGGGGCTCATCGGCATCGCGCTCGCGCCCAGCAAAGCGGTCGTCGTCGAGGTGAATTCGGAAACCGATTTCGTCGCCCGCAACGACCTGTTCCAGGGCCTGGTGAAGATGATCGCCGATGTCGCGCTCAACGTCGGCGCGGATGTGGAGAAGGTTCTCGCGGCGCGGATCGGCGACCGAACCCTGGCCGATGCGGTATCGGAGACGATCGCCAAGGTGGGCGAGAACATGACCCTGCGCCGCGCCTCCGCGTTGACGGTCGGCCGGGGCGTCCTAGCGAGCTATGTGCATAATTCGGTGGCCGACGGATTGGGTCGGATCGGCGTGATCGTGTCCATCGAATCGACGGGCGACGCCGACCAGCTGAAGGCCTTCGGTCGCATGGTTGCGATGCACGTTGCTTTTTCCAACCCGCAGGCGCTCGATCCGTCGGCGCTGGATGCCGCGACGGTCGAGCGGGAGCGCAACGTGCTCGCTGACAAGGCGAAGGCGCAGGGAAAGGCCGCCGGCGTCATCGACAAGATCGTCGAATCAGGACTGAAGAGCTTCTACAAGGAAGTCTGCCTGCTCGATCAGCCGTTCATCTTCGATGAAAAGAACAAAAAGAGCGTGGCCGAGGCGCTCAAAGAGGCTGCGGCCAAAGCTGGCGCACCGATTCGCATCGGCGGCTTCGTCCGATATGCGCTCGGCGAAGGCATCGAGCGGCCGGGCGGCGATTTCGGCGGCGAAGTCGCGGCGCTGGCCGGCGTCCACTGAAGGCGCAGCCCTGTTGGGTTTCGCCGGGAGATGGGATAGCCGTATGCGAACCGCGAGGGGCAGAACGCGTCGATGGCAAGGCCAAAATACCGGCGGGTGATCGTGAAGCTCTCCGGCGAAGCCCTGAGCGGTCCGGAGAAGTTCGGCATCAATCAGCTGACGATCGATCGCTTTGCCGCCGATCTGGTGGCCTCCCAGGCACTGGGAATAGATCTCGCCGTGGTCGTCGGCGGCGGCAATATCCTGCGCGGCGCGCAGATTTCCGAGGATGGGATATCGCGGCCGACGGCGGACGCGATGGGAATGCTGGCGACCGTTATGAATGCGCTGGTGCTGGAGGCGGCGATCGAGCGTGCCGGCGCCGGCGCCCGCACCATGTCGGCGCTGACGATGCCGCAGGTCTGCGAAACCTACGAGCGGGCGCGCGCGCTCCGGCACCTCGAGGACAAGCGCATCCTGGTCTTCGCCGGCGGCACCGGAAACCCCTATTTTACCACCGACACCACGGCCGTGTTGCGGGCCGCGGAAATGGGATGTGATGCGGTTCTAAAGGCGACTGACGTCGATGGGGTCTATACGGCCGATCCCAAGCGTGACCCGACCGCGAAGCGATACGACCGGCTCGATCATCAGGAAGCGCTCGACCGCAACCTGAAAATCATGGATGCGACCGCGTTCGCGCTTGCCCGGGAAAACCGGATGCCTATCATCGTGTTTTCAATCCGGGAGCACGGCGCAATCGAAACGGTCTTGCGCGGAAGCGGGCACTTTACCACCGTCGGTTAACGATACGTTACCGGAGCACAGCGGCCGATTGCAGCCGGAACGACGATTGCGAGGGCGCCATGGCAACAGCGGCATTCGATCTCAATGATCTTAAGCGTCGCATGCAGGGAGCGATTGCCTCGCTCAAGCAGGAGCTTTCCGGGTTGCGTACCGGCCGCGCTTCGCCGGCACTGCTCGAACATGTCCAGGTCGAGGCATATGGCAGCCACATGCCGCTCAATCAGTTGGCGACGATCAGCGTTCCGGAGCCGCGGCTGCTCAACGTCCAGATTTGGGACCGATCGATGGTGCATGCCGTGGAGAAGGCGATTTCGGCTGCCAATCTTGGATTGACGCCGGCGACCGAGGGACAGGTGGTCAAGCTCCGCATCCCCGAACTCAACGAGGAACGCCGCCGCGAGATTGTAAAGGTGGCTCACAAATATGCCGAAGCGGCCCGGGTGGCCGTCCGCCATGTGCGCCGCGACGGACTCGATCATCTGAAGAAGCTGGAGAAGGAACACAAAATCAGCGAGGACGAGCAAGAACGCCAAGCCGAGCAAGTCCAGAAGGCGACCGACGCGACGATCGCTGAGGTCGAGAAACTGCTTGCCGGCAAGGAAAAGGAGATCATGACGGTTTGAGCGACGCTGCAAGCTCGAGAAGCGAGGCGACGCGGCCGCTTCCCGCAGGAAGCGACGGCTTCGAGGTGCCGCGGCACGTCGCCATCATCATGGACGGCAACGGGCGCTGGGCGGCAGCCCGCGGATTGCCGCGCGTGGAGGGCCACCGGCGCGGGGTCGACGCGCTGCGTCGAACCGTGCGCGCGGCGGGTGAACTCGGCGTTGCGGTGCTGACCATCTTCTCCTTCAGCTCGGAGAATTGGTCTCGGCCGGCGGAGGAGATACGCGACCTGATGGCGCTTTTGCGCCGCTTTATCCGCAACGATCTCGCCGAATTGCACCAAAGCAATGTGCGCGTGCGCATCATCGGCGAACGCGAGGGACTAGACCGCGACATTCATCTGCTGTTGCAGGAGGCGGAGGATCTGACACGGGGCAACGACGGCCTCACCTTGGTCGTGGCCTTCAATTACGGCGCACGCCAGGAGATTACCCGCGCGGCCCGCCGGGTCGCGCTCGAGGTGGCGGCGGGGCGACTCAGTGCGGATGATGTGTCGCCGGAACTGCTCGCGCGGCATTTCCACGCTCCCGACATCCCGGATCCGGACGTGATCATCCGTACCAGCGGCGAGCAGCGGCTTTCCAATTTCCTGCTTTGGCAGGCGGCCTATAGCGAGCTGATCTTCGTCCCGATCAATTGGCCCGACTTCGACAGGGCCGCCCTTGAAGGGGCCCTGGCCGAGTACCGCCGCCGCGAGCGGCGATTCGGTGGACTGGTCGCTCAGACCGGATCGTGATCACGCCTGACCATGGCGGCAGTCATGCGGGCGGACCTATTGCATCGGGCACGTCCAGCACCGGCAATCTCGGATTGCGGGTTGCCTCGGCAGTCGTGCTCGCTCCGGTTGTTCTGGTCATCACCTATGTCGGCGGCTGGCCTTTCTCAGCGCTGTGTGCTGCCGCCGCCGCTGGCATCCTTTGGGAGTGGATGCACCTCGTCACGGGTAAGGTCGTCCCGGGCACTCTTGGGCCCGGCTTGGGCGCCTTGCTCGCCGCGTTTGTGCTCGCCGGCTTGAATCACCCTTTCGGCGCAGCGATTGCGATTGCGTTGGGCGCGCTGCTTGCCGGCACCGTCGGCGGTGCTCAATCTCATCGCGAGGCCCGCGCCGGCGTGAGCGCCTGGGCGGCGGGCGGGATGGTTTATGCCGGGGTGGCGTTCATCAGTCCCGTCCTGCTGCGCCGGGATCCGTCGTTGGGTCTCACGGCACTTTTGTTCGTACTCGCAACCGTCTGGAGTACGGACATTTTGGCCTTCTTCGGCGGCAAGGCGGTCGGCGGCCCGCTGTTGTGGCCGAGCGTCAGCCCGAAAAAGACTTGGGCCGGAGTCCTCGCCGGGCTTGCGGGGGGGGTTGCGGGCGGTGCCGCGGTCGCCTATGCGAGCGGTATCGACAAGCTGGGGACGGCTGGGATTATGGCGTTGCTGCTGTCGGTTCTGGCGCAGGCCGGCGACTTGCTGGAGTCTGCCGTCAAGCGGCATTTCGGGGCCAAGGACGCGAGCGGGCTCATCCCAGGGCATGGCGGCCTGATGGATCGCCTAGACGGCTTCGTGGCCGCGGCATTCGCCGCGCTCGTCATCGGAATGTTGCGGCGGGGAATGGATGCGCCGGCCCTGGGCTTACTGGTATGGTAGTGCCATGAAGAAGACGCAGCCGCTGGCCCGCATCGAACTTGCGCCGATGCCTCTCACGGTGACGCTGCTGGGCGCGACCGGCTCGATCGGTTCGAGCACGATCGATCTGCTGCGCCAGGACCCCACCCGCTACCGGGTCGAGGCGGTGACGGCGCACCGCAATGCCGCGGCGCTGGGGCGCCTTGCGCGCGAGCTTGGCGCGCGCTTTGCCGCGGTCGCTGATGCGGACGCCTATCGCGAGTTAAAGGACGAGCTTTCCGGCTCCGGCATCGTGGCCGCGGCCGGCGGCGATGCCGTCGTCGAGGCCGCGCAACGGCCCGCCCAATGGGTCATGGCTGCGATCACCGGCGCGACGAGCCTGCGGCCCACGCTTGCCGCGGCCGAACGCGGTGCCGTCGTGGCGCTGGCCAACAAGGAGTGCCTGGTCTGCGCCGGTGCACTGTTCATGCGGCGGGCGGCGGCCGCCGGCGCCAAGGTGTTGCCGGTCGACTCCGAGCACAACGCGATTTTTCAGGCATTGGGAGCGGGCCGGCGCGAAGACGTACGCCGCATCGTACTGACCGCCTCCGGCGGTCCGTTCCGTACCTTCCCGGCTGAGGCGATCCGCAAGGTGACGGTGGAGCAGGCGCTGAAACATCCCACCTGGTCGATGGGGCCGAAGATCACGATCGATTCCGCGACGCTGATGAACAAGGGCCTCGAGCTTATCGAGGCGCACCACCTCTTCGCGGTCGGCGCCGATGCTCTCGACGTGCTGGTACATCCACAATCCATCGTTCACGGCCTGGTGGAATTTCGCGACGGTTCGGTAGTGGCGCAGCTCGGGTCCCCCGATATGCGCATCCCGATCTCCCATTGTCTCGCGTGGCCGGTGCGGATCGCCACCCCGGCCGCCCGGCTGGACCTCGCTCGCGTCGCCACGCTCTCCTTTGAGCAGCCCGATCTGGTACGCTTCCCGGCGTTGGCGATTGCCCGCCGGGCGCTGTCCGCCGGCGGTGCCGCTCCAACCATTCTCAACGCGGCAAACGAGGTTGCGGTGCGGGAATTCGTCGCCGGGCGGTTGGGGTTCGGCGGCATTCCCGCTCTCGTCGAGGCGACGCTCGATGCCGCCGAGCGGCACGGCAGGATGGCCGAACCGCAATCCGTTGAAGAGGCGCTGGCCATTGACCATACCGCAAGAAGGTTGGCGGCTGACCTCTTGCCCGAAATTGCCGCAATGGCATCGTAATCTGGCTATCGGGCCGGTAAATCGCGGGGCAGGGGACAGAGCAACATCATGGGGTCCAGCTTTTTGTCGCATTTGCATGAGCTCGGCGGCGGCGTGACGGCATATGTTATTCCCTTTCTGTTCGTGCTCAGCCTTGTCGTCTTCTTTCATGAGCTTGGACATTTTCTGATCGCGCGCTGGTGTGGCGTGCGAATTCTGGTGTTTTCCATCGGCTTTGGCCCGGAAATCATCGGATTCAACGATCGGCACGGCACACGCTGGAAAATCTCCGCGGTGCCGCTCGGCGGCTTCGTCAAGTTCTTCGGCGACGACAATGCGGCGAGCGTTCCGGCCGGCTCGTCGGCCGCCAGTATGGCTCCGGCCGAACGCGCGCAAAGCTTTATCTTTCAGCCTGTTCGCAAGCGCGCGGCCATCGTGGTCGCCGGCCCCTTGGCGAATTTTGCTCTGGCCATAGTGATTTTTGCCGCGATTTTTATGCTTTACGGCAAACAAACAATGAGCGCGCGCGTCGACGAGGTGCAGCCTGAGAGCGTCGCGGCCACAGCGGGATTCCAGCCGGGTGATGTCGTCGTCGCAATCGACGGGCGCGCGATCGACAACTTCGCCGAAATGCAACGCATCGTCGGCGAAAGCGCCGGCCAACCCCTGCAAATTACCGTAGACCGCAACGGCGTCGAGAAAGTGCTCAGCGCGACGCCGGCGCTCAGGGAGGTCAAGGACACGTTCGGCAACGTGCACCGAATCGGAGTACTGGGCATTAAGCGCTCGACCGCTCCGGAGGATCTGAAGTTCCATCCCGTAGCTCCGCCGCAGGCTGTTTGGATGGGCGTCCAGGAGACCTGGTCCGTCGTTTACCGGACGCTCAGCTACATCGGCGGCGTTCTAACCGGCCGCGAGGCGGCCGATCAGCTCGGCGGCCCGATCCGCATTGCGCAGATGTCCGGACAGGTTGCGACCTTCGGCTTCGTGCCGCTGCTGCAGCTCGCGGCAGTGCTTTCGGTGTCGATCGGCTTGTTAAATCTCTTTCCGATCCCGTTGCTCGACGGCGGTCATCTTTTGTTCTACTCGATCGAAGCCATGCGGGGGCGCCCACTCTCGGAACGCGCCCAGGAGCTCGGGTTCCGCATTGGCCTCGCAATCGTCTTGATGTTGATGATATTTGCAACCTTCAATGACATTGTTCATCTGAGGACGTCGTAACCGCCGGGGGGGGCGAGTGTGGCGGCCGATGGAGACGAAGTGGTCATGAGGAGGTAGAAAGCTTTGCCGGGTCGGGGTGTTAGGCGAACGGAGCTGAGGGAGAGTGTGAGCAACCCGCCACTGGGGGCGGCCACGAGGGGATAAGGGCGCTTGGCGCATGGACATGTGTGTGCGGGTAAGGCGAGGGCTGGTCGTGGCCGGCCTGCTCCTCGGCGGAGCGTTGCTTGATTTTGCCGCCGGCGGCGCGCCTGCCGCGCCGGCGGAGTCCGCCCTAACCGCGGACTCGATCGTGGTCGAAGGTAACCGCCGCGTCGAAGCAAACACCATCCGCTCATATTTCAAGGTCGCGCCCGGCGAGCATCTCGACGCGGCGAAGATCGACGCCGCGCTCAAGGCGCTCTACGCGTCCGGCCTGTTCGAGGATATTCGCATCAGCCGTTCGGGCGGCCGGCTGGTCGTCACCGTGGTGGAGGCGCCGGTCATCGATCGGCTCGCCTTCGAGGGCAACAAGCGCGTCAAAGACGATCAGCTGCAACAGGAAATCCAGTCGAAGACACGCGGAACGCTCTCGCGCGCGACCGTGCAAGCGGACGTGCAACGCATCATCGAGGTCTATCACCGCAGCGGGCGCTTCGACGTCAAAGTCGTGCCGAAAATAATCCAGCGGCCGAACAATCGGGTCGACTTGATCTTCGAGGTCAACGAGGGGGAGAAGACCGGCGTCAGGTCGATCGTATTCGTCGGCAATCGTGCCTATTCCGACTACCGCCTGAAGGAGGTGATCAAGACGTCGGTCTCGAACTGGCTGAGCTTTCTGCAGACCACCGATGTCTACGATCCCGATCGCATCGAGGCCGACCGTGACCTGATCCGGCGGTTCTATCTGAACCACGGCTACGCCGACGTGCAGGTGGTCTCGGCCACCGGCGAATACGACCCCGCCATAAAGGGGTTCATCATCACGTTTACCATCGAAGAGGGGCCCCAATACCACTTCGCGGCCGTCGACATTCAGTCCAACATCCGCGCGGTCGATCCCCAATCGTTGCGCTTCGCGATGCGCACGAGGTCGGGCGATTTGTATAACGCCGATGCGGTCGAGAAATCGGTCGAGGATCTCACCGTCGAAATCGCCAAGCACGGCTATCCCTTCGCCACTGTGCGGCCGCGCGGCGACCGCGACGTGCAAAACCGGACCATCAGCGTTCTCTACGTCGTGGACGAGGGCGTGCGCGCCTACATCGAGCGCATCAACATCCGCGGCAATACCCGTACCCGCGACTACGTGATCCGCAGGGAATTCGACATTTCGGAGGGCGATCCCTACAACCGCGCGCTGATCGATCGGGCCGAGCGGCGGATCAAGAACCTCAACTTCTTCAAGACCGTGAAGATCACCAACGAGCCGGGCTCGGCGCCCGACCGCGTGGTGATCAACGTCGATGTCGAGGAACAGTCGACCGGCGACTTTTCGATCATGGGCGGCTACTCGACCGCGAACGGTTGGATGGCGACCGTGTCGGTCTCGGAGCGCAACCTTCTCGGCACCGGCCGCTATGCCAGCGCCTCGGCCACCTACGGCGAGTATATTCGCGGCGTCAATCTCAGCTTCGTGGAGCCGTATTTTCTCGATCAGCGCATGTCCGCCGGGATCGATTTGTTCGCCCGGGAAACGCTCGAGAGCTATTATCTCTCATACGGAACCGAGACGATCGGCGGCAATATCCGATTCGGCATTCCGCTGACGGAAAGCCTCAGCCTGCAACTGCGCTACTCGCTCTACTGGCAGGAGATTACCCTCACCGGCCCGTTGGACGACTGCAACAACATCAACCCGAATTTTGTCAACAGCTTCCCGACAGTGCACGCGATCGATGCCGCGGGATCGCAGCTGAACACGATCTATCCGGGTTATGCGGGCGCGTCGGCCGCCGGTGCGCAGAGCAATTGCCTGCTCTACAGCCAAGCCTCGCTGCCGATCCGCCTGGAATTGGCCGAGGGCGGCTATCTGACCTCATTGGCCGGGTACGGATTGACCTACAACACCCTGGACAATAACAAGAGCCCGACGAGCGGTTTGGTCCTCAACGTCGGCCAGGACTTTGCCGGACTCGGTGGCGCAGTGGCGTATATGCGCTCGGTCGGTGATTTCCGCACCTACTACGAAGTCGCACCCGACCTGGTCAGCGTTCTGCATCTGCAAGGCGGCAACATGATAGGCTTGGACGGCCAGCACGTGCGCATGCTCGACGATTTCAAGATGGGCCCCAATCTGGTCCGCGGCTTTGAGCCGGCCGGGCTCGGTCCGCGCGATTTGACGCAATTCTCGACGGAGGATGCGCTGGGCGGAACATTGTACTGGGGCGCCAGCCTCGAGCTGCAATATCCGCTGTTCTTTCTACCGAAGGACGCCGGCATGCGCGGCGCGGTATTCGTCGATTCAGGCTCGCTATGGGGCTACCAGGGAGAAACCCAATGGCCCGCCACGGGAGAAATCAACGGCGTGATACACACCCCGAACGGATCCTTCTTTTGCGGCAACTGCGCGATGCAATACGCCAACAGCCCGGCCCCACGCGTCTCGGTCGGCGCCAGTCTGATCTGGGATTCTCCGTTCGGTCCGCTGCGCCTCGATCTCGCCTATCCGATCCTGAAGCAGCCTTATGACATCCCGCAGTGGTTCCAGTTCGGCGGCGGAACAAAGTTCTGACCGCGGCGTCATCTGCTGTCATGCCGAATGCCGGATTTCTTCCAAGCGAACCGCGAGTTGACGATCGGAGACATCGTCGCGCTCACGCGTGCGGAGCCCCCGCCGGGTGCGGCGCTTAACGGACGCATCGCTAATTTCGCTCCGCTCGACACGGCGGGACCCGCCGACATCACCTTCCTCGACAATGCAAAATATCTCGCCGCGCTGGCCGCCACCCGCGCGGGGGCCTGTCTGCTCGCGCCGCGCTTCGCGGCGGCCGCGCCGAAGCATGTCCTCGCGCTGCTGACGGCAGAGCCATACCGCGCGTTCGTGGCGGTGGCGTGCGCGTTGTTTCCGGCGGCGTTGCGCCCGTCCTCGCTGTTCGATGCCCGCGGCCGCGCAGCCGGTGCCCATGTGCATTCCTCAGCCCGGCTCGAAGCGGGCGTAACCATCGACCCGCTCGCGGTGATCGGACCGGGCGCCGAGATCGGTGCCGGCACGCTGATTGCGGCCGGCGCGGTGATCGGCCCGCGCGTCGCCATCGGGCGCGACTGCGCGATCGGGGCCGGGGCCACGGTGCAGAATGCGTTGATCGGTGATCGTGTCGTGATCCACCCCGGCGCGCGCATCGGACAGGACGGGTTTGGTTATCTGCCGTCTCCACGGGGCCACCAGAAGATACCGCAGACCCGGCGCGTCATCATTCAGGATGATGTGGAGATTGGCGCCAACACGACGATCGACCGCGGCTCGACCAGAGACACGGTGGTCGGGGAGGGGACTAAGATCGACAATCTCGTGCAAATCGCCCACAACGTCGTCATCGGTCGACACTGCCTGATTGCCGGACAGGCCGGCATAGCGGGCAGCTCCACCGTGGAGGATTTTGTCATGATGGGCGGCCAGGTGGGTGTCGCCGACCACGTCAAGATCGGCGCCGGCGCAATGCTCGGGGCACAGAGCGGCCACATGTCCGACGTCCCCGCCGGCACGAGCTGGATCGGTTCGCCTGCCCAACCGGTGCGCGATTTCATGAAAGGCGTTGCCGCCCTGCGGCGTCTCATCCGCGACGGCGGCAAGCCGAAAGGGGGGGAGCAATGACGGCGGAGACCCTTGGCGTTGCCGGTATTCGCGACATCCTGCGACTGTTGCCGCACCGCTACCCGTTTCTCATGATCGACCGCGTCATCGACATGCGCGGCGACGAGCACGCTGTCGGCATCAAGAACATTACAGCTAACGAGCCGCAGTTTCTCGGTCATTTTCCGGAAAATCCGGTGATGCCCGGCGTCCTGGTCATCGAGGGAATGGCGCAGACGGCGGGCGTGCTCTGTCTGCGCAGCATGGCGCGCAATCGCTATGCCATGTATTTTCTGACGATCGACAAGGCCAAGTTTCGCAAACCCGCGGTTCCCGGCGACACGCTCGAATACCATGTCGACAAGATCGCACATCGCCGCAACATGTGGTGGTATCGCGCCGAGGCCAAGGTCGGCAGCGCGCTGATCGCCCAAGCCGAAGTCGGCGCCGTCCTCACCGAGGAGTAGATGGCGATCGATCCCACCGCGCGCGTGGCCGCCGGCGCGCGCATAGCGGAGGACGTTGAGATCGGGCCCTATTGCCTGATCGGTCCGCAGGTCGAGCTGCAGCGCGGCGTGCGCCTGATTGCAAACGTCCACGTCACCGGGGCAACGACAATCGGCGAAGCCACCGTCGTCTATCCGTTCAGCTCGCTCGGAACGCCGCCGCAATCCGTCCACTATCGCGGCGGGCCGACCCGCCTCGTCATCGGCGCCCGGTGCGAGTTGCGCGAGAGCGTCACCATGAACACGGGAACCGAGGACGGCGGCGGCGTGACGCGAGTCGGTGAGCGATGCTTGTTCATGGTCGGCTCCCACGTCGGCCATGATTGTCAGGTGGGCGACGAAGTGACGCTCGCCAACACCGTCGTGCTCGGCGGCCACGTCAGGGTCGACGACCATACATTTCTTGGCGGCCACGTCGCCGTTCATCAGTTCGTGCGCATCGGGGAGAGCGCCATGATGGCCGGAATGTCGGCGGCCCGCGACGACATTATCCCGTTCGGATTTGCCCTCGGCCAGACGGGGGCTCTGGTCGGGCTCAACACGGTCGGTTTGCGCCGGCGCGGAGCGACGCGGGCCGAAATGCACCGCCTGCGCAGCGCCTACCGTGACCTTTTCTTCGTCGAGGGCCGTCTCGCCGATCGCGTCGAGGCCGTGGCGCGCAAGTTCGCAGGCGATCCCCTGGTCGAGAAGATTGTTGCCTTCATCCGCGCGGGCGGGAAGCGGCCCTTGATGCGGCCGCGCCGGGTATTGCGCCAGGGCGACGAGAACGGCGACCATGCAATCGGATGAGCACGTAAACGCCGCGGCTTCCGCGACCGATGCGATCGGCGCTTCCGCGCCCATCGCGATCATCTGCGGGGGCGGCAGTTTTCCGGGGGCGGTCGCCGAGGCGATCGCGCAACGCGGCCGCGCGCCGGTTCTGTTCGCCGTCAAGGGCTGGGCCGACCCCAAGGTGGTCGAGCGCTACCGGCATCATTGGATCGCGATCGGCCAGGCCGGACGTTTCTTTCGCCTCGTGCGCGCCGAGCATTGCCGCGAAGCGTTGTTCATTGGCACGCTGTTGCGGCCGCCGCTGACGCAAATCCGCCTCGACTGGCAATCGCTCCGCCTGCTGCCGCGCGTGGTCGGGTTCTTTCGCGGCGGCGACGATCGGCTCCTCTCCGGAATCGCGGCTTTGATGGAGGAAGGGGGCCTGCGGATCGTGCGCGTCGATGAACTCGCCCCGGAGATCATCGTTCCCGAGGGAGTGTTGGCCCGGTTTCACCCGTCGCCACGCGACCGTTCGGATATCGCGCGTGCACTCGATTTGATCGGAACGCTCGGGCGCTTCGACGTCGGTCAGGCGGCGATTGTTGCCAACAATCACGTGCTCGCCGTCGAGGCGGCGGAAGGGACCGACAACCTGCTCGACCGCATAGTGGAGTTGCGCCGCCAGGGGCGGGTGACCACGCCGCGCGGTGTGGGTGTCCTGGTAAAGGCGCCCAAGCCCGCCCAGGACCGCCGCTTCGACCTCCCGGCGATCGGTCCGCAAACGGTCGAGAACGTTGCGCGAGCCGGCCTCGCCGGGATTGCCGTTGCCGCCGGAGGCACGATCGTGGTCGAAGCGGCCGCGGTCGCCGCCGCCGCCGACCGCGCCAGGATTTTCCTCGTCGGGGTGCGCGAGGACATGGCGCGATGAAAAACTCGCCCCGGCCACGGCCGCTCTCAATCCATCTCGTGGCGGCGGAGGAATCCGGCGATGCGCTGGGCGGAGCCTTGGCGGGCGCGCTGCTGGACCGCGAGGCGGGCGCTCTTAAGCTCGCCGGCGTCGGTGGGCGAGCCATGGCGGCCAGGGGTATTCCGAGCCCCTTTCCGATTGCCGAGTTGTCGATCGTCGGCCTCACCGCGATTCCGCGCCGCCTGCCCAAGATTTTGCGCCGCATCCGCGAAACCGCCGACGCGGTCGTTGCGGCGCAGCCGGATGCCCTCGTCATCATCGATAGTCCCGATTTCACGCATCGGGTGGCACGGCTCGTGCGCAGGCGCGCGCCGACGATCCCAATTCTCGACTATGTTTCGCCGTCGGTATGGGCTTGGCGGCCCGGCCGGGCGCGCGCCATGCGGACCTATGTCGATTGCGTTCTCGCCATCCTTCCGTTCGAGCCGGCGGTGTACGTCCGGCTGGGCGGCCCCGCCTGTCTCTATGTCGGTCATCCGCTGCTCGAACGCATCGCCGAGTTGCGTCCGAACGCCAATGAGGCCCACCGCCGCGTGGCAGACCCGCCCCTCGTCCTCGTCCTGCCCGGCAGCCGCACGAGCGAGATCCGCCGCCTGCTGACGATCTTTGGCGAGGCGCTTGCGCGCGTCGGCGACCGGGCCGGTCCGCTCGAGCTTGTGCTCCCGACGCTGCCTCAACTTGCTCCGCAAATCCGCGAAGGCGTTGCCGGCTGGCCGGTGCCGCCGCGCATCCTGGTCGAGCCGGCGGAAAAATGGGCCGCCTTTCGCACCGCGCGTGCCGCGCTCGCCGCATCGGGCACGGTCACGCTGGAGCTGGCGCTGTCGGGCGTGCCCACGGTGGCCGCTTATCGCGTGCCGCTCGTGGAGGAGATGGTGCTGCGGCTGATGATCGAACGCCCAAGGCCGCACAGCATGATCCTTGCCAATCTGGCCGTGGGCGAGAACATCATGCCGGAATTTCTCCAGCGAGATTGCATCGCGGACCGCCTTGCCGACTCGCTTTTGCCGTTGCTGTCCGATACGCCTGAGCGCCAGCGGCAGGTCGAGGGGTTCCGGCGTCTCGACCAGATCATGGCGCTCGACGTGGCGCCGAGCGCCAAAGCGGCCGCAGTCGTCATCGAGGTGGCCCGCCGGGGTCGCCGCGATCCGACCGCCCTGGCCGCGAATCTAGGCAAATGCTAACTCCGTTGGCGTTGCCGGCCTGTCAAAGCCCGCGGCATCCTGCTAAGGGCCATCTATTCCGACTGGACAGGCGACCCCTGCAATAAATCCCGCGTGAGCATGACAGCGAAGACAAAGAAGACCGCGCGCAAAACTCCCGTCCGGGCGGCCATCAGCGGCGTGCACGGCTACCTGCCGCCGCACATTCTCAGCAACGCGCAGCTCGCCGAGATGGTGGACACCAGCGACCAGTGGATCGTCGAGCGCACCGGAATCAAAGAACGGCACATTCTATCGGGCAAGGGCCTTGGCACCTCGCACATGGGCGCGGAGGCCGTGCGTGGACTTCTGCAGAAGACCGGCACCGCGCCCAGCGAGGTCGATCTCCTGATCTGCGCCACGACCACGCCGGACCTCGTGTTCCCCTCCACCGCCAACCTCATCTGCGACATGGCGAATATTCGCGGTGTGGGCAGCTTCGACGTGCAGGCCGCGTGTTCCGGCTTCGTTTACGCATTGACCATTGCCTCGCAGTTCATCGAGACCGGGATGTATCGCAAGATCGTGGTGGTCGGCGCCGACAAGATGTCCGCGATCATCGACTATACCGACCGGGCTACCTGCGTGTTGTTCGGCGACGGTGCCGGCGCGGTGTTGGTCGAACCGAGCCGCAAATATGGCATCATCGACGCGCTGCTGTGCTCCGATGGTGCCGGTATGCCGCATCTGCATCAGAAAGCGGGCGGCAGCCGCATGCCGCCCACGGCGGAGACTGTCGCCAAGCGCCTTCACTACGTCCATCAGGAAGGCGCCGCGGTCTACAAATTTGCCATCGCGCGCATGGCCGAGGTGGCGAGCGAGCTGATGCGGCGCAATCGCTTGACGGGGGATATGGTCGACTGGCTGGTCCCGCACCAGGCCAACAAGCGCATCATCGAAGCGACCGCCGAACGCATGCGGCTTCCCGCCGATCGTGTCATGGTCACGATCCATAAATACGGCAACACCACCGCGGGTACGATTCCGTTGTGCCTGTGGGACTACGAGAAAAAGCTCAAGGCCGGGGACCGGATTTTGCTCGCCGCCTTCGGCGGCGGCTTCACTTGGGGCGGCATCTATCTGACCTGGGCCTACGACCCGCGTTGAGCCGGTGCGAGCGCAAGCTTACAGGCGGCTCCCCGTCAAAAGCAGGATTGCGCTTGCCGCCCATCGTCTCTAATCCTCTCCCAGTTTCCGATTTGTGGAGGGCTCCATGCACGATCGGACCAAGGGCGGAAGCATAGTCGGCGACGAACCGACGTTGCGCGGGCTCTACCAGTCGCCGAAGGAGCTTGCCCTGCTCAAGCAGCTCGACCGGCTGGACGCGCATTGCCGCAACTTCATCGCTCACTCGCCCTTCGTCGTCATCGGCTCGACGCGAGCCGGGCAGGGCACGGATGTAAGCCCGCGCGGCGATGCGCCGGGCTTCGTGCGGGTGCTCGACGATCGCACGGTCGTCATTCCCGACCGACCTGGAAACAACCGCCTGGACACGATGGCCAACATCCTGGCGGACGCGCAGGTCGGACTGTTGTTCTTCATCCCGGGCATCGATGAAACGTTGCGGATCAACGGAACGGCACGGATCGGGCGTGACCCCGAACTTCTCGCCGCGGCCGCGGTCAACGGCCGTGAACCCCGCGTGGTCATTGTGGTCGCCGTGCGCGAGGCCTTCCTCCACTGTGGCAAAGCGCTCAAGCGCGCCCGCTTGTGGCAGGACGACTACCGCATCGACCGGAAGTCTTTCCCGTCGCTCGGCCGTATGATTGTCGAACAA
>Ga0187784_10001720_pt1 | contig 17417 bp, 15 predicted proteins | sample 1015_SJ02_MP15_2_FD_132964 | JGI IMG/M metagenome (GOLD analysis project Ga0187784, IMG submission 132964) | Tropical peat soil microbial communities from peatlands in Department of Meta, Colombia - 1015_SJ02_MP15_20_MG | ecosystem: Environmental > Terrestrial > Soil > Wetlands > Peat | place...
AGTGCGAGATTCCTCGTCGTCCGCAAATAAGAATGGCGGACCCCTCGGAATGACACGCCAACTGGGGTCCTCACACAGACGCCTGGGGAGAGGGGCGCCCTTTCATAATGCGTGGCCCGCGATGGCGCTTTTATCAGCCGCCGTGGGCCGGGTGAGGGGCCAGTTGTTAGGCGAGGGGACGGCAAGCCGTCCCCCTACAGGTTGTAGGGGTAGGGCTTGCCCTACCCCCGGCGGCAGTCAGCAGGGTTCGGACTAGATGAAGTGTTTTATGCGTGGCCAGACCTGTTGGAGGGTCACTTTAGGACGGCGGCACAGGTATACCGGCAGGTTCGTTTCAAAGGGCCGAGTGTACTCGCAGATGACCGTAGCCGCTTGCTGCACGTCGTCGTACATGCTGTGATAATCCTTCGGGTCTCCACCGACGACAATTAAAACTTCACCCGGTTTCTCTCCCGGCCCCCACATCCAATAACTATTGTGGCTGCTGATGGCGTGGGGGAGTCCGTACCTTTTGCCGAAGAAGTCGATGGCGCCCGCTTCGCCGTAATTGCTGGCCCCAATCACGCACTTTTGCTGCTCTTCAGGAGAAAGGCTGCTGTAGACCTTGGCCACCGTGGCCGCCATGTTCTCCCAACCAAACATGTCCGCATACTGTTGCGGCAATTTTCCTAATTTCCCTTTTTCTTCCGTCGCCGGTTTGAATCCGGTGAAGTCCTGGTATTTGAGGTAGGTTTCAACAGGGAGGAAGGGAAGAACATAGGGAGCCGTTGCTGCCCCGCCCGCCAGCAATAGAGCAAAACTCGCAGGCTTGAGCCAGCTCCAGTTCCGCTGCTGGACGAAGGCCTCAATCGCCACCGCCCCGCCGGCCAAAAGGAACAGGAAGGCGGGAGAGAGGTAGTAGGGCTTCGCCTTGGTCAAAAGGAAAAGCGCGAGAATGGAAACGAAAACCCAACCAAACAGGCGAAAGGGCTTTCCTGCTTTGGCCAGAAAGAAGAAAGCTAGCCCCGCCAGCCAAATTGGCGCGTTGAAGGGATGCACCCCCAATGTGCTGCCGGCTATGAACTGGAAAGGAGTCTGGGGGAGGTTTTTCAAGGCAGTGGCATTGTGGATGAACTCGAGGGAGGGGAAGCCATAGTGAATCTCCCAGAGGATATGGGGCAGGAAAATGACGAAGGCGATTGCACCCCCAAGCCATAGCCACTTGCTTAAGAGCTGCTTTCGGGCGGGCGTCAGCGCCAACCCAACAACCATCCCCAGTCCGAGGAATCCCATCGAGTACTTGTTCATAAGTCCGATGCCGGCCACCAGTCCGAAGAGAAGCCACAATTTGGGATCACCCTGCTTCAGAATGCGGATGAGGATGTAGCCCGCCAGCGCCCAGAAGACTTGGTCGAAGCAGTTCATGGAAAAGAAATTATCAATAGCAAGATAAACCGGGGCCACCATGACCGCCACAGCCGCAAGAGCTTGAGCGTAGCGCCCGCCGCCCAGCTCGCGCGCCATGAGGCCGGTGAGTAGAACGATGAGCCCTCCACAGATCGCCGGCAAGAAACGCAACGCGAAGAGCGATTCGCCCAGCAGGTGCCGCGTGAGGAAGGCCACAAGAGGCATGAAGGGTGGCTGGTCAACATATCCCCACGCCAGGTGCTCACCGCACGCCATGTAATAAAGTTCGTCGCGGAAGTATCCGTAGCCGCCATTGGCAAGGAAGTGGATGAGGATGGTGAGCAACGCGAGATAAAGGAGAATTGCCAGGTCGCTAAGCAGGAACTGGCGTGAGATAAGCTTCTGCATCGGAATGCCTCCTCGATTCACCGGCCAATCCGGGGGACAAGTTTGACCGGTGATTCTACCACGCGGCCGCGCGATACCCCTCCCCGGAACTGTCTTTGGCTCTTACGCGAACCCATGGGCGAAAGTTGCGTGCCTGGCGGAGGCGTGAATAGAGATCGCTTGGAAGGCTCAGACCATGGACAACCAGCAGGGTACGCACCTGGCTGCAGTTGCGATTGAAATCGGTATTGAGAATCCGGAACGCAGAACTCGCGGTAACGCTGACGGAACTCCTCGGTGCAGTAAATCTCGGTCATCGAAGGCGCAGATCGCGCAGGCTGCGCAGGCGCTTGGTTTTGCCGAGCGCAATCTCTTTTTCAGAACGCGAGACACTGTCCAGAAAGCTTGGACTAAGGAGGCCCAGGCTCGCGGCCAAGCGTTCCAATCTGTCGGCATCGATTTCAAGGATGATGCGTTTAGATCTTGGTTTTCTCTCGACAGTGATCGTAGCCCTTAGTTTCATACTATCAGTTGGTCCAAGAAAGTCAATTCATTGGGCCAATGCTGCCCCGCTCCTTCGGGCAGGCTGGAAGGGTCAGCCTTCCAGCCTGCCCGAAGGGGGTTGTTCAGGGTGGGTCCTTCCGAAGGGCGAAGCCTCTCCGCAAATCAGGCGGCGGAGCCGCAAGTCATCATTGACAGGAGCGGCGAGCCTTAGCGGGGAAAACAAGCCCCACGAAGAGCACGAGAGATGAACTAGGGTGAGCGGAACGAGAACTCCAAAAAAGTCAACCCCAAGGACCTGCGCCAGCCGTTGCGCCGCGGCGCCGGGTACCAGCGGTTGGAGGGCGGCCAGGGCAGCCGCGCCCATGACCACCCAGCGCGCAAGGCGTGGAGCCTTAGGGTCCGTCAGCACGACCCCGGCATAGAGGGCGGGCCAGAACAGGGCCACGTATATGGTCCCCCGCACGTTGGGCTGAATGATGAGGAGAGAACAGAAGAAGATCGAGTACGCCGCGGCGTCAGTGGCGCATCGGTAAGCCCACACCAAGGCCACCAGCCCCAGAATAATCGCCGCTGTCAGCCAGAACTGCCGCACTTCCCAGGAAGGCAGCGAAACCAAATTGACATGGCGGTAGTTCTGGTCGGGAAGCCCGGAGTAGTCCATGCGGGTGAGATATCTGAGCATGACACCACGCAGGGATTGGCTGGGGTACCAACGGTCACCCAGAAGGGCGTTAATTCGTCGTTCCTGAAGGAACCATTGTTTGAGCAGAGCGGAGAGATTGGTCCAACCCAGCCAGAAACCCGGCAGAACCGTGAAAATTCCGGTTGCCGCCAAGGCTCGCACTCCCAGGCGCCAGCGCCCTCGTCCCCGCGCCGCCAGGAAGGGAAGGACAAACGCCGGCCAGACCTTGATCGCCGTCGCGAGGCCCAACAAGAGGCTGGTGAGAAAGGGGTGCTCGTCACCCAGCAAGAGGGCAAGGCATACCATTTCAACCAGAAATAGCTGTGCGTTTCCGGCTTGGAGTTCGTAAAGCAGGTACGGCAGCAGCAGAAACGCCGAAAGGCAAAGTGCGGGGCCAATGCGCGACGGAGTGTATCGGCGGTACCAGATCAAGACCAAAGGTCCTAAGGGGAAGATTCCCATCCCTGCCCATATTCCCGCCACGGCGCTGAGGGGAAGCGAGGCGAGCGGCCGAAACAGACAGAGAAACAAGGGCGGGTACCGGTAAAGCAGGGGCCAGCCAAATTCCTGGTTCGGCCCATACATGGGGCCTGCCAGGAGGAAAAAGCTTCTGGCCGCGGCGTGGTAAACGTGCAGATCGACAGCCTTCAGAGGTCGGAGCGCGCAGACGGTACCGCCGGCGAGGGCAACCAGGAGCGACAGGATGATTGTCCGGCGCATCTTAGACCTCTCCAGTCCTTACCTCAACGTCACGCCAATGCGGAACGAGAGGTAGTGGGTGTATGCCCAGTATTGGGCGCCGACGACGTCTCGAAACTCGAGGCGCAATGCGGCATGCCTCGCCAGCCACAGGTTGGCGCCGCCTCCGTAGTTGCCTGCGGGTGAGCCACGTCCCCCTCCTACCTTCGTCGGGCCTACGAATGAGACGCCGCCAAGCACAAACGGATCGACCGCACCACGGCGCGCGTGGCGCCGGAAGTGATAGGAAAAATCCCCGGAAGCAATCACCGCGTTGCCGTAGTACCCTCCCCAGTTCGCATATCCCGCCTCGGCGCCAAAGCCAACTCCCTTGTACAAGAATCCTTCTCCCCCGCCGCCCACATGCTCGATGCCGGGATGCAGGAAAGAGGAGGGCGTCCCTGTACCCATACCAAAGAAGAAGTAGCCCTGCCCTCGATCCTGATGGTCGGTGGTCTGTGCCGCTGCCAATGCCGGCACCATGAACAACAAAGCTGCTGTCGCGATGAGTCTTTTCACGTATCGCCTCCCAGACTGGAAAAGCCATCAGCCTCCAGCCATCAGCTCCCAGCCGCGAAAGAGATGTATTCTTGCTGACTGCTGAAGGCTGACGACTGAGAACCTCTGAAACGCACACACTTCCCCCTGCTTGTCGTAGCCTCAACTCTGGCTACCAACGAACGGTCATGGCACGCGAGGATTGTGCTGAAGCTTGTTAGCTCGCGGCTGGCCCAGGAAGTGCCGCAGGACGATCAAGAGCAGACCGGTCACACTAAGCAGGGTTACTCCGGTCCAGAAATACATCGGAAAGTTCGCTGACAGACTGCTGCCCCATCCGATGCCGGGCAGCGCCCGGATGGCGATCAGAAAATCACGTAGGTCGCGAACCTGGCTCCGGTCGCCGTAAAGGATGGCGCGCTGGAAAATATACCAGTAGGGTCGATAGGTTAAATAAATGGTGGCATAGGATAGCAGCAAACCCACCGCGCTGGCCAAGGCAACTATCGTCGCCACGGGACTGGTGCGCGGAGCGCCGTGCTGCCCGCCCCGTCGACTGCGAGCGATCAGGAGCGCTGCGGCGACCACCATGAGCCCGGAGAAGACAATCATCATGAGGCTCGAAATCTGTAGCACGGCGGCGTTGCGCCTGATCACGTACTGCCCAAAAGCCCATTGCCCGCCCAACCCCGCGCCCCCTTCCGCTGCGCCTACCTGGCCGGACACAACTTGCCCGGTGGCTCCCGGCCTGAGTCAAGTTCCGCCGGGACACATGGTCTCCTCCAACCTTCCCGCGAGGTAAGCGAACCTCCCCGCGAGGTAAGCGAAAAGTGCAGCCTCGTTGGCGTTCCCTCCCTTCTCGGAGAGTTTCTGGAGTTGCTTGTAGGCTCCAGTCTGAAGGGTCAAGCCCAGAAAGTACTCAGAATCGGTGCGTCCCTGGGCGTCGATGGTTTGGCCGAAGCGCGCCACGCTCCAGTATTTTTCCACCGCTCCTTTAGGGTCGCCTTTGGCCTCCAGATCCTGCCCGGATTGAAGAACAGATTTTGCAAACCGTCGGGAATCCCAGAAGGCCAGGCTGGGCAGGTCTTCTTCCTCGGCTGACAACACCTCGTACGGGTCGTTGAAGCCGTAGCGGCGCACCACCCTCGAGTCGAGTTCTCTCAGACGGTCAAGGTAATCGTCGAATTTGGGAGAGGCGAACGCGGCTGCCATGGCGTCTCGCCAGGCCGGGTCGTTATCCATTTCGGTTTGCAGATCCTTCGGCGCGATCGTGGAGGCATTGCTGGTGTGAGCGATGTCGGTCGACTCCGCGCTGATAAGGAGAAAAAGCGCGTTCTTTGGATATCGCATCTCGAGTTCTGGCACCCAATCACGAATCTTAGGAAGACTAGGATGGCTCACTGCCACGATTGCGTACACCCACAGAAGGTCAGGGTCAAGCTGGACTGCCTCCTCTGCCAACCGCGCGCTCTCGCCGGCATCGCCCAGCCTGGCCGCTGCGAACACCAGCCCCTCTGGGTCGCGCCGGGCTTCTGCCTGCTTCGAGAGGGCACGAAGCCGGGGCTGGCCATTCTGTGCGGTAATATTGAGTATGTCGTTCCAGGCCGCCAGGGATACATGGACCGCTTGCCGAAAGGGCGGGGCAACGAAAAACAACAGCGCGCCTAGAATGAAACCCGCGGCGGTCACCAATACCGCCTTGCTGACGGAAACCTTCTTGGCGAAAAGCTCATCACCCGGCGCGATGCCTGGCTGGCGGCGGGGAAAGAGGAGGGAAATCAGCGCCTGTTTCGCCATCACGCTTGCGCCTCCGAGTGCCCACAACACCGCCTCCCAAGGGCCCTCCACATAGCTCAGCTCCCCGCGCATGGCTAGCCCCCATTCGCGCGCGTGCGGCGGCGCGAGGCGAATCGCGAAAGCCAGGAGATCTGTCGCGGCTTGACGGAGAGGCGATTCCAGCATCGTCACTCACCCACTGCAAAAAGCGGGTTGCCGTACCATAGCGCGCGGACGCGCCTCGGCCAATTGGCTCCGAGCCAGTTCCAATCCATTCGGCGTCAGCCGGTAAGTGTGCCGCGGCGGCACGCCGTCTTGCGTCGCCACCCAGCAAGCTTCCAGCAGGCCGTACTTTTCCAGGCGCATGAGAATGGGGTAGAGCGTCCCGGACTTCAGCTTGGTCTGACGGCTAAGCTCGTAACCATAGTGCCAGTCGGTGGGGCGCTCAAGGAAGCTTTCCAGCACGCGGCGCGTCTCAGGCGAAATGCGAGGAGTGTTCACAAGGCAAAGTCTACATATATAGATAGGGCTTGTCAAGCTTTTTTTTGCACTTCCTTTGCGCCCGATTTCGGGCGAGCCCTTCTCGCGAATGAAGGGCGTGTAGCGCACGGCTCAAAACCCTGGGTCCGCGCTCGCTCCGCAACGATCGTGTAAGATGAAAGCAGCGCGGACCTCCGCTTATGAGGTCCGCGGCTTTTTCTTGGGCCCAGCGGACGAGCCGCAAACCCCAAAACCGGGGGTCCGCTCTACCGGTTCAATCGGCAATCGAAAACCGACAATCATTCGTATCTGAGCGCCAGCACAGGGTCGACCTTCGTGGCCCGGCGGGCGGGCAGGAGGCAGGCCAAGAGCGCCACAGCCGCCAAGAGTAAGGTGACCAGGGCAAAAGTCGTGGGGTCCGTGGCTGTCACGCCAAACAGCAAGCTAGACAGGAATCTTGTCACCACCCACGCGCCTGCCACTCCGGTTGCAATTCCGCCTGCTGCGAGGAGCATTCCTTGTCGTACGACCTGCTGAAGTACGTCCCCTGCCTGCGCGCCCAGCGCCATGCGCACGCCGATTTCATGAGTACGCTGGAGCACCGTGTAGGACATCACGCCGTAGATGCCTACCGTGGAGAGAATAAGCGCTAGTGCAGCGAAGATGCCAAGCAGCGCCGTGTTGAAACGTGGCCCCGAAGCCGACCGGTAAACGAGTTGGTCCATCGTGGCGACATCGAACACCGGCAGGTCCGGGTCCACGGCTTGGACCGCACGCCGCGCCGCCGCAACCAAGCTCAGAGGATCGGAGGTAGTGCGAAGGACCAAGGTAATGTCTTGCATCAGGAAGGGGTCTGGCGCCTGCACATAGGGAAGGTACATAGAAGGGGAGGGCGTCTCATCAAGACTATATTGCTTTGTGTCGCCGACCACTCCGACAACGGTGCACCATGCGTCATTCGGGAAACCCGGTTTCAGGCGCTGGCCGATGGCCTCGCCGCGTGGCCAAAAGTGCCGCGCGAGGCTCTGGCTGACAATGACAACATGCGGGGCGGTTTCCGAATCGTGCTTGTCGAAAGTGCGGCCTTTGAGCAGCGGAATGCCGACCGCTTTGAAATAGTCACCGCCAATGGTCTTCTTGGCCGCTATGAATGGCTGAGCGCGCGGGGCCGGAGCTGGCTGCCCCTCGACCGTGAAATCTCCTTGAATGGCGCCATTCCCGAGCGGAAGTCCAAACACACCGCCCACTGACTTCACTCCAGGCAAGGCGCTCAGTCGCTCGAGTGCCTGGTGTTCGAAAGTGATCATGGAGGGGGCGCTTTCATAGCGGGAGTCGGGAAGGCTTATGTTCAGGATGAGCACATTTTGAGGGCTGAATCCCGGGTCGACACTCATCAGGCGCAAAAAGCTTCGGATCAGCAATCCGGCGCCCACCAAAAGAATCAGCGCCAAGGCGACCTCGGCCATCACGATACCGTCGCGCAGATACCCCCGCCCTCGGCCGGGTGTCGAGCCTCGGCCCTCTTCTTTCAAGCTAGAGTTCAGTTCACCGCGTGATGCCCAGACGGCTGGGGCGAGGCCAAACAGCACCGCGGTTAGGACTGAGATCGCGAGCGTGAAGCCTAGCACCCACAAGTCGATGCCCGCCGAGGAGATGTGGGCGGCGGCGCTGGGCGAAGCCAGGCTGCGAGGCAATAAGGATGTAGCCCTGGCCACAAAACCCTTGCCTAGAGCCGCCAAGAGCAGACCAAGACCCCCACCGAAAACGGCCAGCATCACGCTTTCGGTCAGCATTTGGCGAATCACGCGCGTACGGCTTGCGCCCAGGGCTTTGCGAACTGCGATTTCGCCCTGGCGGGCAGTGGCGCGGGCCAGGAACAGATTGGCGACGTTGGCGCAGGCGATGAGCAGCACCAGGCCCACGGCCGCGAACAACACCAGCAGCGGAGTGCGAATATCGGAGGCCATTGCCTGGCTAAGCGGAACCAGGGTGGTGTGCCACTCCCAGTCACCCGGCTTGAAAAGACGACGCTCTCCGATCAGAGCCGCCTCACTGCGCGCCCGCTCGAGCGATATGCCAGGTTTGAGCCGGGCGACAATCTGCAAGCTGGCCTGCAGGATGACACGCTGCCCTCCCTCTTTGGCGTTGTCAGTGCCGCCCGCCAGCGTGAGCGGAATCCAGAGGTCGGGCCGATTGGGGAAGTCAAAGCCCGCGGGCATTACGCCAATTACCGTGTAGAATTCTCCGTCCAGCTTGATTGCCCTGCCTACCGCCGACGGGTCAGACCCAAAGCGACTGCGCCACAACCGGTCGCTGAGTAGCGCTACGCGGTCATGCCCGACACTTTCTTCCTCGGGGACGAATGCCCGCCCCAAGGCGGGGTTGACCTCGAGCGTGCGCAGAAGATTCGCGGATATGGCCGCGCCCAAGAGCCGTGCGGGTTCGCCCACCCCGGTAAGGTTCGAAGGCTGCCCGCGAAAGGCCGCAATTTCACTGAAAACATGATCCTGCGCTCGCCACTGCAAGTAATCCGGATCAGCAACCGAGCCGAGCCCTGAATAGCCAATGGTCGGGCTGGTAGCCCACTGCGTGACGAGCCTGTTTGCCTCCCGAAACGGCAGCGGGTGCAGGATCGCCGCGTTCACCACGCTGAAGATCAACGTATTGGCGCCGATGCCCAGCGCCAGCGTGATGGCAGCCACGGCGGTGAAGGCCGGACTCCGGCGCAGTTGACGGAGGCCATAACGAACATCCTGAAGCGTTGTCTCAATGAACGTGACGCCGCGGGCGTCGCGACATTGTTCTTTCACCTGATCCAGCCCGCCGAATTCCAGCCGCGCTCGCCGTCTCGCTTCTTCGACGGGCAGGCCCGATTGGACGTACTTCTGCACCTGGTGCTCGAGGTGCGCGAGCAGTTCTTCGTCCAACTCCGCTTCCACAGACTTGCGCCGGAACAACGCTCGCAGACGATAAAGAAGATCGCTCAGCACAGGCACCTCCGATTAGCCGTCAGCTACCAGCCATCAGCTCTCAGCATGTAGCGCGGACCCCCGCTCTTGGGGTCCGCGGTTTTTCCAGTCGACAAACGGCCATCGACAATCGGCAATTCCAGAAAAAGCCGCGGACCGCAAAAGCGGCGGTCCGCGCTACCAGCGCATCGGCAATCGATCGTGCTACGCTGTCTCCAACACTTGGCCAACCGCAGCCGTGAGTTCCCGCCAAGCGCTTTCTTCAGCCTCGAGTTGCTTTCGGCCGCTCTTCGTGAGCTCGTAGTATTTGGCGCGCCGGTTATTCTCCGAAGCCCCCCACCTCGCCTTAACCCAGCCGCGCCGCTCGAGCCGGTGCAGGGCTGGATAAAGTGAGCCTTGCTGGATCTGGAGGACGTCGCTCGAAATCTGCTGGATACGCTCGGAAATGGCCCAACCGTGCTGGGGCTCGAGCGCCAGGGTCTTGAGGATTAACAGGTCGAGCGTCCCTTGCGGCAGATCGATCCGTTCTTTTGACATAGGGTCCCCCTGTCACTTCTACAGGAAGTATTCTACACGCCCTCATGTCGAAGCGCAAGGGGAAAGTTAGGATTCAGGATTCGGGATTCAGGGGCGCGCGAAGGTGCGGTGCGCCGTTCGGGATTCAAGGGAATGACGGGAGTCCCCCCCACGCGGCGGAGCCGCAATGCCAAATTCCAGATTCAAGATTCAAGAGTGGATGCTCACCGCCGTCCTCTGCCTCGCCATGAGGCAAATCAGGGATTTGTGATCCCTGAATCCCGAGTCCTGAAGCCTATTTGTTTTGGTAGAGCGCGATGAACTGCTTCAGCGCTGCCACGTTCATCTTCAGTTGCCCGGAGCGCTCGAGCTGGAGCTTCAGATTCTGGCGGTACAGTTCGAAAGCCACGCTGCGCTTGCGGTCCAGCAATTCCTCTGTGATTCCATCGCGCTGGGAGGCAAAGTCAGCCTCATTCGCCGGGGTGTGCGAGAGCACCCGGAACACCACGCTGTTGCCACGCAGGGGGACGACATCGGAGGTCTGGCCTACGGGCAAGGTGAAGGCCGCGGCAAGCTGCGAACCTGAACCCACACCCTCGACGAAATCCTGCTCGGTGAAATCCTTGCTCTCCTTCGCCGTCAAGCCATCCGCCTGGGCGATTTTGGCAAAGTCGCCTGTTTTGGCCTGAGCCGCAAATTGCTTGGCCTTGACCTCCGCCAGCACTCTCGACTGCTCGGCGCGGTAATTTTCTTCGACTTGCGCGCGGACCTCCTCCAGAGTCGGGATATGCTCCGGGACGATGTCTGCCAATTGAATGATGGCCTGGCCCTTCGGAACGCTGAAAGGCATGCCAACCTCGCCCTTGTGAAGCTGGAAGGACAGGTTTTCGAACGCGTCCCCAGTTCCCAAGTCGGCGACGGCCTGGCCATACCGGAACAAGGGAGACATTTGGGGCTCCAGACCCGCGCTGCGCACCTCCTCCTCGAAGGCGTCCGGCTTGAGCCGAAGTCGGCTCGAGAGGTCGTCAGCCAGCTTCTGCTGGGCGTCGGCCAGCCGCTGCTTCTCCAACTCCGCCAGGATTGAACCCTTTACCTCGCTAAACGATTGCAGGTGCGCCGTTTGCTTGTCCAGTAGCTTGATAATGTGGATTCCGTAACTTGTCTTGACGAGGTCGCTGATCTGCCCCGGCTTCATCGCGAAGGCAGTATCCTCGAATTCCTTCACCGTCTGTCCCCGCACCACCCAATCCAGCTCTCCCCCTTTGGCGGCCGAGGTATCTTCTGAATACTTCTTGGCCAAGTCCGCAAAATTCCCCCCACCCTTAATCTGGTTTAGGACGTCGCGGGCCTTTTTTTCAATATCCGCAGCCTCGGCGGCAGACTTGCCCGCCGTCTTGAAGAGAATTTGGGCCACTTTCACCCGGTCGGGGATCCTGTAATCGGAAAGGTGCTGGGTATAATACAAGCGAGCTTCTTCCTCTGTCACCTTGACCTGCCCCTTCACGTGGTCCGGGTCAATCAAGGCGTAGCGGACTTTCCGCTGCTCCGGCAGCTTGTAGCGGTCGGGGTCCTTTTTGAAGAAGGCCAGCAGAGGTTCCGGGGAGACCTGAACAGCTTTGGCGAACTGGGTGGGATCAAACAAGACATATTCAATTTTGGCCTTGGCATTGCGATGCTGGAACTCTTGTAGCACCTCCTGGGGCGGGATCTCGACTCCATCCGTCACCACGTCGCGGATCTTCTCCTGCAAGAGTTTGTCGCGGAGTCCTGCTTCAAATTCCGTCACGGACATCCCCGTCTGCTGGTAAATCGCGTCCTGGTAGCGGTCCATGCCAATGAAAGACCCGTTCTGCATAAGCCAAGGAATAGTTTGCAGGGCCTGCCCAAGCTCAGCGTCAGAGACTTCGACCCCCATTTTCTTGGCTTGGTTCTGGAGAGCCCGCTTGAGGACCATCTCCTCCAGCAGGCTACCCGCCACCAGTGGGATCATCTTCGATTCGTTCATTTGCTGTGAATTCCGAAAGCTCATCTGGATAGTCCGCTGCAAATCCGTCGTGGTTATGTTGGAACCGTTCAGAGTAGCCAAAACGTTGGTCTCCACACGGCTCGTATCGCCCGTCGGGATCGGCGCCAGCGTAATCACCATGCCGATGGACACGATGCTGAGAAAGAAAATCAGCAGGTACTTCTTCACCGCTTCTCGATTTTTTCTGAAGAATCTATACATGAAAGCTCCTCGACCTTGCCAACTCCTTTTCATTATAGAGGAGAGTCCACAAGCGCGGCAACCGGCACCACTGAATCCTCTTGACCCCATAGCGGGATTGGTCAAGAATAATCGGGCGAGTGCGAAACAACCATGGGCGTACCGCCTCGGCCTTCGGTGGACCAATCAGAGCGGTTGCTCGAAGTCGAGGGGATGAGTATTGATTGTGGCAGCACGGCTTTTGGCGCAGTCCCGGCTCGGTACTTACGCGCCCTCCTCTCTGTTTCATATCTCCCGTGTGATGGAATGATGAACCCTCCCAAGCAATTTCAGATTCCATCCAGGCAGGAGTTGACAACGCAATGAATGTGCGCTCTTTGTTCAGTGTTTTCTCGTCCGACCTGGCGATTGACCTGGGAACCGCCAACACCCTGGTCTTCGCGCGCGGCAAAGGCATTGTGGTTAACGAACCCTCGATCGTCGCCATCAACAAAGTCAATGGCGAGATCGAGGCGGTGGGACGCGAAGCGAAGGATATGCTGGGGCGCACGCCGGGTAATATCGTCGCCATTCGCCCTTTGAAAGACGGCGTCATCGCGGACTTCAAAGTCACCGAGAAGATGCTCAATTATTTCATCCAGAAAGCGCACAACCGGAAGATGTTCGTGCACCCCCGCATCGTCATCGGAGTGCCTTCGGAAATTACGCAGGTGGAAAAGCGCGCCGTGCAAGACTCCGCCATGCGCGCCCGAGCCAGCGAAGTGTTCCTGGTGGAGCAGGCGATGATGGCGGCCATAGGCGCCGGGCTGCCCATTACCGAGCCTTCAGGCAGCATGATTGTGGATATCGGCGGCGGCACGACTGACATCGCTGTGATATCCCTCTCCGGCATCGTCTACGCGCGCTCCGTACGAGTGGCCGGAAATGAGATGGATGAGGCTATCACTGCCTACCTCAAGCGCAAGTACAACTTGCTGGTGGGCGAACGGACGGCCGAACAAATCAAAATCGAGGTCGGCTCGGCTTATCCGCTCGAGAAACCCCTCAGTATGGAAATCAAAGGACGCCATCTATTGGAGGGGATCCCTAAGACCATCGCCATTGACGACTCCGAGATCCGCGACTCGCTTTCTGAGTGCGTGGCGACTATCCTGAACGCCATCCGCGTGGCCCTGGAGCGCACACCCCCTGAACTCTCTGCCGACATCTCCGATCGTGGCATTGTCTTGACCGGAGGCGGGGCGCTGCTGAAGAACCTCGACAAGAGGATTCGCGAGGAAACGGGTTTGCCCGTCTCTATTGCCGAAGATCCCCTGGCCTCGGTGGTGCTGGGCACGGGCAGGATGTTGACGGATTTTAACCTGTTGCGCCGAGTGGCGATAGAATGACCTCCTTCGATCCCAACTCTCCTGAAGTGGGACCGCCGACACAACCTGTCGCGCGGGAAGGCCCCGATGTGCAGGCCTTCGTGGCTCGCCACCGCCCGGTCTTCATTCTGGCTGCGGTCCTGGTCGCGCAACTTCTGCTGCTCTCCTTACAAATCACCCGCAACCATGACGTACGCCTCATTCGGGTTTGGGCGGTCGCCGCCTTCGATCCGTTCCAACGTTCGCTGCGCGGTATCGCGGATATCTCCGCGGGGGCCTGGCGAACTTATCGCAGCCTTCTGCGCGCTCAAGAAGAGAATCAGGAACTCCATACGCAGCTTGTTTCGGCGCAATCCCAAATCCAGCAGCTTTCCGAACAAGCGGCGGAATCCTTGCGGCTGCGCGCGCTGCTGGAGTTCAAAAACCAGCTCTCGTTTCAGACCGTGGCGGCCGAAGTTATTGCTTCCAGCCCGGGTGAGAATTCCAACGCTATCTTCATTGGCAAGGGAGTGGATGCGGGGCTTACCTCTGACCTTGCGGTGATCACTCCCGAAGGTGTAGTGGGCAAGACAATTGCCGTCTTCTCACGATCTTCCCAGGTTCTCCTGCTGACTGATCCCTCCAGCGGAGTAGGCGTCATGCTGGAAAAGACCCGCGTCCAGGGCGTCCTCAAGGGCGATAGCCAGAACCTCTGCCTGATTCGCTACATTATGAACGAGGAACCTGTCTCCTCCGGCGAAGTCATCCTGACCTCTGGGCTCGACCAGATTTACCCCAAAGGCCTGCGTGTGGGAACGGTGGTGGGGAGCAGTGCGGGTAACATATACAAGGACATTAAGGTCAAGCCAGCCGTGGACCTGAGCCGTCTCGAAACCGTGCTTGTGGTTTTGAAGACTGATTCCCGCCAGCAGCAGGCCTTAAACACCCATCCCTGATCGGGATCACGTAAGTGTGTCATTCCGAGCGGAGCGAGGAATCTCGCTCTGATTCTTTTGCCCGCGGTCGGCTCGGACGCAGGGCGAGATTCCTCGCTACGCTCGGAATGACAGGGTGGTGGGAAGTCTGGAGGAATGGTTCCCACGGCTCACGCGCTTCTGATAGTCTAGGAGCACCATGCCAGTCGCTCCGCAACGGGAAGTCGAGGCTTTCCGGGTCCGACCCGTTACCCTCTGGGTGACCATCCTCGTCGCGCTTCTGCTCCAGACCTTCCTTCCGCTCAAGATCCCCTTGGCAGGACTCATGGACTTTCCTTTGCTGTTGACCGTCTATTTCACCTTGGTCCGCCAGAATAAGGTTTTCGGCATCGCCGTGGGCACGGGGTTAGGCCTGGTGCAGGACGCGCTTTCGCATGGTTACCTTGGCATGTTCGGAATGGCGAAGGCTGTGGTCGGCTATTTGGCTGCCTCCGCGGCGGTGCGCTTTAATCTTGAATCGCATTTCGCCCGCTCCCTGGTGACCGCCTCTCTCGTCCTACTCCACAACCTCTGCATGGCAGGCCTTCAGCACGCTTTGCTCGAGGCGCCACCTGCTTTCGTGGGGCTGGACTTAGTCAGCGCAGTTCTGGTCAACGTGGCCCTGGGCCTGGTGGTCTTCCCGCTACTGGACCGCTTCCGCTGAAGGGCCGTGACAAGTGAGGAGTGACGAGCAAGCAAGTGCTTAGGAAGGCTGCGGCGTCAATTTACAATCCCGAGTTTACAATTTGCCATTCACCATTCACTATTCTTGATTCCTTTCCGTGCTAAAATGCCGCGTTGGCCTGACGCTATTGAAGGACGGCACAGGCCACTTCAAGGAGGATATTCCCATGGCAACAACTTTTGGCGTCATAATCGGGAATCGTGGTTTCTTTCCCGCAATCCTGGCCCGCGATGGGCGGGAAGAGATTTTGCGCACCCTCGAGCAGCAAGGCTACAACAGCGTTTGCCTGACTCCACAAGATACAAAATACGGCTCAGTCGAAACGCTTCAGGACGCGCGCAAGTGCGCCGACCTGTTCAAGCAGCATGGGAACGAGATTGACGGCATCCTGGTCAGCCTTCCCAACTTTGGCGACGAGCGCGGCGTAGCCAACTCCATCCGGATGTCTGGGCTGGATGTGCCCGTATTGGTTCATGCCTTCCCCGATGACCCAGGCAAGATGCTAGTGAGCACGCGGCGCGACAGTTTCTGCGGAAAGATGTCAGCCTGCAACAACCTCTGGCAGTACGGAATCCGCTACACACTTACCTCCCTGCATACGGAAGCCCCTTCCTCTCCCGCCTTTGCGGACGACTTGAAGGCCTTTGCCGCCACCTGCCGAATTGTAAGGGGGCTCAAGAACCTCCGAGTGGGCGTGATTGGCGCGCGCCCTGCTGCCTTCAACACCGTGCGTTTCAGCGAAAAGCTGATGGAGAACCATGGCATCAGCGTCGAAACCCTGGACCTCTCCGAAGTCCTGGGGCGTATTCAGCGGCTGAAGGATGACGACGAAAACGTGCAAGCGAAACTCGCCTCCATTCAGGCTTACGCCCCCACGCAGGGTGTTCCCTCGCCTTCCTTATTGAAGATGGCCAAGTTCGGCCTGGTCGTGGACGAGTGGCTAAAAGTGAACGAGCTCGCGGGCTCTTCCGTTCAGTGCTGGACCGCCTTGGAGGAGTTCTTCGGCGTCGTCCCTTGCACGCTGATGAGCATGATGTCCAACAACCTCATGCCTAGTGCTTGCGAGACGGATATGATCGGCATGATCGGGATGTACGTTCTCCAGCTCGCCGCGTGCGAGCCCAGCGCCATCGTGGACTGGAACAACAACTACGGCGAGGACCCCGATATGGCCGTGATCTTCCACTGTTCGAATCTTCCCAAGCACTTTTTCGAGGATTTCAAGATGGATTTCCAGGCAATCATTGCGGGCTCAGTGGGTAGGGACAACACCTTCGGAACCGTGGTCGGCAAACTGAAGAGCGGCCCGCTTACCTATTGCCGTGTTTCCACAGACGACCTGAACGGCAAGCTGCGCGCCTACGTCGGCGAAGGCGAGATTACCAGCGACCGGCCGGAGAGTTTCGGCGGCTATGGCGTGGTCAGGGTCCCGCAAATGCAGAAGTTGCTGAAATACATCTGCCAGCACGGCTACGAGCATCACGTGGCCGTCAACCGCAGCCACTTCGGGAACGCCGTCGCTGAAGCCCTGAGCAAATACAAAGGCTGGGACACCTATCACCACCATCCCGAGAGCTGCTGAAAAGGCTTGTTTGCAAAGCTGAACCGGCTTGCCGCCCTCGTGCGAGCAACTCCGAGGTGTGCCCACGTGTTGATGCGGCCCGCCCCGAGGGGAGTGCCGACACTTCGCCCAGTCTCATCACCGAGTGGCGCATACATTCAATCAAAAACCATCGGAACGCATGCGCCACTCGCCGGCGGGGAGCCTTAACTGGACGACAGAGCGCATGGGCTCAGTGAAGGACATTCAGACATATTACAAAAGCGCGACACTTATGATCGTTGGGTAGTGTCCTAACTTGATTGACAGGCATACGCTCGCCGCATTGTCATTCCGAGGGCAGACGTCATGATCCTTCGGCTCACCACTAGCCATGAAAATAGCTCAGTTGAAACTAAGCCCTTTGTTTTCAATAAAACGTTCCGCTATTTCCATGGCAGGGAGGAATCTCGCCTTGATTCTTCCCATTACACGCAGACACCAGAGCGAGATTCCTCGCTGCGCTCGGAATGACAGCGAAATTAGGACACTACCGATCATTGGTGTCACGCATGACATTGACGCCGAGTTGTCCAGCGGCTGTCCGTTTCCACCAAGGTCTCCATCGGGCTACCACCCAATGGAGATCGCAACCATCCCACGAAGCTCGACCACTTCGTCTTCCTGCGCAAGAAGAAGACGGCCAATAGAGTCGAGTGGGAGATTGACC
>Ga0187784_10001721_pt1 | contig 17417 bp, 14 predicted proteins | sample 1015_SJ02_MP15_2_FD_132964 | JGI IMG/M metagenome (GOLD analysis project Ga0187784, IMG submission 132964) | Tropical peat soil microbial communities from peatlands in Department of Meta, Colombia - 1015_SJ02_MP15_20_MG | ecosystem: Environmental > Terrestrial > Soil > Wetlands > Peat | place...
GAACCCGCTTCTGGGCCTGGACAGCGTGATCCTGTCGCCGCACTCGGCCGGGAGCTCGCGGGTCAACAATTTCCGCGCGGCGCGGCAGGCCACCGAGGAATGCATCGCCGTGCTGAACGGGCGGTACCCTCGCTGGCTGGTCAACCCGTTTTGTCCGGAAGACGTACGGGAAAGGGCGCGTTCGTGATGCGCGTCGGTGATGGCAAGTTCCAGTACGAGCTGATTCATGATTGGGGAAGGCTTCCCGCTCAATGGTCGTTTGGAGCGGTGTCGGACGGCGCTGTTGACTCCCAGGGACGCGTGTATCTTCTCTCACGCAGTGCGCATCCCGTGATGAGCTTCGACCCTGACGGACTCTTTCTGGGGGCGTGGGGTGAAGGAATGATTACGAAAGGGCATGGCATCACCATCGGCCCGGACGATTCCGTCTATGTCGTCGATGAGGGAGACCACACCGTCAAGAAATTCACGTCGGCGGGGAAGTTGCTGTTCACGCTCGGCACGCAGGGGCGACCCTCCGATACAGGATACAATGGAAAGGACTATCGGACGATCAAGCGGCCTGGGCCACCGTTCAATCGTCCGACGAGTCTTGCCGTGGCCCCGTCAGGGGAGTTGTACGTAACCGACGGCTACGGCAATGTGCGGGTGCACAAATTCTCGGCTGACGGCCACCTGTTGTCCTCGTGGGGGGAGATCGGCACCGGGCCGGGACAGTTCCGCATCGTTCACACGGTCTGCGTGGACAAGCGTGGCACACTGTACGTGGCCGATCGAGAAAGCGACCGTGTACAGGTCTTCGATGCCGAAGGCAAGTTCCTCGCCGCCTGGACGGACATGCACCGCCCCAATGGCATGTTCCTCGGAGCCGACGACTGCCTCTATCTTACCGAATTGTACGATTCTCCCAGGGCTGAGAGGGCGGCACTCCCAGCCCAGATCAGCATCTGGACCCTTCAGGGAGAGCAGTTGGCCCGATGGGGGGCGGAAGACTTCTCCGTACCGGCCAACTTCTTTGCACCTCACGGCCTGTGGGGAGACGCGCAGGGGAATCTCTACGTGGGCGAACTGGAGGTCTCGTCACATCGAGGTCCTCGCCCTGCAGCATACCCCGCGGTCCATAAGTTGGTGCGGGTGAGCTAGTGTTGCATCTGGTGGCTCTGGACCGCGGTGCCGACGGCTGGGAAGCCCCCGGCTGCCGGCTTCTCGGAGCCTTGCAACCATGTCACGCTGGAAGCAACGCCGAGCCACGCCATGTGGGACGCCGCTGGAGTTGCGCCAAGACGCGCACGGTATAGAGCGGGGAGGGTGAGAAGTATGAGCGACATCGTCAATGGGCTTGCGGCGGAGCAGGTGGGCAAGCCAATCGCTACGGTCACCCGTCGTCGGTTCTTACAGGCAGCCGGCGCCGGTATACTGGCATCGACCCTGAGGCCTGTAGCGAGCGCACAGGCCCAGACCGGCCGGAGCGTTTCAATGTTGGCTGAGAAGGTTGCGCCGATCGCTCAAGCGCAGGCGCAGGTCCTCCAAGTGGTCAAAGCCACGTTCGAACAGCTCCACCCCGGCGTCGAGTTTACGTACGATACGTACGTCGGTCCCGGAGATCTGCTGACGAAGCTGGAGACGGCGGCCGCCAGCCACGAGGGGCCGGATGTCTTTGAACTGGGATCCACGCTCGTTCCGACCGCCTATGCGACGGGCGCGTTCAACATCCTCACCGCCGACATGTGGAATCGCCTCGGTGGGAGGAATGCCTTCCTGCAGCCCGCGCTCACGGTATCTGGCCCGTCGCTGGACCGGGCTATCGCTGTGCCGGAGTATGCCAATCCGTTCGCGATGGTCTACAATACGCGGATGTTTGCGGAAGCAGGAATCGCCAGACCCCCGCGGACCTGGACCGAGTTCGTCGAGATAGCGCAGAAGTTGACGGTCCCCGGGAAGAGCCAGTGGGGAACTGTATTCTCGCCCGCCGACCCCTACGATCCGTACCACTACGTTTGGCTGTTCGCGTGTCAACTCGGCGGTCAGCTGACCGATGCCACGGGGGCGAAAGGGCAATTGAGCTCGCCGGCAGTCATGTCGGCCGTGGCGTTCATGTTGGACTGGATGGCCAAGTACAAGATTGTCGCCCCGTCGAATGCCACGTTCACGAAGGCGGACGCCCTTCGTGCCTTCGCGAATCGGCAGGCGGCGATGTGGGTCATGCAGGGGCCCGCAGTCAACCCGCTGCTCGCCCAGTCCCCGGTGGCCCGGGAGTACGCGTGGGCTCCTCATCCGACCATTCCGTACGGCATGACGAGTTTGCCACCTGGCGGGCGACCGGCCCAGACGTTCGTCGCGGGCGAGTACCTTGCCCTGTTTAAGTTCGGCAAGAATCAGGACTTGGCACTGGACCTGGTGCGGTTGCTGACGAGTACGGAGATCGAGTACATGTACTTCACGAAATACGGGTACCTCCCGGTGACCCAGAGGACATATGATCAGCACGCTGACACCAAGCAGCGGCCGTGGGACGCGTTCTACGATGCCGAAGTCAAGGCGTACCCGACGCCGTTCGTTGGTTCTTGGGCCCAGATCGAGGTCATTCTCGGGCACGCGGTCAAGCAGATGGCGGATCAGATCGCTGGTAGCGGTGGGTATACCGCGGCGCAACTGAAGCAGGCGCTGACACAGGCAGACGCCGAGTTTGACGCCGCAGTGAAGCAAGGCAAGTAGTGGACCGTCCGGAAAGGCGCGACGGGGTGACAACCTGAACGTCAACAGGACGGCATACTGGCAAGGCGGTAGGAGGCCACCGCGGGTGGGTAGTGTACGTTGTTGCTGTTCGCCGGGGAGGGCCACCCAGTGTTTAGACTGCATCCGGGTGGTATGACTTCGGCGGCGTTTTCGTCGGGGCGGGCGCGCGCCAATGCTCGAAGACGCCCCTGGGCCATGCCCGGGTCAGTCGTGCGCCCGCCCTACGGGCTCATGGCACCAAGCGTTCTCTTCCTGGCGGTAGTCGTTTGGTTGCCCATGCTGCTCGCCGTGTATATCAGTCTCACACGGCTCAACCAGTACACGATTACGATGTGGCTTCAGGCTCCCTTCGTGGCGCTCCACAACTACGCGCAGGCCCTGGATCTGAGGAGCCCGCTCGCCGGGCCTCTGTACAACTCGATTCGTGTCAGTCTGGCCTTCTCCATTCTGACCACGCTGTTCATCACCCCCATCGCCGTGGGCGGCGCGATCCTGTGCAATAGTCAAGTATGGGGGCGGAGCGCGTTGCGGGCGATCATGCTCCTTCCCTACGTTATTCCGACGTTTGTCAACGCGATCCTCTGGCGTCTGGTGTTCATGAATGGTGGAGCCGCGAACCGGATTCTCGCCGGATTGCACCTGGGCAGCCAAGACACCTTGTGGCTCATTGGATCCAACGCATTCTGGGCGATGGTGACTGCGGACGTTTGGGCGGCGTGGCCGTTTGTCTACTTGATGGTACTCGCAGCCCTTCAAACCATTTCGGGAGAAGTGTACGATGCGTCCAAGATCGACGGGGCCGATGGCGTGCGCGGTTTTCGTTACGTCACACTGCCCATCATTTGGCCAACGCTGGCCCTGGCGCTCGTGTTGTCGACCATCCACCACTTCAACAACTTCACGCTCCCGTTCGTGATGTTTGGCTCGAGCCCTCCCGATTCGGTCAACGTCCTGCCATTGAATGTCTACATCAGTTCGTTCATCAATCTCAATTTCGGATTGGGAGCGGCGGAGTCCATGATGGCCATGCTGATCATCCTCGTGCCGGCGATTTTCTATTTGCGGGCCACGCATGTCGGGGAGTCGGAATGATGCCTGCGCGGACACAAGAGGGACATGCCCCTGCCAGTGGGCGGCCCCGGCGGCGTTGGGCAAAGCGCGCCCGAACGGCTATCCGTTACGTGTTCATGCTCGTGTACGTCACGTTCGTGCTGCTGCCGATCGTCTACATGGTGCTGATCGCCTTTCACACCACCGACAGCGTTGGCTCCGGCGTGCTCCTTCCCCCATCCTGGCACTGGCAGACGTTTATCGAGATGTGGTCCACGATCACCCTCGGAACGTATGTGAAGAACAGCTTCCTCGTCGCGTTGACGGCGGCGCTGTGTGCCTCGCTGTTGGCCTTCGGTGCGAGCTACGTGGTGGCGCGGTTCCGGTTCCGGCTGCGCCAGACGTTTCGGATGTCGTTGTTGGCCTCTCAAACCGTTCCCGGGGTCCTGTTGCTCTTGCCGCTCTTTGTGATCTACGTGACGCTTCAGCACGTGCTGCACGTGAAGATCGTCGGAGGCTACTTCGGGATCGTCCTCGCCTACATGACGTTTGGGCTGCCGTTCTCGATCTGGATGCTCAGCATCTATATCATCGGTTTGCCTGTGGAGCTTGAGGAGCAGGGGCTGGTTGATGGCGCAACCCGGTTCCAGATTGTACGTGCAATCATCTTGCCCCTCACCCTTCCGGGTCTCGTGGTCGCGTTCGTGTTTTCATTCTTGTTGGGATGGAATGACGTGCTGTTCGCCACGGCGCTGACGTCACCCGCTACTCGGACTCTGGCGGTCGGCTTGCAAGCGTACCTTGAGGCGTTCCCAGCGTGGAATCAACTCATGGCCGCAAGCCTCCTCGCGGCGCTGCCGGCGACGCTGCTCTTTCTCTTCGTGCAGCGATACATTGTCACCGGGCTCACCGGTGGCTCACTGAAAGGATAGCGTGGGATGCACACGTGCGGTCGCGAAAAGGCACCGCGTCAGTCGTTCACGGTTGATGAGGCATCCTGTGGGAGACCAATGAGCGGACGACCCGGAGTCCACGCGAATTCTGCAGCGGCGGCCTGCATGCACCGAGTTCGCGGCACGAAAGCGAGAACGATCGGGCAGTGGAACACCGGTTGCAGCAGACCGGCGACGGTGATGAAGATGGGAGGGGAAGGGTTGTGGCGGCGGTAAATTGGGGAGTACTCGGCTTTGCGAACATCGCCCGTATTGCAGTGATCCCGGCGTTGTTGCGCGCTCGGAACGCGCGTCTCGTTGCCATCGCCAGCCGAACGCCGGCCCGCGGCCAGGAGGCAGCGGAGCACTTCGGCATTCCGCGCGCATACGGGACCTACGAGGCGCTGCTTGAGGATCCCGAGGTTCAGGCGATCTACATTCCGCTTCCGAACACGCTGCATCGCGAGTGGACGCTTCGCTGTGCGGCGGCTGGCAAGCATGTGCTCTGTGAGAAACCTCTTGCCATGTCCGCGGCGGATTGCGAAGAGATGATCGCCGGGTGTCGGCGGCACGGCGTGGTCCTAATGGAGGCGTTCATGTATCGCTTCCACCCGCGGACTCAGCAGGTGCTGCGATTGATTGCGTCGGGGGACCTAGGCGAGGTTCAATTGGTTCGCGCGTCGTTCACGTCGGGCACGTTTCCCCCGCGCAATCCCAACAATATCCGGTACCGTGCAGATCTCGGCGGTGGCGCGCTCTATGACATCGGTTGCTATGCGGTGAATATCTGTCGGGCGGCACTTGGTGAACCCGAAGAGGTGGCCGCGTTTGGGTCAGTCGGCTCGAGCGGGGTGGATGAGGCTCTCGTGGGGATGCTGCGGTTTCACAACGGGCGAGTGGGTGTGATTGACTGCGGGTTGAGGCTCGCGGGTCGTCAAGAGTACGAGATTCTTGGGACAAGGGGCAGATTGACCGTACCGGCGCCTGACGCATTCGTCGCCCGCTCCCCTGACACGGAGCTGCTTGTTGTCCGGGGAAGCGACCGGGAAGTGGTCAAGGTCCCCGGAGCAGATCACTACCAGCGCATGGTCGAGCATTTCGGCGATGTCCTGTCAGGTAGTCCTCTTGAGCTTTCGCCCGACGATGCGGTAGCAAACGTCCGCACACTCGAGGCGCTCAACCTGGCGCTCCGAAGCGGGACGCTGCGGAAGGTCACGGCTTGACGCGTACGGCCGTGGCTTCATCCACCGCACCGGGGAGGAAGAGAGATTGAGCAACAAGGACATCGGGTTCGCAATCATTGGGTGTGGTGCCATCGCGCCGTGGCACATAGAAGCGGTCCGCGCGTCCCGGCACGGGTATCTCGTCGCCGTGGCGGATGAGGACAAAGCCAAGGCACAACAGGTGGCTGCCGACGCTGCCGTCGTCGGGTACGGAGACTACCACGAGATGCTCCGCAGGTCGGACATCGACGTGGTGAGCATCTGCACGCCGAGCGGGAGGCATGGCGAGGTAGCCATAGCGGCCGTGCGCGCCGGCAAACACGTCGTGGTCGAAAAGCCACTCGAAATCACGCTGGAACGAGTAGACGCTGTCCTCCGAGAAGCCGACAAAGCTGGCGTGAAAGTGTCGGCGGTGTTCCAACGCCGCTTCGAAGACTCCACGCGACGTGTCAAGAGTGCCATAGACGAGGGTAAACTCGGCAAACTGGTGCTGGCCAACTTGGCCAACGAGGTGTTTCGACCGCAATCGTACTACGACTCGGGGTCGTGGCGTGGTACCCGGGCCGTGGATGGGGGCGGCGCGCTTATGAACCAAGGTATCCAAGGCGTGGATCTGCTGTTGCACCTGATGGGGGATGTTGAGTCTTTGTCGGCCTATGCGGGCACCCTTGTTCGTCACGTCGAGGTGGAAGATACTGCTGTGATCTCTCTGCGATTCCGGAGTGGCGCCCTGGGGACCATCGTCGCGGCGACATGCGTCTACCCTAACAATCCGCTTCGGTGCGAGATTCTGGGTGACCGGGGCACGGTCCGCATCGAAGGTGATACCATCACGGCATGGAACGTGGAGGGCGAACCCAAGCCATCGTTCGCACCAGCCAGAGCGCCAAAGAAAATGACCGCGCCTGGCGGTTTCTTCAGCCAGGGGCTCGAGGGACACATCGGGCAGATTCAAGACACGATCGACGCGATCCGGGAGAATCGAAGACCGCTGGTAGACGGTAGAGAGGGGCGACGGGCGGTCGAATTCGTTCTGGCCGTCTACGAATCCGCTCGTACAGGTCGTGCCGTGTCGCTCCCCCTTCGGTCGAACGAGCACGATCTCACATCGGCGTGAAAAGGGTGATCAAAGCCGCGGGGGTCGATCAACCAACTCGTGTTAGACAGCGTGGTCGCAACGGATGTAGGGGCTCCGGAGTCAGCGCATGATCGGCGCCCACCGGGACTACCAGCGGCTCTCCTTGTCGCCACTGGAAGGTATTTCCCATCCGCACGAACACATGTTCGTGCTCGCCGGCCGACGCGGGCCAGCGGGATTCTCGGCTCCTTCACTGCGAACTTTCCCCTAGCGCCCCTAGGACAGTACCGCGGGGGCGATTGCTCACTTAAGAGTCAGCCAAGCGGCAGTAGGCGTTCTCACGCCCTCGGTCTTCTGGCCCAGGGGAGTTCAGCGCACGATCGCGCGATGCCATCCACGTCGGCGATCATTGTGCCCCGGATCCGCTTGACTAATCACGTGGTCTCGCTTCCGACCTCGGTGCTCAGAATCTCGCTGAGGCGATGCTCGAGGTCCCGCATGCGCCGCCGGTACTCGATCTCGACGGTCACGGCGTCTTGCACATAGCTTAGGATCGCGGCGTCCGACGGCTTCTGGGTTTGCTGCTCCAGCGTCCACGTCAAGTCGGCGAGCTGGCGAGCCAGGTCCTTGAGCGGCATCGATGATCTCCTTCCCGATACGGGCGATCTTCTCCCAACCTCAATACTACCATGCCCACGTCCCCGCGCTTCGGGACGCCACGCGTGCCACGTCGTGGGCCCGAACGAATCTCAGGATACTTTTCCCGTTTGAATCATATGCTGCAGTTTTTCAGCATCCTTGGAGTTCTTCGCAAATATCGCCCATCGCTGGGGTTCATTCGCCCTGGAAGCCAATCGTATTGCTATTGAACCGTGTTTCTGGAGCTTTTCCATCACTCCATTCCGGTGGGTTTGGCACAACCTCACGCCTCGACACTTGCCAACAGCCAACTTGCGGCACCTATACCGTTCACATCTGCCATATGTCTTCTTGGCCCCTTTGTCTATCATTGACCAGCCCCCCGCCCCGGCTTGATGGGGAAACTTCTGGATACCCTTGAAATAGCCCTGTCCGTAGGTGCAGGATCCCTGTCGATCCATCAGAATACAGCGCCGACCCGATGCTTTTCTCAACGCAAACGGAGTACAAGTACAAGAAGAGCGTTATCGTCGGTCGTCCGCGTTTGCTGCGGCGTGATCTCTCAAGGGCGCACCCTGTGTACGGAGATTGCCGTATCAAAGGACAATGCCGGCAATGAAGTCGTAGATGACCCCATCGTGCCGGGTACGCCACTTGCCTGGCGGTCGATACCGGCGACCGAGGCGATGGTCGAGCGTAGGGCCGGGAATCCGGCCGGCACGTCTCAATTCTGCTGAGATGTTCAATTCGCAGTTGCAGCCCTCTCTTCTATCGGCTGGTGCACTTGTTGGCAACCGAAGGCCACGGCCGGCGGGGCGGTCCGGTGGAGATTTCGCATCTGCCGGAGCAGGCCGTGCAGAATCCCGGTCGTGAGCGTGCCACAAAGGCATCTCTGGGGGGGTGGTAGGCTGATGACAGGCGTGTTCTCGCAACGCCGCTATCAAATGCTTGCGACGGCTTGGGCCGCATGGTTCGTGAACTATCTGGATCGCACCAAGACCGCAGCGCTGCTTCCACTGATCATCGTCAGCCTCAACATGAACACACACCAGACGGGACAGGTGCTGTTCTGGTTCTTCCTCGGCTACGCTTGCGTCCAGCCGTTCGCCGGATTCTTCACCGATCTGATCGGACCGAAGAAGATGCTCGCGGTCACGATCGGCGCGTTCTCGGTGTTCACTTGGACGATGGCGTTCGTCGGTGACTGGCAGCAGTTGGCCCTCCGGAATCTGCTGTTCGGCATCGCCCAGGGATTCGAGGTCACTGCCGGGTCCCGCCTGAGCGCGACGTGGTTCCCGGTCAGCATGCGCGGCCGAGCGTTCGCGATCCACCAGACTGCATACGCGATCGGGCCGATCCTGGTCCCGTTCATCGCCGTGCCGATCGCGCAGTGGACCGGGTCGTGGCGGTGGTCGTTCATGGTCATGTCGTTCTTCGGTCTTCCGGTGCTCTGGGCGATCGACAAGTTCATCACGGATCGGCCGGAGCGGGATCCCCGGATCACGCGGCAGGAGCTTAACTACATCTTCGGCGAGGAGGAGTTGCAGGCGAAGCACGGCAACGTCCTCGACCCTGCTCGCGCGCATCGGCCGGACGAACTGCCGCCGGGCGAGCGCCTCACACCCTACCACGAGATCTTTCTGAACCGGAACGTCGCGCTGATGTTCGTCGCGGGGTTCTTCACTCTGCTGGCAAACTGGGGCCTGACGACATGGCTGCCGACGTACGGCGTGCAGCAGCTGAAGCTGCCCTTGCTCATCGCGGGGACGCTGTCCTCGGTCGCCTATCTCGGAACGCTGTGTGGCGTCATCCTGGGTGGGCTCCTCTCGGACCTCACGCTTAAGACGAAGCGGACGCCGGTGTGGCTAATCGGCAACCTCCTCGTCGTGGTCGCAATCGGATACGCCTCGACGTTCCGCCAAGGCGTGCCCCTGGCGCTCGCATATGCGACGTTCTTCGCGGCCGGGTTTGCGACGTCGTGGACGACGACCGGGACGCTGTTTGCGCCGTACCTCTCGGAGATCCTGACGCCGGGCGCGGTCGGGCGCTCACTCGGCGTTGTCGTGCTCGGGTCGATGCTGGGGAGCGCGGTCGCACAGCCGCTCGTTGCCTCGATGGTGGTGCAGACACCCAACGGGCCGGACTTCCACCGGGCCTTCCTGATGTTTGCGGCCTGCGGCGTCGTCGGGTTCTGCTGCTGTGCGGCGCTGCTTGAGCCGTGCGTTCGCCGGACGTACCTTGGCTACCTGCTGTCCGGAGGGAGGGAAGGGACGTGGCAACCGCCGTCGCCCATGCAAGCAGCGTGATCATGGCTCTCGCGGCTCCCGTGGCGCGGATGCGCGGCGCCGGCCCGCAAGACCCCGTGCAGGACTTCGGGTCGCTCTGGGGGTTCGCCGTCGCCCTGAACGTCATCAACACCCTGATCGTGCTGTATTTTCTGGTGAAAATGTGGAGGCAGAAAGAGGGGCCCGCACCGCTGAAGTAGCCTGACGCGTCTTCGCGGCCGGCGGCGCGATGAGAGACCGTGCGCCGCCGGCTTTACGCTTCCGCGGCGTCCAATTCCATGGGTAGTGGCGGCCCACTCGCGTGGCAACGACGGCGGACCGGCGTCGGGCGGGCTGCGGCCATGCCGATTGAGGACCGAGGGAGGAATCCCGGGACGGGACCGACGAACGTGTCTCGTTGACTGTTGATTCAGTGATTGTGCTCTAATCACACCGGGCACGCGGTGGGCCGGCATCGGGCACGGCGTGGTCCGCCGGTCCGAATTGCGGGAACCGTGGCCGGCCCGGCACCCGGTGAATTCAACGCTCGGCCGCGCCGTGACAGGTTCCGTCGCGTCGTTGCTCCTGGCGCGGCCGTTTCGCGGCATCCGCTGACGCGGAGTCAACGGACTCGACTGCACACGCGGTACTCGGTGCCGGCTCGGCAACCTGGACGTGCGCACGCTGGCCGTTAGCCTCTTTGACCTGAGGAGGATACCGGCGGTGCTCGGTGTCGCCGGCGGCCTGGAGAAGGCGGAGGCGGGCCTCGGGCCCCGCGAGGGCGCTTGGTGCGTGTAATCGTCACCGACAAACGCGTTGCACGAACCTTATGATGGCTCGTGCTGGCAGTATCCCCCGTCGGCGGCACCCCGGGCGACACCGCCAGGCGGGCGTTCCGGCGCCGCGCCGGAGCGCCGGAAGGAAAAGCAGGGTGATGGCGCCGGGGAATCGGGGCACGGGCTCAGTGGCCGTTCGGGAACGGTAGGCGGGTAGCGCCGGGAGACGACATGGCAAAGAGTCACGATCGATACGAGGTACAGTTGCATTGCGGGCACTGCCGGCGAACCACGGCGCATCTCGTGGTTTCCGACGGGGGCGCCGTCTCGCGTGTCTTCTGCATCGTGTGCGGGCGGGCGGTCGCCGTGGACACGCTCCAGTTCATGGAGCAGTACGTGGACAGCGTGATGAGGCGGCTTCTCGCGAAACCATTTGACATCTCCACCGAGTTTCGGCGGCAGCCTCGGGAGTTCATCACGCGCCTGCCCGGCCGCGTCCTCACAAAGCCGTTCCGCGTCGCCGCCGAACTCCGCGCCACGATGGACATCGTGAGGCCTCGCCGTGCCGCGCCTCGGGAGGCGCGGCCCGCGCTCCCGTCAGCTCCCGGCGCGCTGCCGCCGGTCGAGCGTCGCTGCCAACTGCTCCTGAGCGCGCCATTGATGTGGGCGCACGAGCCCGCTGAGATCCTCGCGACGGCGCGCGAACTCGGGTACGACGGCGTCGAGTTGTGGCACTATCATTTCATCGAGGCGGGCGGCGACCCGGCCGCGATCGGCGCCCAGGCTCGGGCCCTGGGGCTCTTGCTAACCCTCCATGCCCTCAGCTGGGATCTCAACATGACGTCCATGTTGGAAGGGATTCGAACGGCGTCGCTGGACGCGCTGCACCGCTCGATTGCGCTCGCGGAGCAACTCGGTGTGGCCACGGTCGTGATGCACCCCGGCCACGCGACGATGCCGTACGACGACGCGGAGCGCTACTGGCCGGCGATGGTCGCTGGCGTCCGTGAGCTCGCCGATCACGCCGCGGCGCACGGCATACGTCTCGCGGTCGAACACATGGAGCCCCGGCAGGGGGAGTACGTGGTCTCCCCCGACGACGCCAACCGGCTCGTCCGGGACGCCGGCCGGGACAACATTGGAACGGCCTTGGACGTCGCCCACATTCCGTGGGGCCTCGACGAGGTGGCGTTTATCGGCAGCCTGGAGCGGCTCGTGCACGTCCACCTGAGTGACGCAGATGAATCCCGCCTACACCTGCCGCTCGGCCAGGGTGCGCGCGACCTCGTGCGCGTGCTCGCGTCGCTGCGCGGCTACGCGGGCACCATCGCGTGTGAGGGACACTCGATGGGCGCCGGGGACGACTTGGCGCGGTGGAACAAGGGGCGGTTCGAGGAGCTGTGGCGGGACGCCGCCACGGTCGGCGCCGCCGTCTCAGCCCACGCCGGAGAGGCAAAGCGGTGAGGCTTCACGCAATCTTCACAACGGCTCGCGCCATCCGGACAGGAGCGCGGGGAACCCGACAGGAAACCGGGTACGCACGTGCGCAGACGAGGCCGTGCGGGCAGCGCAGCAGCGGAACAGGTGGGGAGGGCGTCATGGGCCGGTGGCGGCGATTACAAGGGAGGCTCGCAGCGGGATTCGCGGTGCTCGCACTCGGGCTGGGCGCGGGAAGTGCATGGAGCGCTGGATGGTCGAGCCCCGGGGACCAGGCCGAGGCCGCGGCGGCTCCGTCCGGCACGGTGACGTTGTACACCTCGGAGTCCGAAGACGATGTCAACGCGCTCGCGGGCGACTTCATGAAACGTACGCCGGGCGTCACGGTCAAGATCTTCAGGGCCGGCACCGGTCCCGTGGAAGCGAAGATCCAGGCGGAAGAGCAGGCCGGACGCATCCAAGCGGACTTGTTGTGGTTCGCCGACCCCGGATTCCTCCACGCTCTCTCCGTGAAGGGGCAGTTGGCCGCGTACGCGCCGCCGGCGTCCCGCGGTGTTCCGCGGTCGCTCCACTACGACGGGAATCAATACCATGAAGTACGGCTCATCTTCAACGTGATCGGCTACAATACGCTCGCGGTGCATTTCAAACCCACGAGCTGGTGGGACCTGACGAAGTCCCGGTACCGCGGCCGGGCAGGGATGCCGAACCCGTTCGTCTCCGGCGCGGCCTTTGCCCAGGTGGGGACGTTCGCGAGCATGAAGGCATTTGGATGGGGCTATTACCGCGCGCTCAAGCAGAACGACGTTCAGGTCATCCAGGCCAACGGGGACGTGCTCCAGAAGCTGGCATCCGGCGAGGTTGTAGTCGCCCAGATCGTCGACTTCTTCGTGCGCCACGCCAAGGCGGACGGCTCGCCAGTCGACTACATCGTCCCGTCGGAGGGCGCCATGATCATCCCGACGCCGATCGCCATCGTGAAGGAGACGCCGAATCTGGCCGCGGCGCAGGCGTTCGTGAACTATCTATACACGCCGGCGGCGCAGGCGCTGTTCGTCCAGCGATCGTACATCCCGGTGCTCCCGGGCGTGCCGCTCCCGCCGGGGGTACCGTTCCTGGCCTCGATCAAGACCGTCTCACCTGACCTGCAATATGTCGCCCAGCACCGCGAGGACATCAAGAGGACCTTCACGGAGATCTTCGGCATCCAATAGGATTCGCGCGGGTACTCGGCATGGCGATCGCGGTCCGGGGCGGCGGGCGTACCGGGGCAGGCGGACTGGTGCGGGCCGGTTTGGCGGCGCTCGGCGCCGCGGCCGCCGTCGTCCTCGCAGCGCTCATCGTGTACCCCGCGTGCGTGCTCGTGTTCCATTCCTTTCTGGCCGGAGGCCGGCTGTCCGTCGTCCACTATCTGCGAATCGTCACCGATCCCCAAGTGTACGTGGCGCTGGTGCACAGCCTCGTCGTCTCCGTCGCGGCGACGTTTGGAGGGACGGTGCTCGGGGTCGTGCTCGCCTGGCTTATCAGCCGCACCGACATGCCCGGGCGAGAGATCTGGCGAACGGTACTCCTGCTCCCGTACATGATCCCGCCGTTTATCGGAGCGATCGCGTGGGTGTATCTCCTCAGCCCGGTCGGGTATCTGAATCAGGTGTGGATGGCGGTCACCGGGTCATCCGGTCCTCTTGCAGTCGTCTACGGGCCGGGCGGGATCATCGGCGTCATGACGCTGTACGGCTATCCCATCGTATTCCTGACCGCGCTCGGCGTGCTGGAGCGCATGAACCCTGCGCTCGAGGAAGCGGCGCGGATGGGACGGGCGGGGCCGTGGCGCGTGTTTCGCGAGATCACGGCGCCGTTGATGTTGCCGGGCGTGCTGGCGGGCGCGCTGCTGCTTCTGATGTCCCTCCTCGGAGACTTCGGGATTCCCGCCGTAATCGGGTTCCCGGCACGCTACTTCGTGCTCACCACCCGCATCTACGCCACGATCCTGAACTTCGACCAGCCCGACAATCTGAACATCGCCGCCGCGCTCTCGATGTGGCTCGTGGTCATCGCCGGACTGCTCCTTGCCCTGCAGCGCAGGCTCGCCCGTCACAACCGGTTCGCGGTTGTCGGCGGGTCGTCGAGCGGCCATTCGCTTGTGACCCTGGGCTCCTGGCGGTATCCGGCCACGGTGGGGTGCGGTGTGCTCGTGGCCATAAGCGTGGTGCTGCCGCTCGCCGCGATTCTGTTGACGTCGCTGATCCGGGCGTACGGGCTGCCGCCGGCACCGGCGAACCTGACGCTGGCACACTACGCGGAGGTAGTGAGCGGTGTGCCCAAGGTGCAGCGGGCGCTTGCCAACAGTCTCGGGCTCGCCGCGGGGTCGGCCACGTTGATCCTCGGACTGTCGGTCGGCATAGGATACATCTTGACGCGTACGCGCGTCCATGCGGGGGCTGTCCTGGACCTGCTGATCACGATCCCGTACGCGATCCCGGGGACGGTCGTAGCGCTCGGCATGATCCTGGCGTGCCTCAGGCCGTTGCCCCTGATCGGGCTCCGTCTCTACGACACGCTCTGGATCATCCTCCTTGCCTACGTGGCTCGCTTCCTGGCGGTGGGCGTGCACACCGTGATGGCCGGCCTCGCCCAGGTGCAGGGGACCCTCGAGGAAGCCGCCCGCATTAGCGGCGCGGCCCCACTCCAGGCGTTTCTCGGCATCGTGGTCCCCATCATCCGGCCCAGCCTCGCCTCCGGGTGGATCCTCGCGTTCATCCCCGCGGCCGCCGAGCTGACCCTGTCGATCCTGCTGTTCTCCGTGGGCAACGAGACGCTCGGGGTGGTGATCTTCGGGCTCAACGACGAAGGGAAGATCGCCCTCACGGCCGCGCTGGCGTTTCTCGTGACGATGCTGCTGCTCGTCGTGAACCTGGCCTCGCGGGCCGTCCTGAGAACCGGAGTAGCTCGTGGCTGATCTCCTGGTGGAGGAAATCGGGAAGGCCTTCGAGACAACGCGCCGGGCTCGTGGACCGGTAGTCTGGGCGGTCAAGGACGTTTCGCTCGTGATCCGACAGGGGGAGTTCCTGACACTCCTGGGTCCCTCCGGCTGCGGCAAGACGACCACCCTCAGGATGATCGCGGGCTTTATCATGCCGACCACCGGTCGCATCGCGTTGGGGCCGCGTGTGCTGTCATCGGCCAAGGAGCGTGTCGTCGTCCCTCCAGAGCGGCGCGGGATGGGCATGGTTTTCCAGAGCTATGCGGTGTGGCCGCACCTCACGGCCGCTCAGAATGTGACCTACCCGTTGCGCCATGCCCGGCTCGGCCGCGCGGAGGTCGAGCGGCGAACGCGGGAAGCGCTCAGTCTGGTGCATCTGGACGGTATGGGTGGACGCTACCCGCATGAGCTCTCGGGCGGTCAGCAGCAGCGCGTGGCCCTGGCCCGTGCACTTGTCATGGAACCCGCCGTGCTGTTGCTGGACGAACCGCTGAGCAACCTCGACGCCCAGTTGCGCGAGGAGCTGCGCGCCGAACTGCGCGATCTCCACGGCCGCCTGGACGTCACCGTCGTCTACGTGACGCACGACCGGGGTGAGGCCATGGCGCTGTCGGACCGGATCGCCGTGCTGTTTGCCGGGCACATCGCGCAGGTTGGATCACCCCGCGACCTGTACGAGCACCCCGCCGATCCCGCCGTCGCGGCGTTTGTGGGCGCGGCGAACTTCCTGCCGGGTGAGGTCGTCGCCGGCGCTCCGCCGGGTCGGCACGTGCGGTTGCTCGACGGCAGCGGCGGTCACCGGTTGGTCTTGCCCGACCCCGCCGGGATCGAGAGGGAGCCGGGCTGCCGCGTGCTGGTGTGCGTGCGTCCTGAGTGCTTGGATATCGGGCCGAATGGGCCTCTGCGCGGCCGCGTCGTTCGTGCGACGTACCTGGGAAATCGCGTCGAATATCTGGTGGAGATCGGCACGCTCGTGGTTCGGGTCGAGGGCCCCCCGGATCGGGCGGCTCGTACGGGGGATGATATTCGGCTGACGGTGCGGCGGGCGGTGGTCTACGCCGATTGGGCGATTGGCGCAACGTCGCCCGGGGTCTGCGCCACATAGTCGGGATCGCACGCCAGCAACGCCCTGGGGTTGCGGGCCCCCCAAAGCGCTGCGATGCTGCGCACGTCCGCCGCTCGAGCGGCCTGGATGTCGAACGGAGCATCGCCCACCATCAGCGACGACGTGGCCGGCACGTCCAGGCGGTGAAGCGCCACTCGCACCGGATCCGGCGCGGGTTTGGGACGAGACGCGTCCTCGGCGCCGACTGCGGTGGCGATCCATGGCGCGAGCCCGAGTACCTGAATGGCCTGGGTCGCGGCGCGACCGCGTTTCGAGGTTACCACCGCGATGACGCACGCCCGTGCCGTGAGCGCGTCGAGCATGTCGGGAACTCCCGGGAACACCGAGGCCATCGAGATCTCGTGCCGGTTGTAGTACTCGACGTAGGCGCTAACGAGGGCCGGAACGCGATCGGGCGCGACGGCCGCAAAACGGACCGCGAGCGGCTGTCCCCACCGAACCTGCGCCTCCTCGTCGGTCATGTCGCGCGCGAGCACCTCGCGGCACGCGTGCTGGAACGACGCGACGATCAGGTCATGCGAGTCGATCAGCGTGCCGTCGAGATCGAACAGCACGGCCCGCGCTGGCATCAGGCGATCCGCCCGTTGGGATTCGTCGCGGTCGGACCCGGCACGAGCAGGCCCTCCTGGCCGGGTGCGGGCATCGGGACCCTCCAAGGAAGACTGCTGATTTCACAAGGCCAGGGCGCGTAGTTAGTCGGGATGGGAACGAAGTCCTGCCCGCCGCCGAGATCCGAAGCGGCCCGAAGTCGTCTTGCCGCGCTCCGCCAGCACCACGTTGTCCGACATGGCGGAGCGGTCGGGGGCGACTGTATGGATCCCGGCTCTCCCGGTCTAAGCCCGCGTGACGGGACGGCGTGGTGCTGTTATAATCAGTCTGCGCGCGAGCCCACGTAGCTCAGGCGGCAGAGCGTGTCCTTGGTAAGGACAAGGTCACCGGTTCGAATCCGGTCGTGGGCTCCAGGATCAGTCCCGTGGCAGAATGTGCCGCCACGGGGCTTTGCGCCCCGGCGTGATGGGTCGCGCGGCTCTCCGGGGTACGACGGCCGACGGCGTAGGAGGCAGGGGGATGGCGAAGGCAAAGTTCGAGCGGACGAAGCCGCACGTCAATGTGGGGACGATTGGGCACATTGATCACGGGAAGACGACGCTGACGGCGGCGATCACGGGGGTA
>Ga0187784_10001722_pt1 | contig 17416 bp, 19 predicted proteins | sample 1015_SJ02_MP15_2_FD_132964 | JGI IMG/M metagenome (GOLD analysis project Ga0187784, IMG submission 132964) | Tropical peat soil microbial communities from peatlands in Department of Meta, Colombia - 1015_SJ02_MP15_20_MG | ecosystem: Environmental > Terrestrial > Soil > Wetlands > Peat | place...
CCGACGCGCATCGAATTTCTCCCAACTTGCGCCCAGTGACGACGCTTCATAAAATCAAACGCCTTGTCCTCACGCGTTGGGGTTCAGTTTCGCCCTTGGTTGAAAGTCGATCCGCGAGAGGCCACGCCTTATGTCGACTGCGCCCCGCCGCGGAAAATCCGTTCGCGCAGCGCGATCGACTCGCCATGACTGTCAGAATTGAGCTGAGGCGCTAGGCGGGCGCCGGAAGGGAGTGCACATGCACGTCCTTCCCCGAGTGCCTCGACAAAATGTCCGTCGCGAGCTTTTCCTGCTCCGGATTTGCGCAGCGCACCCACAGCAGCAATCCGCCGTGCTCCAGCTGTTCTTGAATGTAAACGGCTTGTTCGTCGCCCACGACTTTCGAGAGGATCTCGCCGAGCAGTCCCCAGGTTCCGGCGCCGATAGCCGCTCCCGTCACCGTCGCCGCCAATGTCCCGCCCGAAGCGACGATCGCGCCGATCGCGCCGACAGCGCCTAAAAAGACGAGACCGCCAACGAGCGCGGCCCTGACCTTGTCGAGAGACTCGTGGGGCACATAAAACGTGCGAGGAGCGGTCGGATCGTCCTCGACCTCTTGGACCTTCTTGTATTGGTGGCCGAGCTTCTCCTCGACTGTCGCCGCGGCGGCGAGCAGACTGAGATTGAGGTAATCAAAGCCCGATCTCAGCAACTCTTCAATCGCGCCGTCCAGCGCGACTGGGTCACTGAACACGCCTACCGCCTCGCGCGCCACGGAGTCGCTTTCCTTGGTCATCACAACTTCTCCTGAGCTATCTGGAAACTCACGCGCCCACGGGTCTCGACCCCCGCTTCGGAGGTAAGAGCCTCCCGACGACCTCTCTATGACATCGCGCATGGTTCGAACAAGGCCACAAGCGCGCTCGCGCCCTGGCGCAGGCGCATCGATGCGCTTTGCGAGAGCGGCGCGCCATTCGGAATCGTCGCGAAAGTCAGGCGAACTCGAATCTTTCCTCCGACGCGGCGCGACACAATCCTTCTTCGAGGGTTTGCGTCGCCCAGAAGCGGCTCGCGCGGAAATTCGGCGACCAATGATCGCTGGCCAATCCGGCCTTCACCTTCAGATGCGCCAGAAATTCTCGGCCGTCGGTCAGCGTCCGCCAGACGGCGGGCAGAAACAAGGCGCCTCGTCCGGCGTCCTCGACGACCAACCCGTCCCGATGCGGCTGCAATTGGGACAAGAGATCGCTTTCGCTCTCGAAGCTCATCGGTTGGAGGGGCGACAGCAGCGTCACCGACAGGGAAACCTCTTCCCACTCCGTCCGTTCGAGCGGACCGAAACGGGGATCTCCGAACGCCGATCGCAACGCGTTCGCCTGGATGTCCTCGAGCAGCGGACGCCTTGCCATCACCGAGCCGCAGCAGCCGCGCAGCCTTCCAGCCTTGTGCAAAGTCACGAAACAGGCGCCCTCCCGGTTGAGCTCGGGGGGCAAATTCGCCGGCAGTTGCGATGCCGCGTCGCCGCAAATGGCGCGACGGGCGATTTCATTCATCAAAGCGCCGTGACGACGCGCCATGTCGTCGCCATGCGAGATATTCGCCTCCTGTTCCCGGAAGGCCCAGGCGCCATAGCCGACGACACGGTCCCGAGGACCAGCCGTATCGCCCGAATTGCGAAGATCAAGCGTCCTGACCCGCATGCCTCGCCGTCTTGCTGCGGTGAGCAGCCCTTTTACCGGCGTAGCGCCGCAGGCTTGCTCGGATGTCAGCGCGGCGGGATCGAGCCGCTCGATCGCCGCGCAGGTTTTTTCGTCCAGCGCACGACAGCCCTGGTAGTCGAGGTAATGCGAAAGATCGGACGACACGACGATGAGCGTCTCCGGGCCGCCCCAAAGTCTCTCGAGCAAATCGGCGACCTGTTCGCCGGTCGCCCGGCCGCAAATGATCGGCGCCAGCTCGAAATCGCCGAGGAGGACCTGGAGAAACGGCAGTTGCGTCTCCAGGCAATGCTCGCCCTCGTGGGCTTCGTCCGCAAGGCCCAGCAGGTCGCGCGCCTGATCCAGCCCCTGCTGATCAATCGGAACGACGCCGAGCGGCGTCTCATAGGCGGAGGCGGAGGTCGCCGCCATGCCGGAAAACGCGAAGCGATGGGAAGGCCCCAAGAGGATCACGCGGGAAACTTTGCCCCGCGCCTCGGTCAGCAGACGGTAGGCCGCGGCGGCGACCGCGCCGGAATAGACATAGCCGGCATGCGGAGCGATCAACGCCTTGGGCGTTGCGGCGTCGCATTCGTTCACGCCGTCGGGAAGAGCCGCCATGTTCGCGGCGCGCGCGCACTGCATGCTTCCGGCGCTCGCGAGCAGCGCATTGACGCTTGAACGCAGCTCGCTCGGCTCGCCGGGATAGAATAGTCCCGACACGGCGGCTGGTCTGATCGCGCTTCCTCGATGCGTCCGCATCGTCACCGGCCCCTTTCATTTCGCATTTGGCCTCTCCATCTAGGCGTCATGAACGCCGCAAAAACCCCTCATGGCGCCTCGACGCCGGCCCCCGCCCGTTATTGGCGCGAACTCGAGGATGGACGTATTCAATGTGATCTCTGCCCGCGCTTTTGCAAGCTGCGGGAGGGGCAGCGTGGGCTCTGTTTCGTGCGCGCCCGCGATGGCGACGCGATGGTCCTGACCACTTACGGTCGATCATCGGGCTTCTGCGTCGACCCCATAGAGAAGAAGCCGCTCAATCACTTCCTGCCCGGATCGCCGGTGCTTTCTTTTGGCACCGCGGGGTGCAATCTCACCTGCAAGTTTTGTCAGAACTGGGACATCTCGAAGGCGACCGAGTTTGATCGCCTTCAGGACCAGGCTTCGCCCGCGGAGATCGCGCGAGCCGCGAAACAATTGGGCGCGCGCTCGGTCGCCTTCACTTACAACGACCCCGTGATCTTCCTCGAATATGCGGTCGACGTCGCCAACGCCTGCCGCGAGGCCGGCCTCAAGACGGTGGCTGTGACCGCCGGCTATATTACGCCGGAAGCCCGCAAGGAGTTTTTCGGCGCGATGGACGCGACGAACATCGACCTCAAGGGCTTCACCGAAGGCTTTTATAGGACGCTTTGCACGGCCGAGCTGGGCGCGGTCCTCGAGACGCTCGAATATGTGAAGCGTGACACTCGATGCTGGCTGGAGATCACGACGCTGCTGATCCCTGGCAAGAACGACGGCCCGGACGAGATCGAGGCGCTGAGCGACTGGATTCGAGAACGGCTCGGTCCCGATACGCCGCTCCATTTTTCGGCCTTTCACCCGGATTGGCGGATGCGCGACCTGCCGCAGACGCCGGCGTCAACGCTGAAAACCGCGCGAAACATCGCTTTGCAAAGGGGGCTTCGCTATGTCTACACGGGCAATGTGCATGACGAAGCCGGTCAAAGCACCTATTGCCATCACTGCGGCGAGCGCCTGATCGGCCGCGACTGGTATGACATCACCTCATGGTCGATGACCGCGGACGGACGCTGCGCGAAATGCGGCGCGGCGTGTGGAGGCGTTTTCGAAGAGCGACCTGGCGATTGGGGATCGCAGCGTTTGGCTGTTCGGCTATCGGCCGCATAGCCCTGGAGGTTGGAAGACGGGCTCGGCGCGCCAGGGTTGACAGCGCGATACGACGGCGCGCGCCGTCGCGATCAACGCGCCGTGAGTTCTTGCGCCACGTCGGCAAGGAACGCGTCGACCTTGCTTCGAGGCGTCGCCCAAGAGCAGACCAAGCGAATCTTCGTCCTGTCGTCGCCGACCCGCTCCCAGTTTCGAAATCCATAGTCTCGTCGGAGGCGCTCGATCACGCCGTTGTCCAAAATGGGAAAGAGCTGATTAGCATCCGCCGCGAGGTCGAATTCGACACCAAGTTCCTTGAGCCCGACATTCAAGCGCTCGGCCATCGCATTTGCATGCCGGGCAAGCTCGAGCCAGAGACCGTCTTCGTCGAAAAAGCGGGCGAATTGCTGACCCAGAAACCGCCCTTTCGACATCATGCCGTTGCGCTGCTTGATGATGTTGCGGAAGAAGGGCTTGAATCTGTCATTCTGAATGACCAGCGCTTCACCATATAAACCGCCGTTCTTGGCGCCGCCGATGTAGAACATGTCGAGGCCTAATCCTCCCATGTCTCGCGTCGTCAAATTGGCGGTCTTGCTTGCTATCGCCATGGACAGACGGGCGCCGTCGAGGAAGGCGTAAAGCCGCTTCATTTTGGCATGAGCGATGATCTCCACGAGTTCGTCTTTCGTATAGACAGTTCCTCGTTCTGTGGCTTGCGTCAGGAAGACGACGCGGGGCAAAACGGTATGCTCGTCCTCATAGCCAGAAAGCGCCAGATCGACGAGCTCGCGCGTCAGTTTGCCATCGGGCGAATCGACCGGGATGACTTTATGTCCGGCAGCCTCAAGCGCCCCGGTTTCATGCGCGTTCACATGCCCGGACGTCGGAGAGATGACGCCCTCATAAGCTTGCAGCATGGCTTTCAAGCCGATGACGTTGCAGCCCGTGCCGTTGGGAAGGAAATGAATGTCGGCGTTTTCCACAGCGAAAGTCTTCTTTATTCTCTCCGCCGCCAGCTGGCAGTATTCGTCCTTGCCGTAGCCCGCTTGCTGATCCGAATTATGCTCCACGATATACCTCAGGATATCGGGGTGCGCTCCTTCGGAATAATCGTCCGAGAAGTTATGTTTCATGATCTGCTTCTACCGCCTCGCCGCCGATCGAGCCACGCCGCCTCCGCCTCTTGCAGCCGTGCGCCGGGTTATCTCACGTTTCCTTCGAGGTACAAAGACAGGATTGCGCCCATTCGACACGTGCGAGAGCTGCGGAAAATGCGCTTGTCTCGGGCGCCAAGCCGAAGGCCTTCTGCAAGCCCGCGCGCCGATCCGGCCGATGTCGAGATCGTGTCGATCAGCGTCGACGCGACGTAGCAGGCGCTGCTCGCCAATGCGATTGAAGCCGCCACTGTGCGATGGAGACGCCTTGCCCATCGGCGCGCCGAGTGTCATCATCATCTTGACCATAAGGCCATTGCGGCGGGGGCCGGCTTCTGGAGGGGGGAAACCGAATGAGGACTTCAGTGACATTGTTCGCCGCAGCCGTTTGCTTGGGCGCGTTGGTCGATCGAGGCTTCGCGGCAGATGGGGACGAGCCGCGCGCGAGGACGAACGTGCGCCAGTTCGGCGCCACTTGCAACGGGGAGGACGATGACACAGGAGCTTTTGAGAGAGCGGTGGACGCGACCGCTGCTGGTGGAGTGCTTTTCATTCCCAGTGGAGAGTGCGTCCTGACCGGGACAATCGTCTTGAGCCGACCCATCGAGGTCATCGGCGAAGGTTTTGGCTCGCAAATCTATGGGCGCGGAGACTACACGCTGCTCCAGCTCAAGAACGTGACAAACTCGACGATCAGGGATCTTTATCTCGGCTCCCAATCCACGCAAGCCGGAGTTGCGCTCATCGAGCTGGTCAACAGCCACCGTAACGTCGTCAGCAACGTGACGATGCTCGGCGGATTTTATGGACTGCATCTCAAAGGCTCGCTGCTCAACACCGTTACGGACCTGCGCAGCGGCGTGAATTTCGGCGGATTCTTTGCGGCGACCTCGAAGACCAACACATGGGTGATGGCCGAAGCGTACAATCAAATTTCGGCGAATGCGAACACGTTCATCGCCCCCATTCTGGAGGGCGGCGCGAACGGCATGCTTTTGACCGATTCCGAGGGACAAGGCAGCTGGCAGGTCCTCGGTGGAACCATCGAAGGCGTCTCCGGCGTGGGCCTGTCCTTGCAGGGCACGTTTCTGCCTTCGTCGATCACGGGCGTCCATTTCGAGGCGAACGGGAGCGCCGACATCGTGATTCGCGCCTCGAACAACATTCGAATCTCCAGCATCGTCTCGAGCATGCCGATCAACCTGCTGGGGGACACGCGCAACGTGACCATCAGCGACAGCGCGGCCCAAACCATATACATCGACATGGGCGACAATAATTATCCGGGCGGAACGGGCGCGAAGCGTATTCAATTGCAGAATATTACGGCCTGCTGGGCGGCGTTGAAATTGGACATAACGCCGGCCCCGGCGCTCGACTGGCATTTCAACATGCCCAATGGCCCCTCGAGCCCGTCAATCATCAATCCCGCGTCAGGTCAGCCTCGCCAGGACATCATATATAACAACATCGGCTCGTACTGTGGGGGCGGTTGACCTTTCCGGCCCGACAGGCGCCCGACAGCTTGGACGCGCGTCTTGCCTTGAGTAATCGGTCGACATCGACTTGAATGCCTCGATGGCGCGCGAGAACCCTTTCAATGTGCTCTGGCTGCAGGCCGCCAGCTGCGGCGGATGCACCATGTCCGTGCTCGAGAGCGGCGCTTCCGGGTGGTTCGAGGAGCTTCGGGCGTTCGGGATCGAGCTGCTCTGGCACCCGAGCTTCAGCGAAGCGAGCGGGCGCGAGGCGCTGTCGATCCTGGAGCGCGTGGAGAGCGGCGAAATCCGCCTCGACGCGCTCCTGATCGAGGGGGCGGTGCTGTGCGGTCCGGATGGCGCGGGTCTTTTCAACAGGTTGTCGGGCAGCGGGCGCAGCCTGCTCGACTGGATATCGCGCCTCGCGCCGCTTGCTGACTACTGCGTCGCCGTCGGCAGTTGCGCGGCCTTCGGCGGCGTTCCGGCGGCGACGCCCGATCCAACCGATGCGCGGGGGCTGCAATATAGTTCCGGCGATCTCGGCGGCGCGCTCGGCGTCGAATATCGCTCGCGCGTCGGCCTGCCGGTGATCAACATATCGGGCTGCGCGCCGCATCCGCAATGGATCATGGAAACGCTGCAGGCGCTCTCGCTTGGTCTGTTCGGCGGCGCGGACATGGACAGTTTCGGCAGGCCGAAGCTTTTCGCGGACCATCTCGCGCATCACGGCTGCAGCCGCAACGAATATTATGAATTCAAGGCGAGCGCCGAGCATGTCTTCGAACGCGGCTGCCTGATGGAGCACCTCGGCTGCAAGGCGACGCAAGCGGTCGGCGACTGCAATCAGCGCGCGTGGAACGGCGGCGGCTCCTGCACGAAGAGCGGCTCGACCTGCATCGCCTGCACCTCGCCGGGATTCGAGCGGGCTGTCGGCTTCATGCGGACGCCGAAAGTCGCGGGAATTCCCGTCGGGCTGCCGCTCGATATGCCGAAAGCGTGGTTCGTCGCGCTCGCGGCCCTCTCCAAATCCGCGACTCCGAAGCGCGTCAGCGAGAATGCGCGCTCCGATCGCATCGAACATGGGCCGGCGCCCGGGGTCGAGAAGCGTAAATGACGCGAATCGTCATCGGGCCGTTTAACCGCGTCGAAGGGGATCTGGAAGTGACGCTCGACGTCGCCGATGGCGCAGTGCGGGAGGCGCGCGTCTCCGCGCATCTCTATCGCGGCTTCGAGCAAATTCTGCTCGGGCGTCCTTCCGAGGACGCGCTTGTGATCGCGCCGCGCATCTGCGGCATCTGCTCAGTGTCGCAATCGCTCGTCGTGGCCGCAATGCTGCGGGCCGCGCAGGGCGCGACGCCGGCGCCCAACGGGCTGCTGCTCACCAACATCGCGCATGCGGCGGAGAACGTCGCGGATCATCTGACGCATTTTTATCTCTTCTTCATGCCGGATTTCGCGCGCGCGTCTTACGCCGAGCGGTCCTGGTTCGACGCGATCGAAGCGCGCTTCAAGGCCACGTCGGGGACTTGCCTGCGCGAGGCGCTGCCGGCGCGCGCCGGTCTGCTCGAGATCATGGGCCTCATCGCCGGGAAATGGCCGCATAGTCTCGCCTTTCGTCCCGGCGGCGTCGCGCATGCGATCGATCTCGGCGGCAAGATGCGGCTGCTTGCGATCCTCGCGCGCTTTCGCGGTTTCCTCGAGCGCGCGTTCTTCGGCGCGCCGATCGAGGCGGTGGCGTCGCTGCGTTCGGCGGAAGATCTCGATGCTTTCGTGACCAGCGCGGGGCGCTCGGGAGACTTCGCCGCCTTCGTCAGGATTGCGCGCGATTTGCGGCTCCACGCGATGGGCTTCGGTCCGGGACTTATGATGTCCGGCGGCGCCTATCTTGGAGCGGCGGGCCATTATTTTCCGTCCGGCGTTTTCGACGCGCGCAAAGCGGCGCTGAGGGCTTTCGATCTCGCCGAAGCGCGCGAGGACGTCTCGCACGCCTTCATGCGCGAGAGCGATCCAAACCCCGCGAAGGCGCAGACGCTGCCGGACGTGCATCGTGAGGGGGCCTATAGTTTCGCCAAGGCGCCGCGGCTCTCGGGCGAGCCTGTGGAGGTCGGCGCGCTCGCCCGCCAGGCGGTCGCGGGGCATCGAATGATCCGCGATCTCATCGCGCGCGCCGGCGCCTCGAATGTGTTGGCGCGCATCGTCGCGCGCGCGTTGGAGATCGCTCTGCTGGCGCAGGCGATGGAAGACTGGATCGGCGATATCGAGCTCAAGGAACGTTTTTGCGCGCCAGACGCGCCGACCCGAGACGGCGCGGCGCTTGGCTGCGTGGAGGCGGCGCGCGGCGCGCTCGCTCATTGGGCGAGCCTGCGCGATGATCGCTATACGACCTATCAGATCGTCGCGCCGACGACCTGGAATTTCTCCCCGCGCGACTCGGCCGGCAGGCCGGGGCCGCTCGAATTCGCGCTACAAGGATTGGAAGTCGGCGAGGACGGCGCCGCCAGCATTGCAGTGCAGCATGTCGTCCGTTCCTTCGACCCCTGCATGGTCTGCACGGCGCATTGAGCGGTCGTTCTCTTTTCGCAGCTGGTAAGGAAATTTTCATCTCCCCGATTGCGTAGGCTCGCCCGAGCCCCGCGAGTCCCGGGCGATCCTTTCGTGGCCTGCTTCTTGCCGCCAGCCTGGTGAGGCCGCCGAAGGGCGGTTTGCCGCCATGCACAATCGAGCCGCGGGGGGACCATGGCCGCCATCGAGACATTCTACGACGTGATCCGACGTCAGGGCGTCACGCGTCGCAGCTTCACGAAATTCTGCTCGCTGACCGCCGCGAGCATGGGCCTTGGTTCGACAGCCGCGGCGACGATGGCGAAGGCGCTCGAGACCAATCCGCGCACGCCCGTGATCTGGATGCACGGGCTCGAATGCACGTGCTGCTCGGAAAGCTTCATCCGTTCCGCGCACCCGCTCGTCAAGGACGTCGTGCTCTCCATGATCTCGCTCGACTATGACGACACGATCATGGCCGCGGCGGGTCATCAGGCGGAAGAGATCCTCGCCGAGACGAAAGAGAAATACAAAGGGAAGTACATCCTCGCGGTCGAGGGCAATCCGCCGCTCAACGAAGGCGGCATGTTCTGCATCGACGGCGGCAAGCCCTTCGTCGAGAAGCTGAAGTGGATGGCGGAAGACGCGTTCGCGCTCATCGCCTGGGGCGCATGCGCCTCCTGGGGTTGCGTGCAGGCGGCGAAGCCCAATCCGACGCAGGCGACGCCGATCGACAAGGTCATTTTCGACAGGCCGATCATCAAGGTGCCAGGCTGCCCGCCGATCGCCGAGGTCATGACAGGCGTCGTCACTTATGTCACGACCTTCGGGCGACTGCCGGAACTCGACCGCCAGGGGCGGCCGAAAATGTTCTATTCCCAACGCATCCACGACAAATGCTACCGCCGTCCGCATTTCGACGCCGGCCAGTTCGTCGAGGAGTGGGACGACGAAAACGCGCGCAAGGGCTACTGCCTCTATAAGATGGGCTGCAAGGGCCCGACGACTTACAACGCCTGCTCGACGGTGCGCTGGAACGGCGGCGTTTCCTTCCCGATCCAGTCCGGCCACGGCTGCCTCGGCTGTTCCGAGGAAGGATTTTGGGACAAGGGGCCGTTCTATGAGCGCCTCAGCAACATCAAGCAGTTCGGCGTCGAGCGTAACGCCGACGAAGTCGGCTTTGCGGCTGTCGGCGTCGTCGGCGGCGCCGTCGCCGTTCACGCCGGCGTGACCGCGATCAAGCGCGCCACGAGCACGAGCAAGCCGCACGACTCCGACCGCAACGCCTGAGCAGGACGCGCAACCATGGGCATTCAGACGCCGAACGGCTTCACACTCGACAATTCGGGCAAGCGCGTCGTCGTCGATCCGGTCACAAGGATCGAGGGACACCTGCGGGTCGAGGTCAATGTCGATCAGCACAATGTGATCCGCAACGCCGTTTCGACCGGCACGATGTGGCGCGGCATCGAGATCATCCTGCGCGGGCGCGATCCGCGCGACGCTTGGGCTTTCACGCAGCGCATCTGCGGGGTCTGCACGGGCACGCATGCGCTGACCTCAGTGCGCGCTGTCGAGAACGCGCTTGGCATAACCATCCCTGAGAACGCCAATTCGATCCGCAACATCATGCAGCTCACGCTGCAAGTGCACGATCATCTCGTGCATTTCTATCATTTGCATGCGCTCGACTGGGTCGACGTCGTCTCGGCGCTTTCCGCCGACCCCAAGGCGACGTCGGCGCTGGCGCAGTCGATCTCCGACTGGCCGCTGTCGTCGCCGGGCTATTTCAAGGACCTGCAGATTCGGCTGAAGAAATTCGTTGAATCGGGCCAGCTTGGCCCATTCAAGAACGCCTATTGGGGACATCCGGCCTATAAGTTGCCGCCGGAGGCCAATCTGATGGCGGTCGCGCATTATCTCGAAGCGCTCGACTTCCAGAAGGACATCGTGAAGATCCACGCCATTTACGGCGGCAAGAATCCGCATCCGAACTGGCTCGTCGGCGGCGCGCCCTGCGCGATCAACATCGACGGCACGGGGGCGGTCGGCGCGATCAACATGGAGCGGCTCAATGAAGTCAGCTCCATCATCGACCGCTCGATCGAGTTCGTCGAGCAGGTCTATCTGCCCGATCTCGCGGCGATCGCCTCCTTTTACAAGGGCTGGCTCTATGGCGGCGGCCTCTCGGGCAAGAGCGTCATGAGCTATGGCGACATCCCCGAGCGCGCCAATGATTACACAGCGAAGAGCCTGCTGTCGCCGCGGGGGGTAATCCTCAATGGCGACCTCAATGAGGTGCACCCGATCGACCATGCCGATCCGGAGCAGATCCAGGAGTTCGTGACGCACTCCTGGTACAAATATCCGGACGAGACCAAGGGCCTTCACCCTTGGGACGGCGTGACCGAGCCCAACTACAAGCTGGGCCCCGCCGCGAAAGGCGCGCCCACCAATATCGAAGCGCTCGACGAAGGCGGCAAATATTCCTGGATCAAATCTCCGCGCTGGCGCGGCAACGCCGTCGAGGTCGGCCCGCTCGCGCGCTACATCGTCGGCTATGCGCAGGGCAATCCCGAGTTCAAGGAGCCTGCCGACGCCTTGCTCAAGAAGCTTGACGCGCCGGTTACGGCGCTGTTCTCGACGCTCGGCCGCACCGCGGCGCGCGCGCTCGAATGCCAGTGGGCGGCGCATAAGCTCAGGCATTTTCAGGACAAGCTCGTCGCGACGATCAAGGCCGGCGACTCGTCCACGGCCAATGTCGAGAAGTGGAAGCCGGAAAGCTGGCCGAAGGAGGCCAAGGGCTACGGCTTCACCGAGGCGCCGCGCGGCGCGCTCGCCCATTGGATCAAGGTCAAGGACGGCAAGATCGACAATTACCAGTGCGTCGTGCCGACGACCTGGAACGGCAGCCCACGCGACCCCAAGGGCAATATCGGCGCCTTCGAAGCGTCGCTCATGGACACGCCGCTCGCCGATCCGCACAAGCCGCTCGAAATCCTGCGCACGCTGCATTCCTTCGATCCCTGCCTCGCCTGCTCGACCCACGTCATGAGCGAGGAGGGGCAGGAGATGACGCAAATCAAGGTGCGCTGAGGGAGACGCCCATCATGACCGAGGCGACGCGCGATTCTGGCATCTTGGACGCGCATGGCGAGAGCGCGGCCAATCTGCAGACCTTCTATGTCTATGAAGCGCCGGTGCGGCTGTGGCATTGGGTCAATGCGCTGGCGATCGTCGTGCTCGCGACGACCGGCTTTTTTATCGCCTCGCCCCTCCCTTCGACGCCGGGAGAGGCGAGCGCCAACTTCCTTATGGGCTATATCCGCTTCGCGCATTTCGCCGCCGGCTATGTGCTGGCGATCGGCCTCCTGGGCCGCCTCTATTGGGCCTTCGTCGGCAACCCTTACGCCAGACAGGTGTTCACGCTGCCGCTCCATGACCGCAAGTGGCTCTGGGGCGCGCTCTATGAGCTGCGCTGGTATCTGTTCCTCGTCAGGCGACCGCAAAAATACATCGGGCACAATCCGCTCGCGCATGTCTCGATGTTCTTCTTCCTTCTGCTCCTGACCTTCATGATCGTAACGGGCTTCGCGCTCTATGCCGAAGGCGCCGGGCGCGACAGCTGGCAATATAAGCTCTTCGGCTGGGTGTTCTCCATCTGGCCGAACAGCCAGGACGTGCACACCTGGCACCACGTGGGCATGTGGGGCGTCGTCATCTTCGTTCTCGTCCATATCTACTCCGCGGTGCGCGAGGACATCATGTCGCGCCAGAGCTTCATCTCCGTGATGATTTCGGGCGAGCGCACATTCCGCGACAGCGACCCCTGAACATGACGACGCCCAAGACCCTGGTGCTTGGCATCGGCAATATTCTTTGGGCCGACGAAGGTTTTGGCGTGCGCGCGGTCGAGGCCTTTCACGAGCGCTTCGAGACGGGCGACGGCGTGACCGTGCTCGACGGCGGCACGCAGGGGCTCTACCTCGTGCATTTCGTCGAGGCCTGCGCGCAGCTCGTCGTCTTCGACGCGATCGACTACGGTCTCGCGCCGGGAGAGCTGCGCGTCGTGCGCGACGCCGAAGTGCCGCGCTTCACTGGCGCGAAGAAGATGAGCCTGCATCAGACGGGCTTTCAGGAGGTGCTGAGCGCCGCCGAGCTGCTCGGCCGGTATCCGCAAAGGCTCGCCTTGATCGGCGTGCAGCCTCAGGATCTCGAGAACTGGGGCGGTCCGCTGACCGAGCCCGTGCGCGCAGCTCTTGAGCCTGCGCTCCTGGCTGCGCGGAACGTGCTCGCGCAATGGGGCGTGCGCTGCCGTCTGCGCGGAGAAAAGCCCGCGCCGCTGCTACGGAATGATCTCGATGATCGCGCCTATGAAAGGCGTGACGCAGGGGTCACGGCTGTATAGGAATGGAAATCCCATGCTCAAGCTTGCAAACCTGAGCCTTCTTGCCTTCGCTTCGCTCGCGCCGACCGCGGCCCTCGCGCATCCGGGCCCACATCGCAATGAGGCGGCCTGGGTGCTTGTGCATGTTCTGACGCATTCCGACCATCTGCTCGTCATCGCCGCCGCCATCGCGGTCGCGGCGGCGTTCGCCCTTGCTATCGCGGCGCTGTTCGCCCTCGAAGCTCAGCGCTGAGGGGGGTCGCGCCCATGTGCATCGGTTTTCCGATGACGGTGGTCGAGAATCTCGGCGTCGAGGCGCTCTGCGAGCGCCGCGGACAGCGAGAGCGCGTGTCGATGCTGCTCGTCGGGCCGCAGCCGGGCGGAACGAAAATACTGGCGCATCTCGGCGCGGCCGTCCGCGTCCTCGGCGATCTGGAAGCGCAGCAGATCGACGATGCGCTGGACGCGGTGGAATCCGCGCTGAGGGGCGAGAATGTCGATCATCTCTTCGCCGACCTGGTCGACCGCGAGCCGCAGCTGCCGGAGTTTTTACGCTAGCGCATGTGCCCCAGTGATGGAATCCGATTTTCCACGACTGCAATTTTTCTTGGCACGGCGGTCTGATGTGCGGACCGCGTTATATGCAAAATCTCCTTACGCATCAGTAAGAAACTTTCCATCTCGCATCGCGCCACTCTGGCACGCCGATTGCCGCTAATCCGCTAAATGAGGAAACATCCATGCCAGCGCTGCTGCGTCAAGCTCTGTGCGAGCGTCATCATCTGTCGTTGACCGACTCGGCCAACGTCGACGCGTTTCTCGCGCCCGCGCCAGGCGCGCCGCGCCACGGCGTCCTCTTCTTCGCCGGCGACCCCGCAGAGCGCAGCGAGACGCGCGACCTTGCCGTGATCCTGCCGCAGCTGCTGAAAACCTTCGCCGGGCGTCTGCGCGGCGGGCTCGTCGCCGCCGAGTCCGAGGCCGCCCTGAAAGAGCGGTTTCATGTCCGCGTGCTGCCGAGTCTTGTCGTGCTGCGCGGCTCTGAAATTCTCTGCGTGCTGCCCAAGGTTTACGACTGGGCGGACTATGTCGCCCGCATCGAGACGATGCTCGATCTGGATGCGCAGGCGCTCCTCGCGACGTCCGGACCGCGCGTCGAGATGACCTTTTCCTCGAGCGAGGCCTCGCGATGAAGATCGGATTTTGGGCCGCCCCCGAGGGCGCCGATGAGGCGCTCGTGCTGGCCCCGCTCGCAGATGGAGAAGAGCGCGCGGCCCGTCGCGCCGGCGTCTCCTTTCTCGCGACAGCTCAAGGGGCGGAAGCGATCGCGCGCTGCCCGCGCGCCGCGGCGCTTCTTCCGGAGCTCGTCGACGCGCTGGAGAGCCAGAAGGCGTCCGAGCTCGGACGGTTGTTCGACATCACGGATTATGGCGTCGACGATCTAGAATTGATCTCGCAGGCGCTTGGCGAAGGCGAGGTCAGCGGCGTCGCCGCCCTGCCGGACGGCGGCGTCGCGGAGCTCAAGGAGGCGACGGTCGCCGGCGTCTGGCGCGTGCGCTTCCAAGACGCGGCAGGGCGGATCGGCGCCGATTATCTCGAAATTGCGGCCGTCCCGGAGGTCGTTCGCCGCGTGGCTTCGCTCGGCGCCGATCGTCTCTCCTTTGGCGCGCCGCCTCCAGGCGCCATGAATGTCATGCCGCTCCTCGCCGAAATTGGAGACCGTATGCGCTGCTATGCGCCCGGCGCGCCGGCGCATGTGATCAATTTCTCGCTGCTGCCGATGAACGACCTCGATATGAGCTTTCTGCAACAGACGCTCGGCGACGGCGCCGTCCAATTGGTCTCGCGCGGCTATGGCGCTTGCAAGGTCACGGCGACGGGCGCGCGCCACGTCTGGTCCGTGCAATTCTTCAACGCCTCGGACGCGATCCTTCTCGACACGCTGGAGATCGGCGACATTCCCGCCGCCGCCTGCGCCGCCGACGAGGACTTCCGCGATTCCGCCGAGCGGCTGCGCGAGATCCACGAGGCCTATTTCACATGAGCGGGGCGCTGGATCTTTCGCCCACGCAGCGCATGGAGTGCGGCGTCTGCTGGCGGGTCTATGACCCGGCGGAAGGGGACCCGGTCTGGCAGGTGGCCCCTGGAACGCCTTTCGCCGAGCTTCCGGAGGACTGGCGTTGCCCCAATTGTGACGCGCCGCGCGAAAAATTTCTGAAGGCCGATCCATGACGGCGCAAGCGATCGGCGCGAGGCTCGCCGCCGTCTATCGAGACATAGAAGCGACGGCGATGCGTGACGCGCCGATCTGCAACGCCGCTTTGCAAGTGGAGGCGATCGGCTTTTGCGAGTTTGGCGGCGTCGCCGTCGGGATCATTTTGACGCCCTGGTTTCTCAGTCTGGTCGCAACCGAGCTGCGACCGGGTGAGGCGCCCGTGCTGCCGATCGGCGCATTGCGCCTGCGATTCCCAGCAGGCCCCGTCGAACTCGCCGTCACGGAGCTCGAAGGTTTTGGCCGGCTCGCGAGCTGCTCGCTGTTCTCGCCGCTGTTCGAATTCGCGGATCAGGAAGCGGCGCGCGCCACGGCGAAGGCGGCGCTTGTCGCTTTGTTCGACTCGAAACTTCATGACCCGGACCCGGCGTCTCTCCCGACCTTCGATCGCCGCGCCTTCTTCGGCGCGCCCCGCCCGCGGCCGGGCGCGACATCATGAACGCCGCCGTCGGCATCGCAGCCTTGGGTCAAGGCGGACTGGCGATCGCTGCCCAAGTCGCCGACGGGTGCGTCTGTGCGGTTCGCATTTCCTCCTCGCGCCCGACCAATCTTTCGCGCCTATTCATAGGCCGACCTGCCGAAGAAGCGCCGCTGCTCGCCGAACGCATTTTTTCGCTGTGCGGAGTCTCGCATCGCGTCGTTTCGGCGCGCGCCATCGCCAGCGCGCGCGGGGAGACGATCTGCCTAAGGCGCAGCCAGGACGAGGCGGTCGCCCTGCTTGCCGAACGGCTCGGCTCGACGCTGCGCGCCAGCGTGATCATGTTGCTCAACGACAGCGGCGGCGCCGATCTCGCCCGGATCGGGTCGCTGGGCGAGATCCTGTCGATCTTGCGCGACTTATGCGTTGAGTCGCTGTCTCGCTCTACAGACAAGAGCCTGAGCCGTCGGACGGCGAAATCGCTCATACGCGGCGTCTGCGCTTTGGGTCGCGACCATGGCTTGCGCTCTCCCCGATGTCGCGATGGTTCAGCCATGCCGGGCGGCCGGGTCTTCGAAAATTTGGAGGTGGAATTCGCCTCCGGCGACGCCCTGGCTGTCGCGGCGCCGGATTGGCTCAGCGACGCCGACGACTTCGAGATCATCCGGCGCATGCGGGAGCAAGGCGAAACCTTCGCCGCTGCGCCCTCGCTCCCTGGCCGCGCGCCGGAGACGGGGGCCTTTGCGCGGCAGTGGCGCGCGACCGATCTCTCCAAAGGCGCGCTTGCCGCGCGCTTCGAGGCGCGTATGATCGACTTGGCGGAGTGCTTCGACAGGCTCGAGAGCGCCGAGAAAGACGAGCCCGCCGGCGCTTGCGGAATTTCCCCCGCCGTGCGCGAAGGATCAGCCGCCGTGGAAACGTCGCGCGGTCGGCTCTATCATTGGGTGCGGCTTTCGCCCAGCGATAGGATCCAGGACTACCGGATCGTCGCGCCGACGGAATGGAATTTTCACCCCGCCGGACCTTTCGTCGAAGCTTTGCTCGGCGCTGCGGTCGGGAGCAGTCGGGCGGAGCGTCGGATCGTGCAGCTCGCAAGCCTCATCGACCCTTGCGTGCCGTTCCGCGTCGAAGTGAAGGAGCACGGTCGTGCATGAGATGGCGCTGACGGAAAGTCTCGTCGAGCTGATCGAAGACGAAGGCCGGAAGCAGGGCTTTTCGCGCGTGCGGGTCGTGCGGCTGGAGATCGGCGCGCTCGGCGGCGTCGACGGCGAGGCGATACGATTTTGCTTCGAGGCCGTGGCCAGGGGAACGCTCGTCGAGGGGGCAGCAATCGATATCCGCGTCACGCCCGGAGAAGGCTGGTGCCTCGACTGCGCCAAAACTATAGAAATGTATGAGCGTTTTGGCGCCTGCCCGGAGTGCGGGCGCCACCATGTGCAAGTCGCCGCGGGCGACGATCTGCGCCTCAAGGAGCTGGAGGTCGAGTGATGTGCACGGTTTGCGGTTGCGGAACGTCGAGCGTCGAAGGCGACACGGCGCATGATCATGATCATGCTCATGACCATGAGCATCCTCACGACCACCAGCATCATCATCATCA
>Ga0187784_10001724_pt1 | contig 17413 bp, 13 predicted proteins | sample 1015_SJ02_MP15_2_FD_132964 | JGI IMG/M metagenome (GOLD analysis project Ga0187784, IMG submission 132964) | Tropical peat soil microbial communities from peatlands in Department of Meta, Colombia - 1015_SJ02_MP15_20_MG | ecosystem: Environmental > Terrestrial > Soil > Wetlands > Peat | place...
CGTACTCCTGTACCCCCCGGGGCTGCCAGAAAACGCCTTTGGAGTGAATGTATACGTGGAAGTGGCGCGCCTCAATCACGCCGATGGCGCCGGCCTCCTCACGGGCTTCGCGCTCGGCGGCCGCGCTGTGCGAGAGGCGGGTGTCGGGGGCTCCCTTGGGGAAGGTCCATTTCCCGCCGCCGTTGGTGTTGACGAGCAGGAATTCGGCGTGCGAGTTCTGCCGGCGGTAGCAGACCGCTGCGACCTGAAGCGGCAAAGCTAGCCGGGATGGGCGGCTGGACGCCATCTGACCAAGAGTTTACTCGGAAGATATTTCAGGAGTGTTAAATATGCAGCGGAAATGGTGCACTTCGGGAGACGGCCATTAAGTACTGCATCGCCTGTCTGCTCCCGGAATCCACGCCCTAAGCTCAGCGGCCGAACCGCAAGCCGCTCAAGGCAGCGACTTTGGCGGGCTCAATGCCGCGGCTGGCCACGAGCACACGGAAGCTTTCTCCCATGCCTTCCGGCGAGATCAAATGCTTGAGCTGCAGGGCGACCTTGGCCTGTTCCTGAAGGATGCGGCATTCCTCGAAAGCATCGGCGAACTGCGTCTGTTCGCCAATGCCCAGCAGAAACTGCGACTGGGTGATGAGGCTCTGCGGCAGCATTCCCGCTTGCTCGATGGTTGCGGCGAGGGCGGTGAAGTTGACGTGGGCGGTCAGATCCTGCTCGCCCGGTGACTGATAGGGATCTGGACTGGCCGAGTGCTGGCGATAAGCCATCAGCGTTCCACGATGGCGTCCCGCGAGCTGCTCGCTATGGGTATAGCCATAATCGATGACGACCAGGAATCCTCGGCCGATCGCACCTGCAGCCTGCGTTGCCCAGCTTTGCGTGGCCAGCGGCACTTCGAGGCGTTCGCCTGCTTCGGGATGGACGCTGTAGCGGTCGAGATACTCCAGTTCTTCCGCCGTGGGCGAAAGCCAGACCTCGGCGACACGGCCGTTTTCCACGGCGAGATGGAGTTTGCCTTGCGAGCTGAGAATCTCGACGGGAAGCGCGTCGAAGAACTCATTGGCGAAGATGATGAGGGGAACGTCGGGCGGGCGAATGCGGCTGACCCCGCTTCCCTCGCTGATCGTGGCCTTTCCGGCAGCTATGTGATCGCGCAGGTTCTCTTGCAGCTTAGCGCGCAGCGCCGGCGACGATTCCTGCAAGGTGAAGGTTAGGGCGGCGAAGAAGTCGGGGAACTTGCTGCGCGACCAGTCGAGGACGTCGCGGGCGAAGAGTCCGCGGCCAGGACCCAGTTCCAGAACCTCAATCTGCGGGGGACGATCGAGCGCTCGCCACATTTCCTCGAACTGGCGGGCGAGCAGGCGTCCGAAGACGGCATGAACGTCGCTCGAGGTGTAGAAGTCTCCCGCTTTGCCGAACTGTTCAGCGTTGCGCGAGTAGTAACCGTAAGTTGGGTCGTAGAGGCAAAGCTCCATGTAGCGGGAAAATGGCATTGGACCGCGCTCGCGGATTTCGCGTTCGATCTCGTGGCGTGAAGACAGGTTCTACCCCTCCCCAAACTCGATCCTTTAAAGTCAAAGATTTAGCGGGAACGAATGCTAGGTCTTTGAAAAACAAATGACTTACGGATAAAATCTTTGAAAATCAATAAGTTACGAAGAATCCTGGGCTGTGGAACGGTCTTGCGGCGTGCTGGTGAACATTTCGATGAAATAGTCGTGCAGGCCGTCGTAAAGCTGGCGCTGCAGGTGCCAGGCAAACTGGGGGTGGTCGAGGTCGCGGGGATGGATCGGGAACACGTAAGTATGAACGGGCACGGCGCAATTTTTCACGTCGATGACAACCTCGATGACGCCGTTGGACTCGCGCGCGGAAAAAGCGAGCAGGGGATGATCGTAGAGCCGCAGATGATCGAGCACTTTGGCAAGCTGTGGGGAATCGGACACAGAAGCATTGTAGTGGAGGGGGTTGACCATGTCAGAGTGAGAGTCGCGCAATGATGGCCCGTATCTCCGCGCATGCTACCATTTCCGACGGAGAACCGGTCACGGTAAGTTATCAGAAGGGAGGTTTTGTACTCATATGAAGCTGATTGGACACACACTCGCGCTGGGCGTTCTAGTTACAATCATGTTAGTGTCGCTTGCCCAAGGGGCGACCGAAACCACAATTTACGCATTTGGGGCTGCTGGTAGCCACGACGGAATGTACCCATATTGCACCCTTGTTGCCGATGCCAACGGCAACTTGTTTGGAGTGACGCAGGACGGGGGAACATATGACGCGGGCATGGTCTTCGAACTTACTCCCGGAGAAGGTGGGCAGTGGACTGAAACGGTGCTTCACGAGTTCGCCGGACAGAGCGACGGGGAGAATCCTCTGGCTGGACTGGTTTTCGATAGTGCTGGGAATCTCTACGGCACAGCCGGATTCGGCGGCACAAATGGCAGCGGGCTAGTCTTCGAGTTGTCTCCTCAAGGCGGAGGAGGATGGACGTACCAAATCTTATATAACTTCGGCGGGTACCCGGAGAGCGGCGATGGTCTCGCTCCAAACTCAGCGCTGATTTTTGACAAGTCGGGGAATCTCTACGGCACTACCTACAACGGTGGTGTCAAAGGATGTTTCCAAGGATGCGGTACGGTTTTCGAGCTATCACCGACGCAAGGCGGGGGCTGGAAGGAAACTTTGATCCACGCATTTCCGGCAAGCGCGACGGATGGGGAATTACCAGGCGGATTGGTAATCGGGAGCGGCGGGGCGCTGTACGGCACCACACAGAACGGTGGGACCGCCGGAAGCGGCATCCTGTACGAACTGCAATATTCCCGGAAAGAAAGACAATGGGTTGAGACAATCATTCACCAGTTTGTCGGCGGTAATGACGATGGGGCTTTTCCCGAAAGTGCCCTCCTATACCACGCGGGCAAGCTCTACGGCACATCGGAGGGGGGTGGAGTAAATTCCTCCGGGACAGTGTTCCAAACCGCACTTTCCGCGAAAGCGGGCTGGCCGACAACGGTCCTCCACAGTTTCGGTCCAGAGTATAGCGGGGACGGAAGTGCACCCAAGACGCCCGTAACGATGGACACCAAAGGAAATCTCTACGGGACCACCTTCTACGGCGGCGCGTACGACTACTACGGCACTGTGTTCGGGATGAAGAGGTCCGGAAAAGATTGGGACGAGACCGTTCTTTACAGCTTTACTGGCGAAGCGGACGGATTCTATCCCGGCGGCGGTGTGACCATTCTCAATGGACTGCTATATGGAGCTAATTCCGCTGGCGGTGATGGCAACGGTGGGGGTGTTGTGTATCAGATCGACCCGTAATGACCAGTTCACGATTGTGGTGGAGAGGAGCAGCTATCACAGCGATGTCGCGGGCGTGTTTTGGGGCTCAATCGTCCGATTGCGCTCAAAATGCCTCAACGAGCGCTGTGGCTGACGCCGTTGGACTCGCGGGCGGGAAAGGCGAGCAGCGGACGATCGTAGAGCCGCAGAGGATCGAGGACCTTGGCAAGCTGCGGGGAGTGGGCACAGAAGCAAACTGGGGGCCTTACTCGTAGCGCAGCGCCTCGATGGGATCGAGGCGCGAGGCTTTGATCGCGGGAAGCATGCCGCTGACGATGCCGACAAAGCCGAGAATCACGGTCGAGGCGATGAGCGTGGTGGCGTTGATGGTCAGGTGGATGTCGCCTTCGTTGGCGTTTTCGATAAAAGCGCTCCACAGCGTGAGCGATCCGACGGTCCAGGAAACGATGTAGGCGAGGACGACGCCGGCGATGCCCCCGAGAAGCGTAATCGCGAGGGCTTCAGCGAGGAACTGCACAAGAATGTGCCAGCCGCGGGCGCCGAGCGCCTTCTCCACGCCAATTTCGCGGGTGCGCTGCGTGACCGAGACCAGCATGATGTTCATCAGGCCGACGCCGCCGATGCCCAGGGTGAGCAGCCCGATGAAGCCGAGAAGGATTTTGATGCCGGTGGTGATGACGCGGAGATCGAGCAGATCGGCAAACACGTCGAAGACGAAGACGGCGCGCTTATCTTTGGGGTCGAAATCGTGGTGGAAAGCCATGGAACGGCGGACGGCGTCGGCGACTTTCTGGTGGTCGCCCTCGTACTCCATGGCGACGGCGTTGAGGTAATAGGTGTTCATCAGATCGCTCATGGCGCTGAAGGGGACGTAAACTTTGCCGTTCATGTTCTCGTCGCCGTTCTGGATGGTGTACTTGAGCACGCCGATGACCTGATAGGAAATGCCATCGAGGCGGACTTTTTCACCGATGGCGTTCTCCCCGGAAAAGAGCTTTTTCTTGACGTCGGAGCCGAGCACGGCGACATGGCTGCGGGTGTTTTCGTCGAACTCGGTGAAGAACGTGCCGTCGGCGATGTCCATGCGGCGCATGCGCGAATAGTAGGGGTAGACGCCGCTCACGCTATAGCTGGCGCTGCGGATGCCGTAGGCGACCAGGCATTGCTTGGCGGCTTCGGGCGAGATGCGCTTGAGGAGCGGGACTTCGGCCTGGAGGTAGTCGAGGTCGTTGACGGTAAGTTTGATTTCGCTGCCCGCTTTCGTGCCTCCGGCCTGAAGAGAAGTGCGGCCGGGGAAAATGAAAACGAGGTTGGTGCCCCAGGAGCGGAAGGCGATCCAGAGAGCGCTTTCAAATCCCGAGCCGTAGGCGAGCAGGAGCACAACCGTAGCGATGCCCCAGGCCATGCCGAGCATGGTGAGAACGCTGCGGCGGCGATTGTACTTGAGCGCGCTGTAAGCCTGGCGAGCGAGTTCGAGAATCATAAGATATTCAGTAATTGGGTAATTAAGTAATTTGGTAATTGAAAAAACCGAGCGCTGCGCGAGTCCGCAAATTACTCAATTACCAAATTACAAAATTACTCAATCCTCCTACTCCTGGCGCAAGGCTTCGACGGGCGGCAGCAACGCAGCCTGGCGCGCGGGATAAAGGCCGGCGGCAATTCCAGCGGCAGCGAGCGAGAAAATCGCAATCACAGCCGATGCCGGAACAATGCGCGGAGTATCGAAACCTTCGGGCGACGGCAACGCAGCCAGGCCGGCGACGATGGCGGTGGTGATGGCCAGGCCAATCCCGCCGCTCAAGGCGGTGAGGAAAGCGCCTTCGACAAAGAACTGCGTCATGATGGCGCGATGGGTTGCGCCCAGCGCTTTGCGCAGACCGATTTCGCGCGTGCGCTCGGTGACCGAGACCAGCATGATGTTGATGATGCCGATGGCGCCCAGCGCGAGCGTCACCACACCGACCACGCCGAGAAAATAATCCATGGCGTTGAAAATCTTGCCCACGCGCCGGTTGTCTTCAATGGTGTCCCAGTCTTCGAAGGCGTCTTCGAGTTTGGGATCGAAGCCATGGCGCCGGGCGATAATCTCATGCACTTCGCGCTTCGCCTCAAGGTTCTGCTCGGGATCGAGCGGCCGGTAGTTGATGAAGGAGACTGCATCTTCGGTGTTCTCCTCCTTCAGGCGAAACAGGTTGCGCATGGTCTGGATGGGAATGAAAATGCGTGCGTTGGTGCCGTTATTTCCGTCCTGGCCGACTTTGCTGACCACGCCGATCACGTCGAAACTAATTTCGTTGAGCAGGATGGTGGAACCGACGGCGGGCCGGCCGGGAAACATGTTCTTGAGCAGTTCCCAGCCGACCACGGCCACGCGGCGGGTTTCGCCGTTGTCCTCATCGTTAAACCAGCGGCCTGAGCCGATGGGCACGTTGCGGATTTTGTTGTATATGGGCGCGATGCCGAAAACCTGGCCGTTGGTGGAACCGTAATCGCTGACGGCACGAATATCCTCGCGATTCAGGACGGGGGTAACGTACTTGAGGGTGCGCGCTTCGTCGCGGACGGCGAGGTAGTCCTGGTAGGTGAAATGGTAGGTCTGGCCGGATTGCGTGCTGCCTTCGACGGCGGGAATACGGCCGGGAAAAGTAAACATGATGTCCTGGCCGAGGTTGGCCAGTTGCTTGTCCTGGCCGCTGCGAAAGCCCTCGCCCAAGCCGACGAGCAGCAGGAGCGAGCCGACTCCCCAGGCGATGCCAAACATGGTGAGGAACGAGCGCAGCTTGTGCGCCCAGAGCGTGGAGAGCGACTGGCGCACGATTTCGATCAGCATCCGCATACGAGGTTCCGGGCCGGACAGAAGGGCGGTTGTTTTCCGTCCTATGGTTTCCGACTATGGATTGATACGCAGAAAACCCAATCCGAGTTCCCTGTGGATTGTCCGTCTGGGCACTGCTTGGTTAGACGCGGCAGCAACAAATATGTCTGCTTACCGTTTTCGGTGCAGTGCGTCCAACCCCAGGTCTGAGAATGGGACTCGGCTGGCTTGTGCTCTATTGCAGCCCGACGTACGACATCTCACTCCGAAGGAGGCTCCTCCCATGTTCGATCTGCTCCGATGGCGTTTGTTTCTGCGGGTTCTGGTATTTGGTCTTGGAGTATTCACGCTGGGCGCTTTGGGCTTTGGGCAGTCCTTTGTGCTCGATTTGCCCGACGCCAGCCAGCGCGCGCAGGTTTCGCAGCGCGTTGGGCTGACTACCATCACGATTTCCTATCATCGCCCGCTGGTGAAGGGACGCAAGATCTGGGGCGGCCTGGTTCCCTACGGCGAGGTCTGGCGGGCTGGCGCCAATGAGAACACAACCATCACCTTTACCGATCCGGTGACGATTGAAGGGCAGCCGCTGGCGGCGGGAACCTACGGCCTGCACATGATTCCCAACGCCGATGAGTGGACGATTATTTTTTCGAAGAATTCCACTTCCTGGGGATCGTTCACTTATAAGGAGGGCGAAGACGCGCTGCGCGTGAAGGTGAAGCCGCAGGCGGCCGACATGCACAACGCGCTGACCTACGACTTTGACCAGCTGCAGCCGGATTCGACGGTGGTCGAGCTCGAATGGGAAAAAGTTGCGGTGCCCTTCAAGGTCGCGGTCGATGTGCACAGCGTAGTCGAAGCAAGCCTGAAGAAGCAGCTGCGCAACCTTGCGCAATATACGTGGATCAGCTGGGACGACGCTGCGAACTACCTGCTGACAGAGAAGATTGATTTCGACGATGCACTGGTTTACGCCGATAAGTCCATTGAGACGGAAGATCGATTTGAAAATGAGATGACCAAGTCGAAAGTGCTGCTGGCGTTGAACCGCAAAGACGACGCGGCGGCGGCGGAAAAGAAGGCGCTGGCGCTGGCCAGTCCGCTGCAACTGCATTTTTACGCGCGCGGGCTGATGGGCGAAAAGCGGAATGAGGAAGCGTTCGTCATCTTCCGCGAAAACGCGCAGAAGCATCCGGAAATGTGGTTCACGCACACGGGCCTGGCTCGCATTTACTGTTCGCAGGGTAAATTCGACGACGCCGCCAAAGAGATGAAACTTTCACTGGCGTCGGCTCCGGAGAGCCAGAAGACGTATCTGGATGGGCTGGGGAAGAAACTGGAGTCGCGGCAGGACATCAACTGACGACGTTCGAGCTGCGGCGCGATTTCGCAGATCACCTTCAATGTTCAGAAATTGCAGCCCACGGCGTGAGCCGTGGGCTGCTTTTTTGCAGAAGGTCTCCAGCGCCGGCGGGCGAGAAGAACAGCTTGGTTCGAGTATTTTGAGTGAAAATGTCTGTTTGCGACAGGCGGCTTCCGGTGCGAGACTGAAACCAAACGGGCATAGTTTGCCGCCTCGAGCCGGCAGGGGTTGCCCGGCTACCTCGGAATTACGCCACGCGCGCACCATGCCAACTTTACGTAAGTGTCGTCGGTTATGTCGGTTCGGCCTGTGTGTGTCATCGCGTCAATTGGAATACAAGTTGCGAGCGCTCCATCGACTAAACTTCTGACCGCAATCTACCGATAGGTCAAAAGTTGCGACTACACGATTTGGGAGAAAAGAATGTCGACATCCGGTATTTCGAGTACGAGTTTTTACAACCCACAGAGTATCCAGGATAATTTCCAGCAGATTCAACAGGAATTCCAACAACTGGGCCAGGACCTGGAATCGGGGAACCTTTCTGCCGCGCAGCAGGACTTTGTGACCCGGCAGTCGCTGACACCGCAGGGGAGTTCGACCACATCGACCGAGAGCAATAATAACCCCATCGCGCAGGCATTCAATCAGCTTGCACAAGATTTACAGTCGGGGAATCTCTCCGCCGCGCAGCAGGACTATGCCCAGATCCAGCAGGATTTTCAGAGCCAAACTCGCTCCTCCGAAGGTCATCACCACCATCACGGCGGAAACGGCAATGGTCAAAGCCAGATCAGCCAGTTGTTCAGCCAACTCGGACAGGAACTGCAATCCGGAAATCTCTCGGCGGCGCAGCAGGTTTTCGCGACCCTGCAGCAGGACTTCCAGCAATTCGGGCAGAACGGCAGTGAGGCCGCGGCGCGGCAAACGACGAGTGCGAACGCCCTCTCGGTAACTGCCTAGTGAGCCGCGAGAACCATTGAGAATGTGAGTATGTTTCCGGTTCTGCTACGCTTTTCCGCCCAGGCCCCGGTCGCCCTCGCCGGGGCTCTCTCCTTTGCTTCCTCCCGCTGTTCGGCTCCGCTGGTTGAGAGCCGCGACAATCCCAATTGATGTTGAATCGCGTTATTACCCCACACGACTGAAGAAAAAGCCCCGCCCGCGCCGCGGCTTGATTAAACTCTCGGAATGACCGGTTCTCCCTTTAACTCCCTGGCCCGCGCCTCTTCCTCTTACCTGCGGTCGGCGATGCATCAGCCGATCCAGTGGCATGAGTGGGGCGAGGAAGCGTTTGCCGCCGCGCGGCGGGAGAACAAGCCCATACTGCTCGACATTGGCGCGGTGTGGTGCCACTGGTGCCATGTGATGGACCGCGAGTCGTATGACGATCCTGAGGTGGCAAAAATCGTCAATGAGAATTTCATCGCGGTGAAGGTGGATCGCGATGAGCGTCCCGACATCGACAGCCGTTATCAGGTGGCGGTGAGCGCGCTAACTGGCCAGGGAGGATGGCCGCTGACCGCGTTTCTTACGCCCGACGGCAAGCCGTTTTATGGCGGGACATATTTTCCTCCGCAGGACGGCTACGGGCGGCCGAGCTTCAAGCGCGTGCTGCTCTCGATTGCGCAGGCTTATCGCGACAAGCATGGCGATGTAGTTGAGCAGGCAAAGATGGTCGAAAGCGCAATGGCGCGGGCGGAATCGTTCACGAAAGATGGCGGACGAGTTTCGGCGACGGTCATTGACGCCATTGTGGAATCGGCGCAACGGATGTTTGACGAAACGAATGGTGGATTTGGCGCCGCACCCAAGTTTCCGCATCCCTCGGCCATCGATCTTTTGATTGCGGTTTACGCTCGCGCCACAAAAGCGCGACTGGGCGCCGACCCGGCAGCGCTGGAAGAAACGGTAGAAGACCGAAGCAGCAATGAGAGCGCCAGCGGCAGGCAGAGGCTGGAAATGCTGCGGCATATTTTCGCGCACACGCTCGAAAAAATGGCGCGCGGAGGCGTCTACGACCAACTGGCGGGCGGCTTCCATCGCTATTCCGTGAATGAACGCTGGATCGTGCCGCACTTCGAGAAGATGAGTTATGACAACTCGGAACTGCTGAAGAACTACGTTCACGCCTATCAGGCAACAGGCGAACAATTTTTCGCCGAAGTGGCCCGCGACATGATTCGCTGGATGGATGAATGGTTGAGCGACCGTGCGCATGGCGGCTTTTATGCTTCCCAGGACGCGGACTATTCGATGGAGGACGACGGCGACTATTTCACCTGGACGGTCGAGGAAGCGCGCGGCGTGCTGACGGAAGATGAGGCGCGCGTCGCCGCCCTGCATTATGACATCAACGAAATCGGCGAGATGCATCACAATCCTGCGAAGAATGTGTTGCACGTGCGGGCCGACGTGGAAGAGATTGCGCGGCGGACCGGCTGGAGCGAGGAAGAAGTTCGTGAGCTGCTCAGCTCTGCAAAGAAGAAAATGTACGCTGCGCGGGTGCAGCGTCCGACGCCTTATGTGGACAAAACCATGTACACGGGATGGAATGCGATGTGCGTGTCGGCCTATCTGGAAGCCGCAAGCGCGCTCGAGTTAAAAGAGGCGCGGACATTTGCGCTCCGCTCACTCGACCGCTTGCTGGCTGAGGGATGGGCGGACAGCAGTGGGCGGCCTACGCTGCGGCACGTTATCGCGTACTCGGACCCAAGAGCGGATCGACGGGAACTTGCGGGCGGACTTGATGACTACGCTTTGACAGTGATCGCCTGCCTGGATGCCTACGAGGCAACTGCCGATCTCAGCTACTTTCGTTTTGCCCGCGCCATTGCGGACGCAATGATTGCAGGCTTCCTCGATCGCGAGCAGGGCGGGTTTTTCGACCGGGATATGCGCGGGGCGGCAGCGAATGAAACCGAGGAGATGCGTTCGACGCAAGGGATCCTCGCCACTCCGCGCAAGCCGTTTCAAGATTCGCCGACTCCGGCGGGCAATCCGGCGGCGGCGATCGCGTTGCTGCGCTTGTATGGATACACGAATGAAGCATCGTATCGTGAGCACGCCGAGCAAACGCTCGAACTCTATGCCAGCGTTGCCGGACAGCATGGCATTTTTGCCGCAACCTATGGCTTGGCGGTCGCACGCATGACCGAGCCGCACACACAAGTGGTAGTGATCGGGAATGACGAAGCAGCATCGAGCCTCCATCGGGCAGCGCGGCAGAGAGCGGTATTGAACCTCGCCATCTTGCGTCTTGACCCGAGCAAGGCGGTAGCGGGGAATTTGCCGCCCGCACTGGCCGAGACGATTCCGAACCTCCCAGCGCTGGGGGGCAGGCGGCCGTTTGCCGTCGTGTGCTCCAACTTCGCGTGTCAACCGCCGGTGTTCGAAGCCGAAGACTTGTTGCGCGCTCTCGGTTTCGAAGCACGGGAAGCGGCCTGAAGCGAGAGCGGTTGACATCCGCAACTTGCACGCGTGCCGGCTGAATTGAGCCACGGCTGCTGCGCCCCATGCGCTGAAGTTCTTGCCCTTCCTTGCCGATAAATTCCATGACCAGATTCGCCGACCAATGTCTTCCCATTTCTTCTTTGACAGTCCGGCTTTATTCCGCACCGTGCTGGAAGAGCTGCCGGTGGGCATTTATCTCGTCGACCGCGAGCAGAGGATTCGCTTCTGGAACCGGAGCGCGGAGCGCATCGTTGGCCATCTGGCCCATGAAGTCGTGGGACGGATGTGCAGCGAGCAACTGGCCCGGGCGTGCGATGAGCAGGGACATGCGCTGACGGGCGACCATTGCCCGGTTTCGGCAACCCTCCGCAACGGCCAGGCCAGAAAAGCAACGGCGTTTTATCTGCACAAGCAGGGTCACCGCTTGCGAGTGAGAATCTGCAGCCAGGCCATCTTCGGCGGCGGGGACGCAGTCGAAGGGGCCATTGTGCTGTTTGAGGAAGCGATGGAGCCCAGCCGATCGCAGGCCGCAGATTCGGTTTACGGCTGCCTGGACGCGGTGACCGGGATACCGTCGCACCGCTTGACGCGGGCCGTGCTTTCGGAATGGATTGCCGGCATGAAGGAGTCGCGTCAGGGCTTTGGCATTTTGCGCATTCGGGTGCTCGGGCTCGACGAATTCCGCACCCGGCACGGGCCCAAGTCGGCCATCCCCTTCATGCAAACCGCGGCCCGCACGCTGCGCCACACCATGCACCCGGAAATTTTTCTCGGCCGTTGGGGCGAGGACGAATTCATCGCGCTGCTGCCGTCGTCGAACCCGGTGGCCACCGCGGCGCAAGCGGTCATGGTCTGGGGACTGGTGACCAACTCCGAGGTGCGTTGGTGGGGCGACCGCTTCGCGGTGCAGGCGGTGGTGATGCATACCGTGGCCCAGCCCGGCGACCAGCTCGAACGGTTGCTGAATGGACTTGAGCCGACCCATGCGGCCCCGGCGGGCCGGGCGGTGGGCCTGGCGCGGAGCACAGCATCCGCGCAGCGAGGATGATGCTCTATGTTTTCCATCATCGGGATCGTCGTCGTGTTTGGATGCATCGTCACCGGCTACCTGATGGAGCATGGCAACCTGCGCGTGCTGATGCAGCCCGCCGAACTCATCATCATCGGAGGTGCGGCCGCCGGGACGGTCCTGATCGCCAACCCGCTGCACGTTCTCAAGCAGATTCTGGGGGGCGTCGCCGGGGTGTTTGGCGCCTCGAAATTCGATAAGCAGCGCTACATCGATTCGCTGAAGATGATGTACGAACTGCTGCAGAAGGCGCGCAAAGAAGGCCTGGTGGCGCTTGAAAACGACATTGAAGAGCCGGAAAAAAGCCCGCTGTTTTCCAAGTACAAGGACTTCCTCAACAATCATCACCTGCGCGACTTCGTCTGCGACACCATGCGCATGGCCGTCAGCGGCGGCGTGGAAGTGTTCGACCTCGACCAGATGATCGAGGCCGACATGGAAGTGCATCATCAGGACGCGACGCGGCCCGTTTCGGCCCTGAGCACAACGGCCGATTCGCTGCCCGGACTGGGCATTGTGGCCGCGGTGCTGGGCGTGGTCATCACCATGGGAGCGCTCGGCGGACCCCCGGAAGCGATCGGGCACAAAGTAGCCGCGGCGCTGGTGGGAACTTTCCTTGGCATTCTGCTCTGCTACGGACTGGTCGGGCCGGTAGCCTCGCGCATGGGAAAGTCCGCGGAAGAAGAGTATGCCTTCCTGCAGGTGTTGCGGGTGGTGATGGTTGCGTTTCTGAAAGGCGTGGCTCCCATCATGGCCGTGGAGATGGCGCGGCGAGTGGTGCCCGGCTACGTCCGGCCCTCATTCCGGGAGGTGGAACAGGCCTGCCGCAATCGGACAGCGCCAGCGGCCGAGCCAGCCGCCGAACCGGCATCTGAGCCGGCGGCCGAGTCGGCCAGCGCGGCCGCTGCCGGGTGAAGCCTCGCAATCACCTATGCCTACTCCGCCCATCATCATCAAAAAGAAAAGCGGCCACGCCGGGCATCACGGCGGGGCCTGGAAGGTCGCGTACGCCGATTTCGTCACCGCGATGATGGCCCTGTTTATCGTCCTCTGGCTCATGAACAGCAACAAGAAGCTGCAGGAGGCCGTCGGAGGATACTTCAAGGACCCTACCGGGGCCACCAGGAAAGTGGTCACTCAGAGCGGCGCGGGCGAGAACTTCCTTCTCACCAAGCAGAATATGTCCGATCTCAAAGACCAGCTGCAGAAAAGCATCCGCAGCATCAACGACCTTGAGAAGCTGCGCACCAACGTCGAAATGACGGTCACCGCCGAAGGGCTCCGCATTGAACTTCTGGAATCGGACAAAGGCACGTTTTTCGATAGCGGCAGCTCCGCTCTCAACGCAAGCGGCAAAGAGATGCTCGCATTGCTGGCCCAGCAATTAGGCAGCGTGCCCAATCAGATCTCCATCGAAGGACACACGGACGCGAAACCATTCGCCGCGAAGGCGAATTACAGCAACTGGGAATTGTCCGCCGATCGCGCCAATGCGGCCCGGCGCCTGATGCAACAAGCCGGGCTGCGCAGCGACCAGGTTTCGCAGGTGCGGGGATTTGCCGACCAGCGCCTGCGCGACGTGAAAAACCCCGAGGACGCTTCCAACCGGCGCATTTCCATCATCGTGCAGTATCTGAGCCACCAGGGTGAAGCCGAGCAAGCATCAGAACCGGGCAGAACGGAACCTGGCGACAAGCCGGCGACGGAAGCTGCCGAGGGGGAAACGCTAGGCAAAAATAAGGCTGACCGTGGAGGTCAGCCTTAAAAGTGCTTTTCAACAGGTTTCATCTTAAGTTGGCCGAATTGCTACCTTATTTGGTCGCAGTTCGGGTTCCAGGGAGGGCAGATTGCCGGCGGGCCGTCCGGAGCCGGAGCTTTCGGCGCAGCCGCATAAGCGAAGGTACCTACCAGCCCTATCAACAGCAGTAACGCCCTGAGTGAACGTTTCATACACTTCTCCTTAGGGTCTAACCAAACTCGGCTAACAACGCCGGATTCGGCGGCAGAAATTATACACAAGGTTGTACATAACGGGCCGAAGTCATGCCTTGGAGGGGCAAAAACAGCAACTACCGGCCGTTAACGGGAGTCAAACGGAAGCGGGAGAGCCCAATTCCTTGCGGAGGCGCAATTTTACAGGGTTTACCCTGCGGAACTTAAAGTATTAGATTGTTTTTTATCTCTTAAATAAGCTGGTGGTAATGGAAAGTCTGCCTGGCTTGAAATCCCTCTTGACACGGTTTTCGCGGCGGCAATTTTTTTCACAAAACCGCCCAGCCGTCATCTGGGCATCTTGGAGCCTGCCGCAGCGGACTTGACGCGAGGCAAATCGCCGTCAGCGGGCGATGTAACCGGCGCTTCGTCTATATCGAAATCCGAGCTGCGTGAGAAAGCACGCTCTACCATTCCCTCGAACATTGGGATCAACGAGTTCACGGGCTTCGTCGAGGCTTGCAGATCGCTCAGGCCTTGCTCCCACCGTTGCGTCCGCAGGTAGTTGCCAGTATCGCGCGCCACGCCCGGGAAGAAGGAATACGCGAGCCAGACCAGGGTGGCAAGGTTGTAGGCGGCCATGGTGCCGAACGTGAGCAGTCCATGGTGAATTATCCTCCCTGAATACATGGAAAAGAGCATCAGTTCCACGCCCGCGGACATGCCAAACCCCAGAGCGATTCCGAAACTCACCTGCTTGCGGGAAACTCCCAGGAAACCTGAAAACAGGATCAAGAATAGGACCAGGCCGACCTGTACGAGGCCGATACAGCGTTCCAGGGTCAATGCGGCATGGATCAGCGGGTCCTGACTGGAGGAACTGGAGGCGGCGACGACGACTGCAACCAGCAGCATGACAAACCCCGCCCACTTGAACACCATCGTCCCCAGATCCTTCAGGGCGTGATAGGGGCTGAAGACATCCAGAAAGATGTCGTGGATTACGATGAAGCTAAGCAAGGAATTCAGGACCTTGCCCAGCCAGTATCCCCAGAAATACAAAGCGTTGTTGCGGCCATAGGCTGGAAAGGTCACAACAAAAATGCCGATCTGCGCCAGCAGGTACCATAGAAATCCCGGGATTCGCTTGTACAGCTTGCGCCGCCAGATAACAATAGCCACGACCGATTGGACGACCGGTTGCGCGCACCATAAGGCCATGGTCGTGGTCTGGCTGTAGAGGGACATGGGCAGGTTTTGTGATCGAAGCGACGCGGCTTTGCAAGCCCCCGCGGCTTCAATCCTGCCCTATCCTCCTGTGCATTACCCCAAACGGTCAAACTACTTAGGTAACCTTGGTAACTAATTACCGTCTTCGATCGCGGATGGCCCGGCGCGGCTAAATCGAGGTTGTGCAATCCCTCCTGGCACATTCCGGCAAGCTAACCGACGTTAAGTGTTGGGGGAGATCACGTACGAGGCATTTGCCAACGCGAGTGGGATATCGGCGCGATCGCGAGCCGTGACAATCACGTTGTAATCCTCGCTGGCGCGTAGGCGCGCGAACACGGGAGTCGCCTCTTGCGGCTGGACCAATCCCAGATAGCGCAGGAAGCCGAACACATCGCCGGTCGGATCAAGACCGGCGGCGACAAACGACACCTCCACGTCTTCATGATGGAAGTGCCAGGCCAGAGATGCGGCGAGGCGCACCGCGCGCTCGTAGATGGCCGCCGGCAAGACCCCGGGCGCAGGATTGTCGAATACGATGCGCAGTTTGCGCTCATCTTCGCGGCTGAACTCGTGCACCTTCAGGCTTCCGGTGCGCGCCGTGGCTTTCCAGTCGACGTGGCGGGCGGAGTCCTCCGGCATGTAGTCGCGGATGCGATAAAGGTCGTAGCCGCGGCCGCGGACAAAAGCCTCAAACTCGCCCGTCACCATGGGCAAAACTGCGACGAAGTGCTCGGCTGGCTCGACCACGGGATAGACGATGATCTCGCGCAGCAGCGGAATGCGGCGCGTTTTGGTCAGGAAAGCAAAAGGAAAGCGCGTGGCCAGGCCGAAGTTCTTCTCCTGGTAGCGGCCGCGCTCGGGAAACGTCAGCTCGAGATCGGCGCGCAGTTCCTGCCCTGGTGCAAGAAACGGGAAGTAGACCGGCTCCTCGAGGATCGGTTTCTCCTGCGCTTCGCTGACGCGCCGCAAACGGCGGTCGGGCAGGCGAAACCACTGGCGTTCGGGCGCACGATTGGGCGGCCAGGCGAAGGTGTAGGCTTCCCACCGCCAACGCCGCCTGGCTTTGCGCCGGGCCGGAACGACGCGCACGGAAAACGAAGGCATCCATGAACTGCGGTTGCGCAGGATGAGCCGCGCTCTCATGGGCCGCTGGGCAAACACGTGCTCGGGCAGATGAACATCCAGTTCCAGGCTGCGCAGGACGACTGCGGAGGCGATGCCGGAGACAATGATCGCCGAGAGCAGCGCGGCTACGATCACATAGAGCAGGTTGTTGCCGGTGTTGATGGCGGCGATTCCGACCACCACCGTGACCAGGATGTAGATTACGCCGGCGCGCGTGACATCGTAATCCATGGCCTCGCGCAGGCGCGACGCAACCACGCGGCGCGCCAGATACGGGACTGTTGCCAATCCCACCAGCGTTGCCAGCAGCAGCGCAGCCGAGGCCAGAATGATGGTTCCCCAAACACTGCCCGTTTCGCTCGACACGGTCGAGAACAGCGCCGCTCCGAAAGCCAGGATGAGTCCGGCAATCGCGAACAGGAAGCGGACCCAGACTTCGGAGAGTCCGAGGCGCGAACGGGCGGCGGGCGATGCGGTGTTTGCGGTCAAGGAAAGGGGTCGAGCCATGAAAGAATCGTCGAACTTGTTCAGCAGCCGAGCTTATTCAGCATAAGACGAAGTCAGCCAGTTGTGGAAGTGACCGAAGATCGCGGTCGTGGTGAAGTTTGCTGCCCGCTTACTTTGTCGCCATCGCAGCGACCAGCGACTCGAAAATTTTGTAACCGTCGGTTGAGCCCAATTCCGGCTCGGCGGCGCGCTCGGGATGAGGCATCATGCCAAGCACATTGCGCCCGGGACTGCAGATGCCGGCGATATTTTCGAGCGAGCCGTTGGGATTGGCCTCGGGCGTGATCTCGCCTTGCGGAGTGGAGTAGCGGAAGACGATGCGATCATCGCGCTGCAATTCGGCCAGCGTCTGGTCATCGCAAAAATAATTTCCTTCCATGTGGCCAATGGGGATGGTGAGGACTTCGCCCTTTTCGCACGCGCCGGTGAACGGCGTCTGATTGTTTTCCACGCGCACATGCACGGGCTTGCAGACGTATTTGAGTCCCACGTTGCGCATGAGCGCGCCGGGCAGGAGGCCGGCTTCGCAGAGAATTTGAAAGCCGTTGCAGATGCCGAGCACCAGCCCGCCCTGGTCGGCGAACTTGCGCACCGACTGCATGAC
>Ga0187784_10001725_pt1 | contig 17411 bp, 15 predicted proteins | sample 1015_SJ02_MP15_2_FD_132964 | JGI IMG/M metagenome (GOLD analysis project Ga0187784, IMG submission 132964) | Tropical peat soil microbial communities from peatlands in Department of Meta, Colombia - 1015_SJ02_MP15_20_MG | ecosystem: Environmental > Terrestrial > Soil > Wetlands > Peat | place...
GCTCGCCGCGGCGCAACGAGCCGATCCAGCCGTCGCGTCGCTCGCCGCGCTGTTCCAGCAGCCCTCGGACCGTGCCTTCCATGCGGAACCCGCACCGTCCGGCGACCCGTCGTGACGCCCAGTTGCCTACTTGCGCCCGCCAATACACCACCTCGATGCCCGGCAGCCCGAAACCCCAAGCCAACACCAGCCGCAGCGCGCGCGTCATCACGCCGTTGCCCCGAGCCCACGGGGCAAGCCCGAAGCCCACTTCGGCGCCACGGATGCCGTCGAACCGCAAATCCACGCTGCCCGAAAAGCGTCCCCGGTAGGCGATCGCGAACAGTGCCACATTGGTCCGCCAGCCCTCGGCGACCCGCTTCAAAAAGTCGTGCGCGTCTGACTCGCGGTAGGGCACCGGGACGGTCGTCCAGCGCTGGAACTCGGGGTCACGGCATTGCGCAACGATGTCGTCCACGTCGCCGGAGAGCGGCAGCCGCAGCACCAGATCGGGCCCGTCGGTCAGCTCGGGAGCCGCCGGCAGCTGGACGCGTTTGCCCGATGTCATGCGTCGACATTCTGCTGCACCGACCGTCGACGCCGCGACATGTTTTACCGCGCGCGGCCCGCGGCGAGATAGCCGAGTGAGGCTGCAAGCATGGCGAACTTGGCAAGAGCCGCCGTCCTCGCCCGCCGTGCACTGGCCGCAACGCGCCTGCCGTTGAGCACGTTCAAAAGCGATACGCCTTCTATCGCATCCCCGGCCACTGCGCCTACCGCCAAGGCCGGAAGCACCGCGGGGTGCCCGCGTTGACGACGTGCGCGGTCGAGCAGTGCGGCGGTCAGCGTGCCGTAACTCAGCATGTAGCCGAAATCCAGCCAGAGGGACAACCGTGCGGCGCGCTGACCCTGCGGGCCCCAGGCGTGCATCATGTCCTCGGCTCGAGATGCGCTGCCCGCCAGTTCGAAGGTAATGATGCCGGGACCGCCGGTGCGACGGAGCCGTCGCTCGATCGACAGCATGACTCCCGTGTAACCGACAAACAGCGCTGCCAACGTCGCCAACGGATTCCTGCGTTGAGACACGATCAACCTCGCTTCACGGCTGCGCGCAGTTCGGCGACCAAATCGCCGTGGTTGCCGACCGTCACGCCGGCCAATCCCAGCCACGACGCCATCGTCGCAAGCTCGGAGGCCAATGCTGCGGCCACCCCCGACGGCACGCGATCCGGCTCGACGAATGCGCCGACGACGTGCAGCGCATCCGCGGCGCGGTCGGCCTTGAGGTCGACTCGCCCGACCAGCTCACCGTCGAGCAGAAACGGCCATACGTAGTAGCCAAACTGGCGCTTGTTCGCCGGCGTATAGATCTCGATCCGATAGAAAAACTCGAACAGCCGCTGCACCCGCGGGCGGAAGAAAATCAGCGGGTCGAACGGACACAACAGCGCCGTGCCGCGGTCGCGCCGCGGAATCGTCTGCCCCGCAACCACATACGCAGGCGCCGACCAGCCCTCGACGTCGACGGGCTCCAGTTCGCCGTCGGACACCAGTTTGGCGATCGCCGGCTTGGCCTGGCCTACGGCCAACCGAAAATAGTCGCGAATGTCGGCCTCGGTGCCGACGCCCAGCGCGGTGGCCGCCCGCAGCGTGAGCTCGCGGACGGCGTCGTCCTCGTCGACCTCCCGCGCCAGCACAACGGGTGGCAACACTCGCTCGCTCAGGTCGTAATGCCGGGCGAACCCGATCCGGGTCGCCGTGGTGAGCACCCCGGCGGCGAACAGCGCCTCGGCAACCCACTTGGTGTCGCTGCGGCTCCCCCACCAAGCTCCCCTCGGACCGCGTGGCTCGGCGGCCAGATGCGCCTCGATTTGCCCCGCGGTGCTCGGACCGAGTTCGGTGACGGCGACAACGATCTTGTCGGCCAGCTGCGGGTTGGCCTTCACGATATGGGTGCCCCACCGGCCGTGCCGGTACTGGCGCATCCGCCAGCGCAGCAGCGGCCAGTCGTCGACGGCCATCAGCGCGGCCTCGTGCGCCCAATACTCCACCAGCAGCCGCGGCGAGCGGGCGGAGTGATCCCAGGCCGCATGATCCAAAACAGCCCGGTCGTAGGGACCGAGCCGGCTGAACACCGGTGCATAGTGGGCCCGCACTGCGACCGACACCGAATCGAGCTGCAGCACCTGGATACGCGAGATCAGCCGCCGCAGGTGTGCGCGGGTGACCGTGCCGCCGGGCCGCGGCTCGCTAAATCCTTGGGCCGCAACGGCTATCCGCCTGGCTTGCGCGGCGGTCAGCCTAACGGGCCGGATCGACACGGCGCCGAGAATACCGCTAGCTCAACCGGTGCTGACTTTCTGGTCCGGCTCCTCGGCGTTCGTTTCCTCCGGATTCTTGAGTTCCTGGTATGCCGACTCAAGGGTGGCCGGAACCTCTTCCAGGTCCCGGTATACGCCCATTAGTTGCTCCAGGATCTCGATTCGTTGCCGACTCGCCTCGTCCACCGTCCGCAGGGCCTGCTCACGATAGTGATCAGCCTCCTGCTTGGCGTCGGCGAGGAGCTGCTCACGTTCCTCCTGAGCGTCCTGCCACGCCTCGTGGATCGCCGATTGAGTTTCAGCGCTCATCCTGTCGAGTTCGGCCCCGAGCTTCTCCTTAGCTTCCTCGTACTTGGCTTCCCGGGCATGCAGTTGCGCGTCAAGGTCCGCCAGCCGTTCTTGGTGCTTCTGCTGCTCGGCCTCCGCTTCGGCCTTCGCCTTGGCGATCAGCGCCGCTGCGTCGGCCTGCGCCTCGGCCTGCATGGCTGCAGCCTCGTCGACCGCATTCCGCAGCATCTTTGCCATCCGCTGTTGCACCGCGCGCGGCGAAGGTGAGGTGTCCGTGAGGAGGTCGACCTCATTGCGCAGTGCGGCTGCTTCCTCATCGAGGTCCTTCAACCGGGCCCTCAGGCTCTCGACGTCGTCGAGCAGCAACTGCTGCTTGGTGGTCAACAAATCCACGTGTGCATCAACCGCCGCCGGGTCGTACCCCCGGAACTTGCGAGCGAACGTCTTTGCGGATTCCGGTTCCACTACCATTCCCCCTTCTGAAATCGCCTGGTGAACCCGGTGGACTCGGCGCCCACGTCGAGTATGTCACGGTCATCGTCGTCGATGCGGGTCACGAGCGGAGGTAGCTATGGAACCGGTACCGCAGCCCCGTGCAGCTGGTCTCCCATTCCCCCGTCGTGCCGACCCAGGTCTCGTCGAGCACCGGTGCGACGACGTCGCCGTCATCGCGCGGCAGGTCGATATCGACCTCGGTGACCTCGCACCGGCTGGCCCGTGGCATCGCGATCACATAGATCTGTTCGCCGCCGATCACCCAGGTATCCGGGTCGCGCAGCGCCTCGTCGAGGCTACCCACCACCGTTGCGCCTTCGGCCTTGAAGTCAGTTTGGCGGGTCAGTACGACATTTCTGCGCCCCGGCAACGGCCGCAACTTTGCCGGCAGCGACTCCCAGGTACGACGGCCCATCACCACCGTGTGGCCCATGGTGAGCGCTTTGAAGCGGACTAAGTCCTCGGCCAGCTGCCATGGAATACCGCCACCGCGGCCAATGATTCCCGACGTCGACTGAGCCCAGATCAGGCTCACTTCCGACATACGCGCCTCATACCGCGACGGGGGCCTTGATCGCGGGGTGCGGGTGGTAGTTCTCCACGACGATGTCGTCGTAGGTGTAGTCGAAGATCGAATCACGATGCGCTAAAACGAGTTTCGGGTATGGCCGCGGGTCACGGCTCAGCTGCTCGGTGACCTGCTCGACGTGGTTGTCGTAGATGTGGCAGTCACCGCCGGTCCAGATGAACTCGCCGACGGCCAAACCGGACTGCGCGGCCATCATGTGGGTCAGCAGTGCATAGCTGGCGATGTTGAACGGCACACCGAGGAACAGGTCGGCGCTGCGCTGGTAGAGCTGACAGCTCAGGCGGCCGTCGGCCACATAAAACTGGAACAGCACGTGACACGGCGCCAAGGCCATCTGCGGGATCTCGCCGACGTTCCACGCCGACACGATGATGCGGCGGGAATCCGGATCGGTCCGCAACAGGTTCAACGCAGCGCTGATCTGGTCGACCTGTGCACCGGACGGCGTCGGCCAAGATCGCCACTGCACGCCGTAGACCGGACCGAGATCACCGCTGTCACTGGCCCATTCGTCCCAGATCGTGACGCCGTGCTCGTGCAACCAGCCGACGTTGGAGTCACCGCGCAAAAACCAGAGCAGCTCGTACACCACCGACTTCAGGTGCACCTTCTTGGTGGTGATCAGCGGGAAGCCTGCCGACAGGTCGTACCGCATCTGGTGGCCGAACAGGCTGCGGGTGCCGGTGCCAGTGCGGTCCGCCTTGGGCGTTCCCCGCTCGAGTACTAGGCGCAGTAGATCCTCGTACGGCGTGGCGATCGACACGCGGTCAGCTTAGCGGCGATCGCAAGCATGGCGAAGCCGGGCGCGGCGGGTCGACGCCGATTAATTCCCGGCGATCGCAACCGCGGCGAAGCCGATGAACTCACGTCCATCGCCAGGGAGTAGAACGGATGGCATGCCGAATATCACCGACACCATCACCACTCCCGACGGCACGTGCACCGTCCGCCTGTTCACCCCCGAGGGGGACGGTCCCTGGCCCGGGGTGGTCATGTACCCCGACGCCGGCGGCGTGCGCGGCACCTTCGACGAGATGGCCGCCAAGCTGGCCGACTTCGGTTACGCGGTGCTGCTGCCCGACGTCTACTATCGCCTGGGCGACTGGGAACCCGTCGACATGAAGACCGCATTCGGTGACCCCGAAGAGCGCAACCGGCTGATGTCGATGATCGGCAGCGTGACACCGGACACGATGGCCGCCGACGCCAGTGCATTCTTCGACTACCTCGCCGCTCGCCCCGAGGTGAGCGGGGACAGATTCGGCACCACCGGTTACTGCATGGGCGGGCGGACATCGGTGGTGGTCGCCGGCCGGGTACCCAACCGGGTCGCTGCCGCGGCATCGTTCCACGGCGGCGGGCTGGTCAACGACAGCGAGGACAGCCCGCACCTGAAGGCCGACCAGATCCAGGCCGCGGTGTATGTGGCCGGTGCGGAGAACGACGCAGGGTTCACCGCCGATCATGCCGAGCAACTGGATAAGGCGCTGACGGCGGCCGGCGTCGAGCACACGATCGAGACCTATCCGGCCGCGCATGGGTTCGCCGTCCCGGACAACGCGCCCTACGACGCCGCCGCGGCCGACCGGCATTGGACGGCGATGCGGGAGTTCTTCGGGGCGCACCTGGGGTAGCGCGGCGACGATCCACAACGCGCATCCCATCATGCACATAGACGCGATGACGACTCCGGCACCGCTACGCCGGATAGGTGACCTGGCCCGACGAACCCAGTCGGCCGGGTTCTCCGGTCTGTTGTTCACCGAGACGGGCCGCACTGCCTACCTCAACGCCGCCGTCGCCTCGCAGGCCGCGCCCGAACTCGAGATGTCCACGGGCGTCGCAGTAGCCTTTCCGCGTAGCCCTTTCGTCACGGCGGCCACGGCATGGGAGCTTCAGGAGGCAACCGGCGGCAAGTTCCGGCTGGGCCTGGGCACACAGGTGCGCACTCACGTCGTGCGGCGCTACGGGGTGGACTTCGATCGGCCCGGCCCACGGCTACGCGACTACCTACTCGCCGTAAAGGCGTGCTTCTCGGCGTTTCGCACCGGAAAGCTCGATCACCACGGCGAGTTTTACGACCTCGATTTCATTACGCCGCAATGGAGTGCGGGGCCTATTGACGTTCCCGATCCCAAAGTGGATATCGCCGCGGTGAATCCGTGGATGCTGCGAATGGCAGGCGAAGTAGCCGATGGGGTGCATATCCATCCCCTCGGCGAGCCCGGCTACCTCACCCGGCACGCTCTGCCGAACGTCGCCGAAGGAGCGGCGAAAGCGGGACGTTCAATAAAGGACATCGCCCTCATCGTGCCGGTGATGACGATCGTCGGCGACAGCGACGAAGAGCGGGACAAAGAACGCGAACTCGTGCGAGCCAGCATGAGCTTCTACGGAAGCACACCGAATTACGCGTTCATCTGGGATGAGGCCGGGTTCGACGGTACGACCGCCCGGATTCGTGAGAAGCAAAAGGCCGGCGACTTCGCCGGCATGGCGGCCCAGATCACCGACAAGCACATCGCCGCCTTCGCCACCGAGTCGACCTGGGATGGCTTAGCCGACGCGCTGACCGAAAAGTACGCCACAATCGCGGCCCGGCTCGTGCTGTACAACGCCCTCACCGATCCGGACCGCATCGAACGCTACGGCGAGGTGGCCCGCCGGATCAGCGGCCGATCAGCCGCTTCATGAAGTCGGGATAGCGCGCGCCCTGCACCTCGATATGTGCTGCGGCGTCGTCGATCTCGCGCAGATCCTCGACACTCAGCTCGACATCGGCAGCCCCGAGGTTCTCCGCCAGGCGTTCCAGCCGCCGGGTGCCGGGGATCGGCACGATCCACGGCCGCTGCGCGAGCAGCCAGGCCAACGCGATTTGGCCGGGTGTCGCGTCCTTGCGGGCCGCGATCGTCTCGAGTAGGTCGACCACGGCACGGTTGGCCCCGCGGACGTCGGCGGCAAAGCGCGGAATGCTGCTGCGGATGTCGGAGCTGTCGAATTGCGTGTCCTCGCTGATGCTTCCGGTGAGGAAGCCTTTGCCAAGCGGGCTGAACGGCACGAAGCCGATGCCGAGTTCGGCCAACGTCGGCAGCACTTTCGCCTCCGGCTCCCGCCACCACAGCGAGTACTCGCTTTGCACAGCCGTCACGGGTTGCACCGCGTGGGCGCGACGAATGGTCTCCGCCGACGCCTCTGACATCCCGAAATGCTTCACCTTGCCGTTTTGGATCAACTCCTTGACAGTTCCGGCCACGTCCTCGATGGGAACGTCTGGATCCACCCGATGCTGGTAGAGCAGGTCGATGGTCTCCACGCCGAGCCGCCGCAGCGACGTGTCGGCGACCTCTTTGATGTGCTCGGGCCGGCTGTCGAGTCCCGCGATGTTGCCGTCGGCACCGAAGGCGAAGCCGAACTTGGTTGCGATCACCACCTGCCCCGCGAATGGCGCCAAGGCTTCGCCGACCAATTCTTCGTTGTCTCCGTAGGCTTCCGCGGTGTCGAAGAAGGTGACACCGTGCTCGACGGCGGCGCGGACCACCGCGATCATCTCGGCTTTCGACCCCGACGGTCCGAAGCCGCGGCTCATGCCCATGCAGCCCAGTCCGATTGCCGAGACCTCGAGGTTCTCGCCGAGGATGCGTTTGTCCACTGTTGCTCCTGTCGTTTGTCAGGACACTGGCAGGTCGACCAAGTCGGCCAACCGGGCGCGGTGGCGGTAGCCGGTGCCGAAGGCCAGCTGATCGCTCTTGGCCCGCTTGAGGTATAGATGCGCCGGGTATTCCCAGGTCATTCCGATGCCGCCGTGCAGCTGAACACATTCTTCGGCGGCGTGCACGGCCGCACCGCTGCAGTAGGCCTGCGCGACGGCCGCGGCGATCGTCGCGTCGTAGTCTCGGCGAGCACAGGTGTCGGCGGCGTATCGGGCGGTCGCCGCGGCGGAATTGACTTCGATCCACAGATCGGCCAGCCGGTGCTTGATCGCCTGGTAAGATCCGATCGCCCGGCCAAACTGCTTGCGCTGCTTGACGTAAGCCAGTGTGGTGTCGAAACACCACTGCGCAATGCCCAACTGCTCGGACGCGAGCAGGGCCGCGCCCGTCTCGAGCGCCGCCCGCACCGCAGCCTCGGCAGGCGCAGCGCCGACGCGCGACGACGCAGCTGAAGAAAACTCAACAGTTGCAAGGGGCCTGGTCATGTCCAGGGTGAGCACCGGCGACACGTCGACGCCTGCCGCGTCACGGTAGACGGTGTGCAACTCCAGCCCGTCCGGCCCGAACACCGGCACCACCAGCACGTCGGCCTCGCTCGCGCCGGCCACGCTGGTGACTCGTCCGGTCAGCCCGTCGCCGCCGACCTCGACACCGGCCACCGCGTCATCGGGCGCGGTGGATAGCGACACCGCGAGCGCGGCGGTGACCGAACCCGCTGCTAATCCCTTGACCGTCTCGGTGTCGCCGGCCTCGAGTAACGCGACGGTGGCCAGTACCGCGCTGGACAGAAATGGTACCGGCGCGACGGCTCGGCCGATCTCCTCCATCACCACGGCTGCCTCACGGGCACCCGCGCCCGCGCCGCCGAGTTCCTCGGGCACCAGCAGGCCGGCCATGCCCAGATCGGCGGCCAGTGCATGCCAGACGTCGGAAAAGTCCTGCGGCGCGGGGCCGTAGGCATGCATCACCGATTCCGGCGGGCACCGGTCGGCGAACAGCCGGCGCACGCTGTCCCGCAATGCTTCCTCGGTGTCGGAGTACAGCAGGTCGCTCATCGGTCTAGATCCTTCCAGGCGATGTCCTTGTCGACCCGGTGTTCCGGCGGCAGACCAAGGATGCGCTCGGCGATGGTGTTGCGCAGGATCTCCGACGTGCCGCCCTCGATCGAATTGCCCCTTGCCCGCAGGTAGCGATAACCGGGCTCGCGCCCGGTGAAATCGACCCCGTCGGGTTGGCGCATGGTCCAATCGTCGTATCGCAGGCCGGATTCGGGGTGCAGCTCGATTTCGAAACCCGAAATCGCCTGCGCCAGACGAGCAAACGTCACTTTCATGCCGGCACCCTCCGGCCCGAGCTGACCGGCGGTGAGCCGTTGACGCAGTCGCAGGGCGGTCAGCCGGGCAACCTCGGCTTCCACCCACAACCGCATCAGCTCGTCGTGCATCGCCGGGTTGCGCAGCTGCGGTTCGGCCCGCCAGGCGCCGGTGACCTTGCTGATCATTCCGGTTTCGCGCGTGATGCCGGCCATCGAGCCGATGGCTACGCGTTCGTTGTTGAGCGTCGTGGTCGCGACCTTCCAGCCACCGCCCTCGGGGCCAAGCCGGTTGGCATCGGGCACCCGCACATCGGTCAGGAATACCTCGTTGAACTCGGCTTCGCCGGTGATCTGGCGCAGCGGACGGACCTCGACACCGCTGTCGGTCATGTCACACACGAAGTAGGTCAGGCCTTGATGTTTGGGAACGGTCGGGTCGGTCCGTGCGACCAGGATCGCCCGCTGGGCTTTCTGCGCGCTCGACGTCCAGACCTTCTGCCCATTGACGATCCAGTCGTCGCCGTCGCGCACCGCGCGGGTGGAAACCCCGGCCAGGTCCGATCCGGCGCCAGGCTCACTGAACAACTGACAGTAGAAGTGCTCTCCGGTGAACAACGGCCGCAAGAACTTTCGTTGCTGCTCCGCGGTGCCGAAGGCAGCGATAGTCGGCGCCGCCATGCCCATCCCGATGCCGTTGTGTGGTCCGCCTCCCGGCGGCGCGCCCGCCGCAGCCAGGTCGGCTTCGACCTGCGACTGAAAGCCTCGCGGCAGCTCCAGCCCACCGGAACCGCGCGGGAAGTACACCCAGGCCAGGCCGGCGTCGAACCGCGCCGCCAGGAAATCCCGCGGGTCGCTGCTCGCCGGGTCGTGCGCGTCGAGCAGCGCCTGCACCCGCGCGCGAAGATCCTCAGCGACCGCCTGCTCGTCGATGCCCATTGCCGTCTCCCATCGATTCAGATACCCGCATCCTCCGCCACTTCGCGCGCCTTGCACACCAGCGCGTCGATCCATCGCACGGTCGGCGTGCCGGCAGCGGCCTTGTTCTGCGGCTCGTCCATCGCACGCCGCATCACACCTTCGGCGATGATGGCGATCTTCCACAAGCCCAGCGCATGCCAATACTTCAGCGTCTCCGCGTCCCGCCCAGTCTGCGCCAGGTATACCCGCGCCAGCTCGGCACGGTCCGGGAAGCCGTCAAGCGCGGTGGCAGCGAAGCCTCCGGCGATGTCCTCCTCGCCGGGCCCGGGCCAGTACGCCAGCAGGCTACCCATATCGGCCAATGGGTCACCGAGGGTGGACAACTCCCAGTCCAAGACGCCGATCACGTCCCCGGTCGCGTGCGAGGTGATGACGTTGCGCAGGTGAAAGTCGCCGTGCACCAACGCCAGTTCCTGCTGTTCCGGTGCCGCGGCGATCAGCCGGCGGGTCAAATCGTCGAGGTCGGGCAGCTCCCGGGTCTTAGACTGCTCCCATTGCCCGGCCCAACGTTTAAGCTGACGCTGGGCGTAGGGCTTGTGGCTGGCCAGATCGTCCAGGCCCGACTTCTCGATGTCGACGGCGTGAATCTTGGCCAGGGTCGTGGGCATCGAGAGCCCGATTTCCCTGCGGCGCTGCGGCGTCAACGATTCCGCGATCGGCATCCGGTCCAACACCAAGCCGTCGACGAATTCCATCAACAGCAGTGGGACGCCGGCGGCATCCCGGGTTAGCTCGTAAACCCGGGGTGTGGGCACGGGGGTGTCCTCCAGCGCCGACAGGATCCGCGCCTCGCGGGCGACATCGTGCGCGGAGGCTAACAGCTCTCCCAGCGGCGGACGGCGCAACACCCACTTCCGCTCTTGGGCGTCACCGACCAGGTACGTCAGGTTTGACTGCCCCAGCCCGATCCGCTCGAAGCTCAGCGGCCCGGTGAACGGGATCCCGAGCTGCTCGAGCCAGTCGGCGACCGCAGTCGGATCGATTCCGACAACAGTGGAGTTAGCCACCGACGCCGGCTCCAGCGCGGAACATCAGCGCATTGCCGAGCAGCTGACCCCCGTCGAGCACCAGGGTCTCGCCGGTGATCCAACTGGCCTCATCCGACACCAGGAAGGCGACCGCGGATGCCACGTCGGCCGGTTCACCGATCCGCCCCAATGCAGTGGAGGCCGACAGAGCCTGCTCATGGTCCTTCCACAGCGCCTCGGCAAGCCGGGTGCGAACCACACCGGGGCAGATCGCGTTGACCCGAACACGCGGTGAAAGCTCCAGCGCCAGTTGCTTGGTGACGTGGATCAGCGCGGCCTTCGTGGCGTTGTACATGCCCATATACGGCGACTGATGCATGCCGCCGATCGATGCGGTGTTGACCACGGCGCCGCCGTGCTCGGCCATCCACGCCTTGACCGCGAGCGAGGTCCATAGCAGCGGCGCCCACAGGTTGACCTCAAAGGTTTTCGCGAAACGAGCGTGATCTTGTTCGATCAGCGGGCCGTATGCCGGATTGGTGCCGGCGTTGTTCACCAGGATGTCGATGCCGCCGAAGTGGTCGAGCGTAAGGTCGACGCAGCGCTTGGCGGCATCTTCTTCGACCGCATGGGCGCCGACGCCCAGGGCCTTCTGACCGATCTGCGCTGCGGCCGCATCCGCGCTCTCCTGCTTGCGCGAGGTGACCACGACATTCGCACCGGCGTCCGCCAGTTGCTGCGCGATCGCCAGCCCGATCCCCCGCGACGCTCCGGTGATGATCGCGGTGCGGCCGGTCAGGTCGTGTGACATTTCAGCTCACCTTCGCGATCTGGACCGCGGCGGGTTGGTCTCGGTACTTGCGCAGTTCCTGACGCGCGATGGCCCGCTTGTGCACTTCGTCCGGACCGTCGGCAAGGCGCAGCGTGCGCAGATGCGCCCACGCCAGAGCGAGCGGGAAGTCGTCGGTCACGCCGCCCCCGCCGTGCACCTGGATCGCCCGGTCGACGATCGTCAGCGCGACCTTCGGAGCCGCCACCTTGATCGCCGCGATCTCCGTTTGCGCCGCCTTGTTGCCGACCGTGTCCATCAGGTAGGCGGCCTTGAGGGTGAGCAGCCGGATCATCTCGATCTCGATGCGTGCTTCGGCGATCCAGTCTTGGATGTTGGCGTTCTCGCTAATCGGCTTGCCGAAGGTGACGCGGGACTGCGCCCGCTTGCACATCAATTCCAGCGCCCGCTCGGCCATGCCGATTGCGCGCATGCAGTGGTGGATGCGGCCGGGTCCGAGGCGCGCCTGGCTGATCGCGAAGCCCTCACCTTCGCCCTTGAGCACGTCTTTGAGCGGCACCCGCACGTCCTTGAAGTCGATTTCGGCGTGGCCCTCGCGGTCCTGATACCCGAATACGGGCAGGCCACGCATGACGGTGACACCGGGAGCGTCGATGGGGACGACCATCATCGACTGCTGCCGGTGCGGGGCGGCCGTCGGGTCCGTCTTACCCATCACGATCAGTACCTTACAGTTCTGGTGTAAGGCGTTGGAAGCAAACCACTTTCGTCCGTTGAGCACGTACTCGTCACCGTCGCGCACCATCGACAGCTGGACGTTGGTGGCGTCCGAGCTGGCGACCTGCGGCTCGGTCATCGCGAACGCCGAGGCCATGGTGCCGTCTAGCAGCGGCTTGAGGTATCTCTCCTTGTGCTCGTCGGTACCGAAGAGCGTTAGCACCTCCATGTTGCCGGTGTCCGGTGCGTTGCAGTTGCACGCTTCGGAGGCAAGATGGCTGCGGCCCATGATCTCTGCCAGCGGTGCGTACTCGAGATTAGTCAGCCCGGGTCCCCACTCAGGGTGCGGGTGGAAGAGGTTCCACAATCCCCGTCGACGCGCCTCCGCTTTGAGCTCCTCGATGACCGGCGGCTGGAAGTGCGGGTCGCCGGATTCGCGCATCTGCTGGTCGTAGACGGGCTCGGCCGGGTAGACGTGCGAATCCATGAACTCCAGCAGATCTTCGCGATACTTCTTTGTGCGATCGGACATTTCGAACACGGACATGCGAACTCCTAACAATACTTGGCGAAATCAGCTTTCGTGGTCCAGCAGGCTGCGCTGGTAACGGCGCATGCCGCGCAGCCAACGGTCGTAGTCGGCCGCCTTCTGGCGATACATGTCCATCACGCCCGGATGCGGAAGGATCAGAAACCGCTCGTCTTCAATTGCCTCAAGGACGATGTCGGCGACCGCGGTTGGCTCTAGCACATCACCCGCGGCGGTTACCGCCCGGGTGGCGAGGCTGCCCAGTACGCTGCCGGTTTCCTCGCCGGAATACAGCAGCTTGGTGTTCACCCCCATCGGGCACAGACAGCTCACCCGCACCCCTTGGTCGCCGTAGGTGATGTTCAGCCACTCCGCGAAGCCGACGGCGGCGTGCTTGGTGACCGAATAGGTGGCGGAGCCGAGCTGGGTGAGCAGTCCCGCCGCCGAGGCGGTGCTCACGAAGTAACCTTCGCCTCGCTCAACCCATTTGGGCACCAGTAATTGCGCGGCACGGAGGTGAGCCCGCAGGTTGACGTCGATGGACTGGTCCCATTCGCGCTCGCTGATGTCGAGTCCTGCGACGCCGGTGATGCCCGCGTTCGCGAAATAAAAGTCAACGGGGCCGAATTCGGCTTCCGCAAGATCGATCAGCCGTTGGATCTCGGCCGTGTCGGATACGTCGCCACCAGCGCTGACGGCCACCCCGGGCCGCTCGGCATTGACACTTTCCGCCACTGCTCGTGCCGCGTCCTCGTCCAGGTCGGCGACGACCACCCGGGCACCATGCTCAGCCAGTTTCGCGGCCAGCGCGCCGCCGATGCCGCCCCCGCCGCCGGTGACGATGGCGACTTTTTGGGCAACCTTCACAAGAGCGTCCTCATCGTCGCGGGCAAGGAATATGGCCGGAATGGACTCCGTCCGATGCTCGACCATAGTTGAACCCGGACCCAAATTCAACTTTGTGTCGATGACACTGCTCGGTCAACGGCGATCGGGAAACCGAAGCGCGTTGGCCCACAGCCGGGTCAGGGTGGACACCATCACTTCGAACTCGGGCGGCTCGCCGTCGCCGTCCTCGCTCTCGCCCAGGGTGAACACGGTGTAAGCGAGCCTGCTGACCATGCCCGATAGCGCGCTCGACGCGAGCAACGGATCGATGTCGGGGTCAGCGATTCCGCGCGCCTGCAGGTCGGCGATCCCGCGCGCGTTGCGCTGGATGAACGCTTCCGCACGGCGCCGGCGGAATTTGCGGAATTCCGGATCCACCTGCGCGACCTGTTCGAGCAGCCCCATCAGGTTGGCATTGCGTCGATATGCCTCGAGGTATGCCCGGTTGCTCGCCTCTAGCACCGCGTACGGGTCATCCTCGTCAGCCACCCGACCCATGCCCGGATGCATCATGTCCCGCTGCGCCTCCTCGAGGACGGCAGCGAAGATCTCGGCCTTGTTCGAGAAGTAGGTGTAGAAGGACCCGGTCGCGCACTTGGCCGCCTTGGTGATGTCCGTGAGCTTGCAGTCCACGTAGCCGTCTCGCTCGAAGACCTTCCGCGCAGCGGCGATCAACGCGGCCCGGGTCCGGGCTCCGCGCACCGTCGCAGGTCGTTGCCGCGATGGCGCTGTGGGTTCCATCGACGGCACGTTCTCGTGCGCGTCGAAAGCGATCGAATCCATGCGTCCAATATAGTTGAATCCGGCGTCGGGTTCGAGAAAAGGCTTCGCGTTCAGCCGCGCGACAGCAGCCGAATGATCCACGCCCGAGATTCCGCCGGGTCGATCACGTCGTCAACCTCGAAGGTGGTGGCCGATGTCAACGCCTTGCCGTGTTGGTAGGCCGCCTCGACCAACTTGCCGAACAGGTTCTGGCGCTCGATCGGATCGATGACGGCGGCGAGCTCCTTGCTGAATCCCAGGCGCACGGCACCTTCCAGGCCCATCCCGCCGATCTCCCCCGTCGGCCAGGTGACGGTGAACTCGGGGGCATGGAAGGAGCCGCCGGCCATGGCCATCGCTCCCAGCCCGTATCCCTTGCGCAGGATGATCATCCCGAACGGCACCGTCAGCCGCGCCCCGACGATGAACAGCCGGCTCATCCGCCGAACAGCGGCCTCGACTTCGGCGTCCGGGCCAACCATGAAGCCGGGGGTGTCACACAGCGAAATGATCGGCAACCCAAACGATTCGCACAGCATGAGGAAGTCGGCGATCTTATCCGCGGCCTCGGCGTCGATGGCCCCGCCGAGATGATGACTGCTGTTGGCCAGCAATCCGAATGCCGCGCCTTCGACGCGGACCAGCGCGGTGACCACCCCGACTCCGTAATCGGCCCGCAATTCCAGGACCGATCCGACGTCAACGACCGACTCGATCGCGTGGCGCACGTCGTAGGCCCGTAACCGATTCTCCGGCACGACATGTCGCGCGCGTCGCGGATCCGGAGCATGCCAGTCGTCCAGCTTGCCCTGGAAAAACGACAGGTACTGCTTGGCCAGCGACACCGCGTGCGCTTCGTCGCGCGCGACCAGGCCAACGACTCCATTGCGCCGCTGCACATCGATGGGCCCGATGTCCTCCGGCCGATACTCGCCGAGTCCGCCGCCTTCGATCATGGCCGGACCGCCCATGCCGATGTTGGCGTCCGGGGTCGCGATGATCACGTCGCACGTCCCGGCCAGCGCGGCATTGCCGGCGAAGCAACGCCCGGACACGATCGACACCAACGGGACTCGGCCGCTCAGCGCACCGAGTGCGCGGAAGGTTGGCACATCGAGACCGGCGACATTACCGACGTCAGTGTCGCCGGGCCGGCCACCGCCGCCTTCGGCGAAGAGCACCACCGGCAGCTTTCGGCGGGCGGCCAGGTCGAAGACCCGATCGGTTTTGGCGTGGTTCCGCATGCCCTGGGTCCCGGCGAGCACCGTGTAGTCGTAGGACAGCACGACCACCTCGGCTCCGCCGATTCTCGCCACCCCAGCGACCAGGCCATCGGCGGGGGTGTTGGCGATCAGGTCGTCCTCAGAGCGCCTGCTGCGCTGCGCCGCCAGCGTCAGCGCACCATACTCCACGAAGCTTCCCGGGTCCACCAGGTCAGCGATGTTCTCCCGGGCGGTGCGCCGGCTCTGCTTGTGCCGCTTGGCAATCGCTGCGGGACGACCTTCGTCGAGGGTCAGCAGGTGGCGCCGGTGAACCTCGTCGAGATCAGCACGGGCCCGGTCTAGATCGAGGTCCTCGACACCCTCGGCCTGTGAGCCTGCGCCGGTGCGGGTGAAGACCAGCAACGGGTCTCCGGTTCCGACGACCTGCCCCGGCATCACCAGGGTCCGGACCGTGCTTACCGCGTCCTGCGCCGTCAGCACATGCTGCATCTTCATCGCCTCGAGCACCACCAACTGTGCGCCCGCCGCGAATTCGATACCTTCCGGCGCCACCTCGACCACGGTGCCGGCCAGTTGCGCGCGCAGCACCTCCTCACCCGGATGCAGTTCGAACGGCGCGACTCGGGCCTCGTGGCGCCGAGACTGTGCGGCACCGACCAGGTCGGGAAGGTTGTCGTCGATGAAACTCGTTGTCAACGAACCGAATTGCAGTCGGCTGTCGGACAGCACTTCGCGCAGTAGACCGACGTTGGTGCGGATGCCCTCGATGCGGAATTCCGCTAACGCTCTCTGCGCCTTGCGCAGTGCCGCGGGGAAAGACGAGCCGCGTACATGCGTGATCACCTTGGCCAGCAACGAGTCGTACCGCGGGCTCGGCGTCAGTCCCGGGCAGCCGTAGGTGTCGACCCGCACGCCGGGTCCGGTCGGCGGCGAGAACACCGTAAGGGTGCCCGCCGTGGGTATGACCGACCCGTCGGGTGCAAGAGTCTCCATGTTGACCCTGGTCTGGATTGCAATACCGTGTGCCACCGGCGGATCGCCGCGGACTCCGGTGCCCTCGGCGCTGATTCCGGCAGGAAGGCCGAGCTCGTCGAAGGTGGCGCCGTCGGCGACGGCGAGTTGCAGCGACACCAGGTCCAGCCCGGTGGTTTCCTCGGTGATGGTGTGCTCCACCTGGATTCGCGGATTGACTTCGAGGAACACGAATTGCTCACCGGTGACGAGGAATTCAACGGTGGCCAGCCCACGGCAGTCGCTCTGCGCGCATAGCCGGGCGGCGGCCGCGTGTAGCGCGCGACGCAGCGTCTCGGAAATACCTTGAGCCGGTGCGATTTCGACGACTTTCTGATAGCGCCGCTGGATGCTGCAGTCACGGTCGCCGAGCGCCAATGCACGCGTCACCAAACCGGCCGGTGCCGCGACGATCTGCACCTCGATGTGCCGCGCGTCAGCCAGATGCACCTCGGCGAACACCGCCGGGTCGCCGAACCCGAGTTGAGCCTCGGCGACGCACTGCCGGTAGGCGTCGTCAATCTGGCCAGCGCTGTGGACTATTCGCATCCCGCGACCGCCTCCGCCGGCAAGCGCTTTGATCACGATCGCGCCCGCTTGGGCAGCGGCGAATGCGCGGATGTCCTCGACGCTGCTCGGCCCCTCGGTGGCCGGCAGTACCGGCACCTCGGCAGCTGCCGCAGCGCGACGGGCCGACGACTTGTTGCCGAAGAGTTCTAGCGCGGCGGCGTCCGGGCCGACGAACGTATACCCCGCCGTCTCGCACGCGTGCGCGAAATCGGGCTGTTCGCTGAGAAACCCGTAGCCCGGGTGGATCAGCTCGGCACCGGACTTCTTGGCTGCCGCCA
>Ga0187784_10001726_pt1 | contig 17410 bp, 14 predicted proteins | sample 1015_SJ02_MP15_2_FD_132964 | JGI IMG/M metagenome (GOLD analysis project Ga0187784, IMG submission 132964) | Tropical peat soil microbial communities from peatlands in Department of Meta, Colombia - 1015_SJ02_MP15_20_MG | ecosystem: Environmental > Terrestrial > Soil > Wetlands > Peat | place...
AGGATTAGAACAGTATAGGCACAGGCAAGCGCGTTTGCCGAGGTACACAATGAAGAAGAAAGATACGCTAAAGCGGATGAACCTTGACAAAGAGCCCTCAGAGCGAGAGCCTTGGGACCAGTTGGACGACGAAAGCGACAAAGCGTACGGCGCCTTTCAAACGTACTTAAACCTCGGGATGGGCCACAGAACGAATGCCGCGGCTGCAGAAAAACTCGGAAAAAAGCCACATTACGAGGCAGCTCTGCGTCAGTGGGCCCTCAAATATCAGTGGCGTGTCCGCTGCCAGGCCTACGATGCCGCCCAGCTCGAAGAACAGAGAGAAGCGGCTGAACAGACCCGTTTAGAGGCGTACGCGAACGCCTATGCTACCGGCTGGTGGTTCTTTGAACACATCGGTGATGACTTAAAGCGCCAGTGGGAGAACCAAGGTCCGGACGGGACGGGGCCCTATGAGAGACGGAAGGGCTGGACAGTCGGTCAGAAGATCAAGCTAATGGACTGGGGGTACAACATGGCGGTCAAGAACGCGGTCGAAAAGAGGGACGTTCTTTTAAGCATCGCGAGCAAGGCGTCTAAAGATGATCCGTTCGACGCGGCCCTTGACGAAGTACTCGACGAAGACCCGAACCTACACGATGCGTACGCGGAAATCATAAGCAGGGCGCTCCAAAGAGCAAAGGGGCTCGACCGAGACGATAAGAAAGGGAAGCGGTCTTGAGGTACAGCTCAAAAGTCAGCGAGACGTCGGAAACGGTCCTTTTTTCCACGATCCACCGTTCTTTTCTTGAGCAGCGTGCTCTCGCCCTTCACTATCGTTAGAGTCATGTTTTTGGTGGTTGCTGCGGAGCACCTGTTCTTCCGTTCCAGGGAAAGCTTCCCGGTGTGGCAGAAGTATCTGAAATGTTCGGTGAGTGCTAAAGCAGGTCGAAAATTCATAAACCAGCGAGAACATCGCGTTGAGTGACTTGATGGAATCTATGCAACTTATAGGGAAATCAAGGGTTACCAAGTTGAATGCAACGAAGGCATTGTTTACGCTGTCATCAGGTAACCTACTGTCTACGTAGACGAAATGTGCACGACCACGACCAGAGCCCATTATTTCGTCAAAGCACCTAAAGAACGATGGGCTCGGCCGGATTCGGACCGGCGACCTCCGCCGTGTGAAGGCTCCTTTTTGGAATTGGAGCCCTTGCTGAGCTTATTTATATCTGATTGTCCGCTAGTGAAAGAACGCCAGATGCGCAACAGCAGAGAACCTAAGGAGGATTGTGGCGCGTCTTATCGACAAACAGACATTAAAAATTGCCTATTTCTAGAACGTGCTGTCAAACACCGACAAGGTAAAGTTAAAGAGGTGCCTGAAGGGAGTCTGGCGAGTCTCGAACTTCAGTTTGACCATAATGAACTAGTGAGCTACACGGAGTATAGGAAAACAGAGCTCACACGCAAATCTGCTGACTGGATTAACAGGGCTTCGGCTGCATTCTGGTTCTACACTTACGGAACTGTCAGCGCGGAAACGCTCACAGACTTGCGCAAGAAAACGCTTGCGAAGTACAACTCCGAAGACTCTAAGAGCAAGGTATTGGCATTTGCACTGGCGTTTCTGAAGCACTTGGCCAGAATTCATCTTGATACGCGATATCGTTCGTTTGCGCTGTTTTTAGAGAGGCCACGGCGAATTAAGGTGCAAAAGAATGTAACGCGCCGCATCGTGACCAACGAAGATATAGAGCGTGTCCTTGACCATATACGCAGCGCAGAGTGCCGTGGAATGATCAGTAGGGCAAGAGCGGAGCAATACACGGCATTTACCGTTTTCGGCGCGTTGACCGGTCAGCGGAGCATGGCGACGATGATGAGGCTCACTGTTGGCCAGTTGCGCCAGGCAATGAGGGCTTCAAAACCTGTTCTTCGAGTTGAGCCGTCGCAAGACAAGATCAGGATGGAGCACTACGTGCCGTTACACCCGCAAGTTATTGAAGTCATCCAACCGCTTCTCAGCGGGCGACACGATGATGAGCTGATGTTCCGACACGGCTCTTTCTGGATGTGGGTCAAGCGACAAAAGATTCCTATGTCGCGGTTCAAGGGACATTTTGTGCTTGGAGATCTTCGGAAGTTTGCCGAGCAGCACGGAGACGTGATCGGGTGGGATTCGTCCAATAGAGCGTACGTCCTCACCCATGGCGTTTCAGGCGTCTCGTGGAGCCACTATCGAAATCCATTGCCGGAGAACGCTTATGATATCTACATGAAGTACTGGAAAGACGTCAATTTCACAATCTAAAAAATCTGCAAGTGAACTGTATTTCCGTGCTTAGGCTTTTTCTGCGGAGATTGGAGGTAGATTGGCGATTTTACAAACATCCGGTGCCAGAGCAAGTGTACAGCGCATAAATGCAGTCTGCAAGATGTTAAAATCGGGACGAAAGTCGTCCTAGCCGTAATTTATGCCCGGCCGCGTGAGATTTACCCCCACTAGCATGTTAGTGTCTACGTAATTCAGGTACGAGGGATGCTCGTTGGCGGCACAAAGAACGTCACGTTCCCGGTAACGTGATCCCCCGGATAAGTATGGTTGTAAGTCAAAAAGCTGCTACTATTGTTTTGGCCGGCCACAGGCAGCAAAACGTCGCCGTTGTTGGAGATAAGTTGAAATCCACTGCCTTGTATCGTGTAATCTGGGAGGCCTATGTTTGTCACACAAAGATTATAGGTGACAAGTCCGGGTCCTGTGTCATTTTTTTAGCGCTGAAGCAACGTTAAGAATGGAGAGGTCAACGTCGTTCGGCGAAATCACCTGCGTACTATTGTTGTAAGGCTTAACGTATTCGTACGGCCCGCCGAGGCATCCAGCTGCCATCACAATCAAACACAGTGAGATTGCGCATAACAAAACCGCCTTGACGTACATACGATTATGCTTAGTTCTGCATCTATAAGGAAGCTACGCCCGCTGCATCAAATGAGATCAGAGGCTTTTACCTGCAACGCCGGCTATTTTGGTTAGCGCCATAGTGCTGCTATGAATGCGGTCAGAATTGGTATGAAGGCAGCAAGAATCGGAAGCCACGTTGCTGTAAAGAAGTTGTCCACGGTCACCACGTGCCGCTGGAAAAACATCGCAAGCTTATCGCCATCACGATCATTGACGCGATTCAAGATGATATTTAATGTCTGCACACCCGGCGAGGAAAAGCGACACGTCCATGCTTTAGTCGTAACGCCGTGACTTCTGCGAATCGTTGCGTGTTTTTTTTGGTCAAATTTAATTCCAGTCGCTTGCAGTTCCAGATCGAGATGGTAGGCAGGCTCATTGGAACCGCTAATCTGAGCTAAACTCTTTGCTCCTTGGTCGCGGCCTAAGGTTATGCCGGCAAGCTGAGTGCAGAAGAATATGGCGTGGCTAGAATTAAGTCGCACACGCTTAGGTAGTAGCGCTACTATTTTATGCACATCCGTTGCTCTGTCGTCGACGATGCACGAGTAAAAATTCTTTAAATCGAGGACGTGTTGCCATATCACAGCGAGTAGCAAAATCGTAGCTGTCAAAACAACCACGTGAGAGACGAGATCAAAATAATCAAGAACTGCTTGACCAGTCGAGGCGTACCAAATGATATCGTGCCAGATGTAAAGCTGATGAACGTAAAGCACAAGCATAACATCAATCGCCGACAATGCCGTCGTAATCGCTAGACCCCACGCTATCGCTGTCGGGATTCTCCAATTTCCGCGAGCATACAGAAACTCATAAATAAGAAATCCAACTGCGGCGGCGACGATAATGAAGGCTACAGGAATAACCGGGAATACAAAACCCGTTCGGGGTTGACCTTCAAAGGCCTGAGTTACGGTGTTGTTCGCCCAGTCCTGCTGCGAAACCAAGCTTATTATGGACGAGAGCACGAGCCCTGATGAAATAAAAATGGAGATAAACAATATTAGAGGAACCCACGTTGAATGATTCTGGGCGGGCTTTTTTGATTTTACTTGGCTCTCATCGTGAGCCTTTACCTCTTTTAAATTAAAAACCGCGCTAAGAAGCGTCGAGCGTGACCCCTTCGAGAACGCTTTCGCCATTACGTGCACGTGCTCTTCGGGCTTGATGTGATTCACCCAAAGAATAGCCACGATAGCAAAAACAACTATACTAATTGAGGAGTATGCCACCGTATTCACCATAGGCGGATAAACGGGTTCAAATAGCATCCCTAGAAACTCGAAGAATGTGATGAGCAGGACTGAAAAAGTTACCCACAAAAAGACTGAATATTTTCGTTTCTTGATGGCGTCAACCTCTCTTCGAATAGTTGTTTGAACCTCTTCCAGTTGCCCATCTCGTTTTTTCCAGAACGATTCATCGCATGTCGGATACGCCAGTTCCGCTGCTTGCATCAAACTTACAACAAAAACGGCAAAAGATATAGCTCTTTGCAATTGCCGCCCGAGCCGACTTTATTCATGAAGCTTGCGCGATCGGCCGAACAAAAACTATATACTAACCCACTAAGTCTCACGAGTCGGCGGTTTTGCAACCATCCTCCGAGTACATCTATATCTACACGAAGCACAAGGCGGATGTGCTTTTAACGATCTAACCCCTTTACGCTTCCGGGTCAAGATTAGCGGGCCAATGAACAACGTTTTTGTTATCCGATCGTTTTGGTGTGGATCGGAAGACCGTTCGTCAGGTACTTACGATGAAGATTAAACTAGATGGTGTCGAGAAGACGCGGCTCATTCCTCTATAATGCTCTAACTCTCTTGTCACCTCGACCGTTCTGCAAATAATTTTTTCGTCGAGGAGCAAGGAACCTCCTCGCACATCATCCTATATCGATACCTCTACCTTAGTTGATGGGCTGTTCGCCTCCGCGTACTCCTTGTTGCCGGAATAGCGAGCACGGAAGTAGTAGATGCCGTCTGGAAATGATTCTTCGAAGCTGTAGGCGCCGTCTTTAACCGTGCGCTTACCGTCGATAGGATACCAGTTCTTGTTGTCCTCAGATTTTTGGAGCTCAACAAATTCGTTTTCAAGCTTCTTCCCGTCCTCGGTCTGGAGTGTGCCGGAAAAGGAAACGGATTGGTTCAAAATGGGGTTCGTGGGATTGACCGAGAGTGGGGAGAGGTGGGTAAGCTTACCCCGCGATTCTCCTTTACCTTTCAATTGCGTTCTTGTTGCTCTAGCCTCTTTCGAAACTTCGGCTCCAAAATAAAATCCGACTATGGACGTGATCGCTCCTGTGAACACTGCTAAAATTGACTTGGTGAAATCATCAAATCCTGTAGTCACCATAAGCTGAAATAATGCGATTCCCAAGATTAATATGATCGTGAGCGCTATAACCAGTCGCACCTCGCCTTTAACGGCGATTATCGAATCTTCTGCACTGTCAGTATCCTGTAAAAACTTGTTAACATATGGCTCAAGTAGCTGTTTTTGTTCTAGAAGCTTGAGCGCCTGATACTCTAAGGCAGTCCTAGCTAATGGGAAGAAGAATATGAACAGCGTTAAGATAACTATGTAGAACGCAATAATGGATGGTAATGCAAATGGATAGATGCTAAAGACTTTGTAAACAGAAAAGATCAGCAGAACAAGCAGCACGACGGCTATTAGTATTATAACTATGTAGGAAATGATATGGGGATATTTCGTGTTGTTCAAATCCCCGCCTCCTTTTTTATCTTCGCACCGTTCACCAGTGTCTTGGGGATAGCTTTATCTTGACTTTGCTTAGTTTTCGCTAAAGATTAAATCGTGTAATTTGCCTGATTAGGCATAGTTCTTTCGTTGACCCTTGCCTGAGAACGCGTATGAGATATCTAGTGAAGTAACGGATAGATGTACTTCGCCGTCTAAAAATCTGCAAATAAAGGGCATTTCAGTGCTAAACCCCCGAAATGAAAAACGGTAAACAAATGCGCGACATATTGCAGAGGATCAGTCTAATAAGAACTACATACTGACTCACGGCATCTCCGGAGTCGACTGGCGGTTTTACAAGAGTCCACGACCCAAACCGGTCTATGACGTTTATATGCAATATTTGGGGGATGTTAAGTTCACAGTTTGACTTTGTGGCCGACCTACTCCACGATTTCGAATCAAGAAAAACAGCATAATACTACGGTAATTGATAATGTCGAAAAAAGAAAGTCACAGAATCGCCTGTTGACCGAAATTAGCGGTGCGCGGCCTGCCTGCAGAAGCTAACCTATTTAAGCTGTTTCAGCGTTCGGCGAGCGCAACAGAAGCAAATAACAGCAACGTTTATCTAAGCCAAGCGCATAGTGGCTTGTTTACAGCTTACACAGGTAGTAGTCGGCTTTGAAAAGCTGAAAGGGGAAATTATCAAAAACAATTTGAAAATAGGGTTAGCAATTGCTCCCGTGCTGGTCATGCGACTAGCTGTTGCCGGCAGCACGTCGAACAATAGCACGTCAGGCCAAGCGCTTAATATGACTGCGACTCAGGTTCCCTTTAATCTGTCTGTCACAGACTATTACGGTGCGAATGCCGTTGCGGTCACGCGACAATTACCAACAACAATGCGGGCACATTCAAGATTTCCAGCGGCAATTTTTACTTAACTGATTCGAGTGGTCATGTCGAGCAGCCAGTAAGCCCAACAACGTCCGATGTATCTGACAGCGGCACTTGGATCACGACGCCACTGTACTTCCAAATTACGCAGGGAACGACGCCCGCAACGCCACGGTACTACGACGGAACGTACGAAGTAAACTGTTCGGTTAGCTGATGTGTTGTTCCGGTTCCGCGCCTGAAGTGTGTTGACGGCTGGGATCAATGCTCCAATCAATGATGAGCATAAAAGCAAGCACCCGCTGCCAGAGCGCGTGTATGACGTGTATATGAAGTACTGGAAAGACGTGGACCTCGCAATTTGATTCCGTTGGCAACATGTTCTTGCGCGAGACGCCACGCGAACAGCCATCAGACTAAGAGCCTTTCGTTCGTTCAATCAGGCGTTGCTCGTCAGATTCAGCGCGTAGAAGGAGCTGGCGTTGGGGAGTACTAGAGAGAGCGTCGTCAAATCGTCTATTTGTATCGTCGCATTTTGAAGTGTAACGTCAAGAACGTGCCCGCCGTGTTCATCATCCGTGGTGAGAAAATGAAAGTGCCAACCAGGAACACAGGTGCCGTTTGCGTATTGCGGAGAGAAAAAGCCCACAAATGTGCCTGTGACGTTATGCAGGTCAAAGATCGATTCGTTCTGTAACGCCTCGGAAAGCGGCGGATATGGCATCACTTGTTTCGGCGGGCTCCGAACTTCGACATACGAACACTCTGCTGTTATTTTCACCGCGTAGAAGATGTTTTTCGTGGGGAGTTGATTATCGAGGTACAGTTGCAGCTCAGAATAGTTCAAGGGGGTGCTGGAGGCTAGCACCAGTTGGCTCGTAGGCTCGAATGACGTCACGTCTGCAAAAGGAGTCTTCATCGAATCGTTGGCGACAGACACGACGCCGTCAGACTTGACCTGATAGAATGTGCCGTTCAAGAGGATCATCTCCCCGTCGAGGGCGTTAAAGGTGCCCAAGCCAAAATCGCCGTGTGCCCGCAACTCTTGGAGAGTCATAGTTCCGTTATAGTCGCCGGCTTGCAGGGCGCTATATGTCGATGCTTGAAAGACCACGCCCTGAACCGAGCTGACCGGCAGCGTCTCAGCTTGAAGGCCTGAGCTGAATGCGTACGCTGTCGTAGCGCCTGCTACAAGCGCTATAATGGCTATTATCGCTACGGTACTTTTTTGCATCGCAAATCTCTATCGTCTTTCAGGATTCCGATAGCTAGCGGCAGCACTTGGTTGACTCCTTCAATGGCTATATTTCTTCTGATTTCCTTTGCCTTTTCTCTGCCTAAACCACATCTGGATTCGTGCGTGCGATCCCACATCGCACTATTCTAAAGGGGTCAATGTCGCGCCAGATCTTGATCTTACGTCGCTGCGAACAAAAAAGAGAGAACGGTGCACAGGCTGCTAAGGCATCGTGAAATCCCAATGCATACAATCGGCGGCATCGACTGGAAACACACAAACATCCGCTGCCTGAACACGTATGTGACGTGTACATGAAATATTGGAGAGACGTGACCCTCGGACGTGGAAACGAAGCGGTCAGCAAACAGCAGATGCCGGCAGCGTCACCGTGAACGTCGTTCTTTTGCCTTTTTCGCTCTCAAACGTGATCGTGCCGCCGTGCGCGTCGACGATCCGTTTAACGACTGCTAATCCCAAGCCCGTGATCAGTGTTTTTTACAGGACACGTGACATTATAGCGCGATCGATTTTTTCTAATGCCAATATTAGTGTCAAAACGGCCTCAAAACTCCTCGCCTTAATCCTTGCAGATCTTAATAACAGAAATAATGAGCTAGGCAGTAAAAGAAAAAAACGCCCCGTCACATTACAGGGGCGTTGTTTTGCCCTGTCGTTTATGGCGGGCTACCCACAGAGTCCCATGTCTGGTAATTTGCTAGAACATCCGAGCTACACCAGACGTTCCCGTTAGTGCTGCTGACACCGACCATGCTGTGGTCGTTAGGTAAGAGGACGGCGCCCGGTGAGGCAGTGGACAGCGTCTCGGGTGGCTGTCCGCTGAGCCCTGTCCAGGCGGTCCATCCTAAGCCGCCACCAAAATACGACTTATGCCAGAGCTGATGGTCTGTGCCTCGTACAAACAGAGTGAGGTCTTGGCTTACGGCGGGTCCCGTGTTGGGGGCGACTTGTCCGCCGAGAGAGGTCCAGCTAGACCATCCATTTAGGTAGTACTTCTGCCAAACGGCACCGTCGGTGCCGCGCACAAAGACCCAGATGTTTTCAGAGGCGGGTGACATCGCGACGTCAAACGTCGCCGCGGGTGACGCCGTCAGCTTCCCGCCGAGATTTTGCCAGCCGGACCACGCGCCGCCGGAATACCATTTATGGTACAGAGCGCCGTTCGTGCCTGCTACGAAGACGTCAAGACGACCTGCTGACCATGAAGCGACAGCCGGACCGGTGCCTGCAGCAAGTTGCCCGCCAAGGGATTGCCAGCTCGACCAGCCGTTCTGGCAGTACTTCCAATAGAGGGCGCCGTTACTGCCGCGGACAAAGACGTCGAGGCGGTAGTAGCTGGTGCCATAGGGGGAGACCGCAGCGGGTGATGAGGTAGACACTCCACCGAGGGAGTCCCAGGTGCCGCTACCGTTAGTGTGCCACAGGGCACCACTAGTGTCGACGGCAAAGTAGTCCACAAACCCACCGTACCCCGTGGGGCCGTGGACCTCTGTGGTGCTCGCGGCCGGGCCGGTGCCAGCCATCACTGTGCCACTCACACTCGCCGCACTGCTTACCACAGCAAAAAGCGATACGAGGACGGTGGCCGCCATAATGGTATTTATAACCGTGCGTTGATGGTTCATCCGCTTCCCTTTCCTTGATGTCCTTAAAAAAGGAAGAATCAAGAATAAAACGAGAGCGATACCTTAAGCTTTGTCATTTTTGCTGCGTTGTGCGGCACCAGAACAAAGAAATAACGAGTTAGGAGCCACGGAGAGGCTAAAATGAGCGCATTAAACCGCTCGAGCTTCACGCTCGCGGTTCCTCACGCGCGTAGTCGTATTCGGGACACTGATGTATGTGAACCTGCATCCGTTTGGTAATACGTCGCACCGGCTGGCCCACACTGTTGGGCGCTAGCGATCGTGCACCTGGTCTTGCAGGTACTGGTAAGCCTCCCAACTGGTCGAGCACTTCCGTAAAAGTGTTTCGGCGGCCGTGTCGGCCAGGTCGTTCTTGTAGTCGGATAGTTCGATTATAAGCTCATCGACTTCCAGGCAATCGTTGTTCATTGGACAAAATGTTGGTTACATTGAGTAATCTGTTAGCTAAAAGTAGAGTGAAAGCACCTACTAAGGCAGATCCGTAGTGGTCCAATGACCTCGCTCTACCCGGTTGGCAAGCCTATGTTTGCCCTTGCACGTTTCTATGAGCGAAGGCGGCCAAGTTTCATCCTGGAGCTGCATCGTATCATTCTTGTCGCCAGTGGCGGGGTAATTGCGCTCTTCTTTTTCTCCTTTTGTCTGACGTATTTTTGACCTCTTTGTCCATTCCTCGAAACAAAGCACGCTGCGACTCGGGTCATTGCCGATAAGTGACACAACCAGCAATCTTACAATAACGATTGTTGCGATACCGCTTCGACTGCACCCATGCCGCTGGGCCTCTTTTAAGGATGTCTCGGTTTTCCCGAACATCTCCCGCGAAAGCTACAGCTCAGAATAGCTGGAAACTTGATATTTTAACTTGCTTCCAAGCCTTATATGTATGGGTGATATGGGCTCGGAGGAATAGGCGTTGGCGCTGCTGTCACATGGTAGGCAGATGATGCGCGGGAATGAAGCCGCGTCCAAGCTAAACTTACTATACCGACACAGCGCTGTGTCAGTGTAGGCGCTGACGTTGGTGCTGCTGTCGAAGGACCGAGAAGGTGCGGTGCTGACACCGCCATCGGCACCATCGCGCACAGCAACACGGTTGCCAATAACCCGATACCTAATAATCTAAGTCGCATAATTCACCTTCTTGACGACAGTGAATGGCGCTGCCGTCAGTTGAAACAAGTTCCTATGTGCGCACTCCTTATAAAACTGTGGGCCGCGGGCCATGATGACCTCTCCTTTATTAGAGCAAGCTTCGCTCTCTCTGCCTCGGACTTCTTGCGCTCAGCTAAATATTATATATATATCCGTACGACCGCGACGTTGCTCATGGCATTCGCGTTCGTCGCGTTGCCCGCGTACGTTGTGCGGAACCAGACGTTCCCAATTGGAGACCACATGCCTGCATTAAAGTGGTAGACACCTCCCGCAGCGGTGGTCGTGCTCGACATGTTGGTGAAGGGGTTACGATCCGAACCAGTGTACTGGAGCGTGATGGTCGCACCGACGATTCCAGCACCATTGTGGTCGAGGAGCGTGCCAGTGATGTTGATGGATTGACTTATTTCTATGCTGGTAGGCGCTTGAATGGTGAGCGTTGTCTTGGCGCCCAGTGTGACGACGGTCACGACGTTGCTCGTAGCGGGAGCATACGTGGCATTGCCCTCGTAAATGAAGCGAATCTGGTCGGTACCGGCGGTAGGAGAGCCCAGGGTAACGCTGGCCTCACCATGCGAGTTCGTCACGGCAGGGGACCCCGTATAATCCCACGTTCCTCCGCCAACATAAAACTCGAGCTGGAGCTTGGCGCCCGCGACCGGGATCATCGATGTGCCCAAAGTATTATAAAGCCATCCCGTGTACGGAACAAGCTGCCCCACTACCGCATATGCAGGGGCCGACAGTTGCAACTGCGTCGGGACTGCCGCCAGTGTGACGACGGTCACGACGTTGCTCGTGGAGGGGGCGTAGTCGGCGTTACCCGCGTAAATGAAGCGAAACTGGTTGGTAGCGGCGGTAGGAGAGCCCAGGGTAACGGTGGCCACACCATGCGAGTTCGTCACGACAGGGGACCCCGTATAATCCCACGTTCCCCCGCCAACATAAAACTCGAGCTGGAGCTTGGCGCCCGCGACCGGGGGGGCGCCCGGGCCCGCGGGGTTCCGCAGCGTCGGCGTCGCAGAAGAGGTCAGCGTGCCGGTGAACGTGACGGACTGCCCTACCACAACTTTCGCGGGGGCCGACAGTTGCAACTGCGTCGGGACTGCCGCTGCCGCCGCTGGAGCCTTAGACGGCTGAAACAGACTTAGAAGGTGCGCAAGCAACGCGTCGACTCGCTCGAGAATCGCCTGTTGCAGCGTCGCCTCTTGTGTTGTGGGTGTCGCCGCTGAAGCGGTCATCGGCGTCAGCGCACACAGCAGCAAGGCCGCTACTACTCCAATGCTTAATAGTTTGAGCTTCATGATTCACCTCTTGACGACAGTGAATGGCGCTGCCGTCAGTTGAAACAAGTTCCTATGTGCGCACTCCCTATAAAACTGTGGGCCGCGAAACTGTCGCATTTTACGCCTCGATTGAGGGTAAACGCGGCCGGTGGTTATTGACCTGTTTACTACGGGTGCCCGGCTAGCATTTAACAAATAAAAAGACGCACCGTACAGAGCCACATGCGCACCTGCTAATAAGAAATGACAACGCTTAAGGTACCACGCCGCTCTTTTACCCTTTTGATTCTTTATTTTTAAAGCGAAAGACATGAAGGGGAACAAGACATGAAGGGGAACAAATGAAACATAAAAGTACTCTTATAAGTATCGCCGTGGCGGCTATCTTACTCATCTCGATGGTTGCTGCCGCAGGTCTAACCCAGGCAACACCAGCGACAGTCGGTGGCCCAGTCATCGGAGGACTTGGCGCGACCAGCGACGGTACGAATATATGGTTAGTTGCACAAGGTACGAGCGTCCCCGCCGGCAACATCTATTATGAAGAGTTAGGAGTTACTGGCTGGTTGGGGCCCATCGGCACGGGAACAAATCCCTGTATTCTGTACCTAGGGACTGGAAGCGGCACGACTGCGCATCTTGACATCTTTTGGGTCAGCACCAGCGGTGCCCTTGTAGGGAAGACGACCCCTGATGGTGGTTCCTCGTGGAGTGCAATTACATTGCTTTCGAGTCAAGCTGCTGCAGGCACCGGACCTTTCGCGGTCTACAGCATAGGACAAGTCGACGTGTTTTACGTCCAGAGCGGGACCAACAATCTCATGTGGCTTTCTCTCCCCGCCAACGGCAACAACCTGCAGCACAACCTCGGCGGACAAGTATTCGCGACACCAGCCGCAGCGGTAAATCCAGATGGTAGCACCACACTTGTTGTCAGGGGCGCCAGCAGCCATATCTGGCGCGGGACTATAGCCTCTGGCGAATTCGGCGGCTATACTGAGTTGCACGACGGATTGATTGGTCCTGGAGCAGCGCTCTGGCATGGCCCAAGCACGACAATGTACCTTTTTGTAGTAGGTACAAACGACCAGCTATATATGGCGATGTCCGGCGACAATGGCGCGACTTGGTATACGGTCAACCAAATCACAGGTACCGGGAGCCACACTTCGCTCTACTGGAGAGCTCTCGGCGGAGTCTGCGCGTCGGGGCCGGCGGTAACATCTGTTGTGCCAAATACACCGCCAGTCTACGTCTTTCTGCGCGGCGGCAATGGCATCTGCTATATTAGAGTCGGCGGGCCCGTGACCCCGCTTTGGACGGGACCCATCTTAGAACCATAATCGCGGCGCTCTGGATAATACACTGGCTAGTACATTAGCGAAGCACCCGGCAGAAGAAACTGCCAGCAATCCGTCGGACTTGGTGTCGCCCTTGTGAGCGTCAGCATGTCGAGCTACACTTACACATAAAACGTCGGTTCTTAAAAAATAAGAGGAAGAGCTTAATACAGGTTCACAATTGCCTTGCGTTGGTCTGCATTTGAAAATTTGGTAGTCTTGTATCTGGGACGATGAAACAGCGCTACGTCCTATATTTGTTGAGAAGAAGATAGTGTCGGGTCTAACGTGGTAATACCCACCCCTCAGTCGCATCACCGACTACCTATATGGGCCCACCAAAAAAAGAAAAGAGAAGTTATACGGTCGCCGTTTGCCGCCAGTGTAGCTTAACAGGCGGTCTAACAAATTGAAAAAGACGCACCGATAGAGCCACATGCGTACCTCAGTGAATCCACGGTTGGCAGCGCAAATAATCCTAAGTTTCACGCTTGCTTGAAGCCGGGCTGAACTCAGTCTTTTTTCGAGGTGTTTTTACGTTTTTTAATCAGCGCAACGCAATGTCGCTCATGCAACTATGTGTTCGCATCGATCTGCTCTATAAGATTGGGGCTTTAGGGGAATTTCCAAGGTGATCCAGATCACATGCCCCCGCGTCCGAGATAGGCTTTACACTCGTGCGAGCAGTTCCTGTTCCTTTGATTCAAATTCTTCTTCGGTTAAGAGCCCCTGATCTCGTTGTTCTCCGAGCTGCTTGACTTGCGCCGTAATGTCACTCGTTGCTGTTTTTGGTACCTGCTGATCTACGGGAGTGGGGGGAATTCGGCTTTTCGTTTCTGTTATATGTTGGTGGATGGCTTTCTGCTAGCGTTCACACTGGACCGATCGAACACAAGGCTATCGCCCTGTTCCTCTTTTAACCTGTCACATAAAACGGTGCGCTGGTTGCTAACGTTTGACCAACGTTCGGCCACTGCGCCGGTGTCAAGTAGGTCGCAGTAACGGTGTATTGGACTCCGGGAGTCAATGGAACTGTGATACCGCCCGATGGCGTCCAAGTTCCGCCGGCTAATTGTCCGTTGAGCCACCAGTTGATCTGCCAGTTAAGTGCTTGAGGAACTCCTGCCTGATTTGTAACAGAGGCAAAGAAGTATCCGGTGTTGTTGTAGACTGAACCGCTTATCTGTACCTCATAGGTTTGTGGAGGTGGTGTCGGAACTGGTGTCGGAGTTGGCGTAGGTGTCACCGACGGTGTCACCGTGCCTAGTGTAATCGTCAGGTCGTTGGTAAAGTCATTGTAGATAATGGTTACCGGATTTGCACCTTGTGGGATCTCAAAGATCAACGTTCCTGCTGTTATTTGTCCGGGATTTGAATTACTAATGCTTTGCATCCCACCGTTAGCGAATGATGCCAACGTGGGCTGGTACCCTACGTGGCTTGAGTCAAAGAGCGTGAAGAAGTCCTGATCCCCGATCATCGCACCGGGATCGTTAACATTGGTCACGGTCGCGTAGATCTGAACGTATTGGTCTCCGGCTGCCGGCTGTATGAGCGGGTTATTCGACACGTATACTCCTTGGTTAACCGCCGCTACACTTATTTTGGAGTTTGAAGCCGTGCCGGTTACAACTGTTGGCGTTGCGATAGGCGTTGCCGTGGCTACGCTGCCAGCAGACGGGCTTGGGTTAGAAGTAGTAGATGATGTGCAACCACTAATTGATACGGCGAGAACGAGAACGCAGATGCAAAGCAATGGCAGTCCATACTGCGTCATCATCCTAACTATTGGATTCATTGGTTCACTCTCCTTAGGTGACTGGGTTACCGTTAAACATCCTCGGCCATGCCATCTCGACCGGACTTTTTAGTACTACGCAATCGATCAAAGACTCGCATTTTGGGCATCCGTTCCAGCGTTACAATACAACTGAATCAAGGTCACTGTCGCCGTTGTCGAGTACGTCGCTGTATACCCGCTCGGCCCTCCGTTCACATTGCCGTTGAAGTATGTCATAAAGTGGTACGTTCCTGGCGTCGGCGAAAAGAACAGTGATGATCCTAAAGTGAGCGGCACAGTGAACTGATAGGAGCCATCGCTCGCGGTATACGTGTTCCCTATCTGCGAATAATTCGCGCCGTTGAATGACTGCAGCAGTGTGACCGCTCCGTTCGCTACAGGTGCCCCGTTAGACGTGAGATTTCCGTCAACCACTATCGTTGATGGCATCAACATCCCCTCATAATTACACGGTATAAGCACTTGTGTGGGGTACACTGAAATCGTAAGCTGAGTGGTGGGCTGAGTAGGCGTGGTGGATGGACTTCCTACAGAGTACCATTGATCGAAGATGCCTTCGCTGTTACACACGCTATACCAGATGTTTCCGCTCGCGGTGATTACACACGCCATGTTGTGATCCATCGTCACCGCAGTGGTGGCGCCGGGTGAAGTAACGGACAGCGCCTCTGGAGGATTTCCGGAATTACTCCACGCACCCGAGCTGAGAAACTTTTGCCAAAGCTGGCCGTCAGTGCCTTGCACGATAACGTCACCGAGTAACGTTACTGCCGGGCCGGTGCCGGCAGGTAATTTCCCGCCGAGCGACTGCCAGTTAGACCACGCAGTCCCCGTCCACTCCCTGTACCAGACCGCGCCATCAGTGCCGCGCACAAAGACGGTTATCGTGCTTCCTCCGGTAATCGGCGACGCGGCGGCGGGTGAGGAGGTCAGTTTCCCCCCGAGCGACTGCCAGCCAGACCAGACGCCGTTCGCGAACCACTTGTGATACAACACGCCGTTCGTACCCGTAACGAAGACATCAAGACGGCCTTCTGACCACGACGCGACCGCAGGGCCTGTGCCGGGAGCAAGTTTACCGCCGAGAGACTGCCACCCGGACCAGTTGTTATCGTAATACTTCCACCAGAGGGCACCATCAGTGCCGCGCACAAAGACGTCGAGACGGAGGTATGTGGAGAGCCACGAGACGGCGGCAGGTGAGGAGGTCGCGGTTCCGCCGAGAGACTGCCACGTTCCGCTCCCGCCACTCGACGCCGTGGTGAACCAGACGGCGCCGCTATCAGCGGTGACAACGATGTAGGTTTGGTAGTTACTCGCGAACGCGGTGCACGCGGCGGGGCTCGTGCCCGCCATCGTTCCGCCTACAAGTCCTGCACCCGAACCGCTTGCTTGAGCACTCACGCTCGTCGGGCTGCTTACCACAGCAAAAAGCGAGACGAGCATAAGCGCTGCCAAAAAGACGCTTACCGTAATACGTTTCATCCATTCGACCCCCTTGACCTGAAAGTCAGGAGCCGTCTTTATAGAGAGGCTGATTGAAAGAACGAGTTTGACGCTGAGTAAAGCGGACGGAGTCCCGATAAAGTTTACGCTTTGATATTGGCGAGCGCGAATTCTGGCTCCCTGCTATTGAGTGACAGACAGCGACGAGGGCCATGGATTAGTTAGGAGTTTTGGCTTGCGTTTGCTTTGGAGACGGTTATGACAAACCCCTTCGCGCCTTAGCCGCAGCCAAACGAAACGGGGGGTTGCTGTGGGGAACGGTGTTGGCGTGGGGAACAGTGTCGGTGTCGGGAACGGTGTGGGTGTCGGTGAGGGGAACAGTGTCGGTGTTACCGTAGGGACGGGCGTAGGGGTTGGTGTAACCCCTCTTACAATGATCTGCGCGTAAATGAAGTTCAAAACGTTGTCATGCTGGGCGATTTCATAATATTTGACGGGGTCCGGTTCCACGGCTACAAGGGAAATGCGACAAGACGTTTCGTCGAACGAGCCTGCGCAGTAGAGCCGATAGCCATGATCTGTGAGGGCACACGCGTCAATTCGAAGCAAGCAGATAGCGAAGAGCACGTCAAAGAAGTTGCCAACTAGCGCGTAGAGAAGACTAAAGGCCTAGCAGTCGTTAATTTCCCAGTAAGAGATACCGACCGGATGCAAAGCTTCTATCAGGTCGCACAACAGACCGACAGGGCGTTGGTGATCAACATGAAGCAAGCATACTTGCTCGAGCTCTTCAGGGAGTCGGGGATCGACACGCCGAGGATTGACGACGATCACATCCGAATCTACGTGCCACGAAAAACGTGGGGCGTATACAAAGACGATCGGTTCTCCGAGAAAATTCAGCGTGAAGATTACGACT